>Ga0070699_100000280_pt1 | contig 48585 bp, 32 predicted proteins | sample KBSK1503metaG_FD_65473 | JGI IMG/M metagenome (GOLD analysis project Ga0070699, IMG submission 65473) | Corn, switchgrass and miscanthus rhizosphere microbial communities from Kellogg Biological Station, Michigan, USA - KBS K1-50-3 metaG | ecosystem: Host-associated > Plants > Roots >... | reverse complement strand
GCTCGTAGTTCTGGATCCCCCCCGACGTCTCGTTGTGGACGATCAGCCGCACGCCCTTCTGCCGTGCATACGCCGCGACCTCGGCCAGGTTGTAGTCGGGATAGGACTGCGTGAAGGAGAAGGCCTCGCGGTTCGCGATCCAGTCGCCGTCCCACCCGGTATTCCACCCCTCCACCAGCACGCCGCCCAGGCCATTGGCCGCGGCAAAATCGATATATCGCTTCGCATTGGCCGTGGTCGCCCCGTGCTTCGGCCCCGAGCTCCAGGTCATCGTGTTGATGTGCATGCCCCACCATAGACCTAAGTACTTCATCGGGTGGATCCAGCCGGTATTGGCGATGACGCTGGGCGGATTGAGGTTGAGGCCCAGGAGCGAGGGCGCCAGCTGGGTGACGCGATCGGCCAGCTGAATCGTCCGCCACGGCGTGACGAACGGGGCGCGCCCGCGCACCTTGATGCCGTCCGCCATCGGTGCCAGCGCCGCGTGCAGGGTACGACCCTCCATGCGCGGACCCCGAAGGAACATCCTCGCGTAGTCGACCAGGTTCGCCTCGTGGATGACCATGACGGTGCGGCCGTCCCGCGTCTCCATCGCGAGCGGCGTCTGCACGCTGTCGAGGGTGCTCACCGGTCCCGCCGAATACAGCTCCTCGGAACGGTCCTTTCGCGGCCAGTTGGACGGAATCCACCAGGCGCGCGAATTGTCCGCCAGGGCGAACTCGGTGAGCTCGTCGGTGATTTCGAAGGCGTCGAGGCCGGCTTGCGCGGGGAACTCGTAGCGGAAGCCGATCCCGTCGTCGAAGGCTCGCACCCGCAGGATGAAGCGCCTCCGCGGGCCTGCCGTCTCCTCCACCGATACGGCCAGCTCGTTGTGGTGGTCGCGGACCCGCCTCACCTCGCCCCAGGGCTGGGTCCACCATTCGTCGTGGGAGGTCCGGCTGGTGTCGGTGATGCGGAGTCCGTCGCGGAGCGATGACGCCCCCCGGAACTCGAAGCCGAGGAGGGAAGGGAGGATCAGGGCCCGGCCGTCGCGCTCCAGGCTGTAGTTCAGCGTGCCTTCATTTATCTGAACGGTGACCTGGTTGCGCCCGTCCGGCGAGGCGACGCGGGCCTGGCCATGAAGGGTGGTCCCTGCAAGCGCAACAACAAGGACGCTGGAGACGCGGAGGAAGCGGACCATGTGCTGAAGGTTAGCGCTCCTCGCGGCCTTGCGCACCGGGGCCGAAAGCTGGAATCTTGAGGGTGCCGCACATCAACCTCGGCTCCATCGACTACACCATCCTCGGCGTCTATTTCGCCTTCGTCCTCGGCATCGGCTGGGTCGTCCGGCGATACGTCAAGGGCAGCGAGGATTTTTTCCTCGCGGGCCGCTCCATCCCGGCCTGGATAGCCGGCCTCGCCTTCCTCTCGGCCAACCTCGGCGCGCAGGAAGTCATCGGGATGGCCGCGTCGGGCGCCAAGTACGGCATGATGACGAGCCATTTCTACTGGCTCGGCGCGATCCCCGCCATGGTGTTCGTGGGCATCTTCATGATGCCGTTCTATTACGGCTCGCGCGCGCGCTCGGTGCCGGAGTATCTCAAGCTCCGGTTCGACGAAAAGACCCGGGGATTCAACGCGATCACCTTTGCCGTGATGACGGTGTTCTCTTCGGGTATTTCGATGTACGCCCTCGCCAAGCTCCTCGAGCTCGTGCTGGGGTGGAACTTCCACATGAGCGTGGTGCTGTCCGCCGTCATCGTCCTGGTCTACATCTTCCTGGGCGGGCTCACCTCCGCGATCTACAACGAGGTCTTGCAGTTCTTCCTGATCGTGCTGGGCTTCCTCCCGCTGGTGCTTCTCGGACTCAAGGATGTGGGAGGATGGGCCGGTCTCACGGCCAAGCTCGATACCGTCGCCACGAACGCCGGCTACTCGGCGGGCGCCTGGTCCAGCTCGTGGCGCCACCTCGATTCGGCCACGGCCAACCCGATGGGGGTGGAGTGGTTCGGCCTGGCCATGGGATTGGGGTTCGTGCTCTCGTTCGGCTACTGGTGCACGGATTTCCTGGTCGTCCAGCGGGCGATGGCCGCCGAGTCGATGACGGCCGCCCGCCGCACCCCTCTCCTCGCCGCGATCCCGAAGATGCTGTTTCCCGCGCTGGTGATTCTGCCGGGGATGATCGCCATTGCGCTGCACACCACCGGCGGCGGACTCCTCCCGGTCGGCGCCGACGGGACACCCAACTACAATCTCGCGGTGCCGGTGATGCTGGCGCACTACCTCCCTTCGGGACTCCTGGGTCTCGGTCTCACCGCGCTCATGGCCTCGTTCATGTCCGGCATGGCGGGGAACGTCACCGCGTTCAACACGGTGTGGACGTACGACATCTATCAGTCATACCTCCGCCCGGGGCAATCGGACCGGCACTACCTGCGGATGGGACACGCGGCCACGGTGTTCGGCATTCTGTTGAGCGTGGCCGCGGCGTACGCGACGACCAGGTTCAACAACATCATGGACATGCTCCAGCTGGTCTTCGCCTTCGTCAACGCGCCGCTGTTCGCGACTTTCCTGCTGGGGATGTTCTGGCGCCGCGCCACCGGCCACGGGGCGTTCTTCGGATTGCTCACCGGTACCGCGGCAGCGGCGATCCATCATGGGCTGGTCCTCTCTCACGGCGCGGTGCCCGGCCTCAAGGGAGGGTTCCTCGGCGCCGTGCTGCATACCTACCCCAGCGAGATGGCACAGAATTTCTGGACGGCCATTTGCGCCTGGACCACCTGCTTCGTGGCGACGATCGTGATCTCGCTCCTCACCGCCAACAACAAATCGGATGACGACCTCTCGGGGCTGGTGTACAGCCTGACACCCCGCCAGCAGGACGGCGGGATGCCGTGGTACAAGCGCCCAGCCACCCTCGGCGTCGTCGTCCTCGGGCTTACCGCCGTCCTCAACATCATCTTCTGGTGATCGGGCGATGAACCTCGACCTGCGACTGCCGATCGGCCTGATGTTCTCGATCTTCGGGGTGCTGCTGGTGGCGTTTGGGTTCCTGTCCGATGCCGCCATCTATGACCGCTCGCTCGGCATCAACGTGAATCTCTGGTGGGGGCTGGTGCTCCTGGCTTTCGGGCTGGCGATGCTCGGCTTCGCGGTCCGGGCGCGCAGGACCGCGGCGTCGCCGGGATAGCATTGCCGCTCTCCCGTGTCCCGTTCGGGGTGATGCCGGAGGGGACACCGGTCGAGTTGTTTACCCTCACGAACGGGCAGGGAACCGAGCTCTCGGCCATGAGCTACGGCGGGACGATCGTCTCGCTCCGGGTGCCGGACCACGCGGGCAAACCGGGCGACGTCGTGCTCGGCTTCGACTCCCTCGCCGGCTACCTCGACAACACCCACTACTTCGGCGCGATCGTCGGCCGCTATGCCAACCGGATCGGCAGGGGGCAATTCACACTCGACGGCGCGACTTTTCGGCTCGCGACCAACGACGGACCCCACCACCTGCATGGCGGCATCAAGGGATTCGACAAGGTGGTCTGGCAGGCCGAACCCGCGGTGGACGACGGCGCCGTGGGCGTGGCGTTCAGCCATACCAGTCCCGACGGCGACGAGGGTTATCCCGGCACGCTCGAGACGCGTGTCCGGTATCTACTGACCGACCGCCATGAGCTGGTGGTGGACTACGAGGCGAGTACCGACAAGCCCACACCGGTCAACTTGACCCAGCACAGTTATTTCAATCTTGCCGGGAAAGGGGACATCCTGGGCCACGAGCTCACGCTCGAGGCCGACGAGTTCACGCCGGTGGACGCGACCCTGATCCCCACGGGGGAAATTGCTCCGGTGGATGGCACCGCGATCGACTTCCGCACGGCAAAGGCGATCGGCTCGCGCATCGGCGACGGGTACGACCACAACGTCGTGCTTCGCCGGAGCGGTCCCGGGCTGGTCCATGCGGCGCACGTACTGGAACCGGGCAGCGGACGGACCATGGACGTATCCACGACCGAGCCCGGGCTGCAGTTCTACACCGGTCATTCAGGGTTCTGCCTCGAGACCCAGCACTACCCCGACTCACCAAACCAGCCTGCGTTTCCGTCCACGATACTCCGCCCGGGCCAGCGGTACCGGTCGCGGACGGTGTTCGCCTTCGGAATCCGGCGTTAAGCTCCTGTTTCGTACGCTCACGAGATGGAAGCGATGATCCGGGTCACCAGGATCCGCAACGGCTGAGCGTCGGCGGCGGAGATCTTTCCGTTCACCACCAGATCGTCCAAAGCGGTCAGCAGGCCCTGAAGCTTCTCGAGCGCGGCGGCGGGCTTGCCCGCTTCGAGCTGTTTCCTGGCCCCGTCCAGTTTTGAGCTGAGCGAATTCCCGTTGCCGGCGCTGAGCTTTCCGTCGGCCACGAGCTGGTCGACCAGCGCCATCGCGTTCTGCACTGCCACCAGCGGCGTCAGGACCGTGACGGAACCGGTGCGGCTCGAGGTGGCGTCGTCATCGGAAACCCGCACGGCGACGGTGAACGTCCCGGCGGTCTCATAGGTGTGCGAGAGCGAGAAGTTCTTCCCGGTGAGACCGAGGGTGGCGACGCCGGATCCGTCCCCGTAGTCCACCGTCGCAGTCCAGGAATCGGCGCCCGGATCGCTGAAGGATCCGGAGGCGGTATAGGTCTCCCCGGGCAGCAGGATCGCCCCGGCGAACGCCGCGATCGATGGCGCGACATTCCCGATCGTAGCGGTGGAAAAGGCCGTATCGGCGAGGCCACGAATGTCGGTGACGATCAGGCGGACATTGTAACTGCCATCTTGCGCGTAGGTGTGCGAGGGGGACACCCCGACGGCCGTCCCACCATCCCCGAAGCTCCACGCGTAGGTAAGTGCATCACCGTCCGGATCGCTCGAGCCCGCGCCACTCAACGCCACGCTCGATCCCTCGAGGCCGGTGTAGGGGCCATCCGTGGCGGCAACCGGCGGCAGTGTGTTGCTCTCCACCGCGATTTCGAAGTCATCCCGCAGCAGAGCCAGGAGGTCATAACCGCTGGCGGCTTCGACCGCGTCTATCGTGGTCTTGTAGGTCTCCCAGTTGATGTTCCGCACGCCGGGGTCGTTGGGCATGATCACCGCCACGACATCCAGATCCTGCAGCGAATGCACGTCGGCGAGTCCGTGATCGCGGGGCAGAATCACCGCCACCTTCCAGGTGCTCACGGGGATCACGATCTTGCCCTGGTTCTTGATGGTTCCCTTGTTCCCCGCGACTCCCGCGATGATGTACACCTCCTTGTTCTGCAGGCGAGCCAGATCCCCGAGGTAGTTCTCCATGATGGCCCAGGGACCCTGATTCAAATCGGCGGCCTGGGGCACGATGTTCGAGAAGTAAAAGGTGTAGGCATTGTCCAGACTGGCGGAGGTGCGGTCGAAGGAACGGGCCAGGTGGCCGCGATCGATCCCGTATCCATGGAAGGTGCCCGCCCCGGTGTAATCGGCGGTGGTGTAGGGGGTGAAACCGGCGGGAAGCGCCGGATCGAAGGTGAAACAATCGCAACGGTCCTCGAGCCCGAAGTGGCTGGCCTCGAGGTCATAGCTCACCCAGTTGGGCGTGCCGCGATTCTTGTTGAAGGACACGGTGTACTGATCGTGGCGAATGATGAAATCGTCGCTCGGATCGCCGTCCGCCGGCTCGCCGAACTCGGCATTGCCGGCATACTGCGCCGTCGCGCTCGCTACCGCCACCTGGGTGGGAAGCGACCAGGTGGCGGTGGTGTGGTCGAGGTCGGAGGCAGTAGCCCGAAAGACCGCGGTGCCCGCAGCCATCGCGGTGAAGACGCCGTCCTGATCTATCGTCGCGATCGCGGGGGTTTCGGAGGTCCAGGTAAACGTCGTGGGCACGACTGCACCGTTCCCGTCATGCAGGGTGCCGAAGAGCTGATCCTGGAATCCCACCGGGAGCGGAACGTCGCCGGGGGTACGGCCGGTGAAGAGAATCGTGCTGGCCGGCGGTGGCGGCGGTGCCCCATTGCAGGCGCCGAAGCTGTTGGCCGAGGGGGGGTACCAGTTGCCGTCGGTGTAGCGCTTGAGCGAAAAGCCGATGGTGGTCGTGCTGGTCTCTCCCGGGCCAATGTCGGTCGAGAGCGACCCGCCGGCGGGGCCGCCGGAAGCGGTGAAGGTTCCCTCGTAGGAGAGGAACTCGACGACCTGACTGGCCGCATCGACCAGCGCGATCCCGTCGGGGCTCCCATTCTGAATTCCGTTCGACGGGTAGGTAAAGGTGATGACGCCGCGCCCGCTGCAGAGATCGGGCACGATGCCGCTCAGCGCCCGGGTGTTGTACGCCGTCGCGCCGGTGCCGTCGTACAGCACAATGCTCCATCCCGCCAGGTCCGCTCCTGCGGGAGCCTCGATCTCGATGGCCTCGCCGGCATCAGTCCCGTTGTTGTCGTAATGGAATTCGGAGATGAAGGTTGGGCCCGAAGGCGGCGGAGGCAGGGCATCCACGTGCAGCTGGGCGGTGTCGGCGATGCCGTTGGGAGCCGCCGCGATGATCTCCGCATCACCGGCGCCGACACCGGTGGCCACACCGGCGGCGCTCACGGTGGCGATCGCTGGGTCGGTGCTGCTCCAGCTGAAAGTCGTGCCCGGCACCGGCTGGGCGGCCGCATCGAATGCGGCTGCGCTGAAGCTCTGGGTTCCGCCGACGAACACGGTTGCCGATGCCGGCGTGACGGTGACGCTCGCTACCTCCGCCGGTGGGATATCCTGGTCGTTGCAGGCGCCGAAGGTGTTCGCCGCAGGTGCGCTCCAGGCCCCCGTACCGCTCCGCTGCAGCGACATCCCCAGGGCCTCGGTTCCGACCTCGGCGACGCCGATATCGGTCGAAACCAGTCCATTGGCCGCACCGCCCACCCCGGCGAAGCTCCCCTCATAGGACAGGAACTCGACCACCGTTCCTCCGGCATCGACCAGCGCGATGCCATCGGGGCTGCCGTTCTGGATGCCATTGACCGGGTAGGTGAGCACCACGACGCCGCGGGTTCCGCACGCGGTCTGGGTGAGGGCGCCGAGGCCGTCGGTGTCGTAGACCGCGCCGCCGGCACCGTTGTAGAGGACGATGTTCCAACCGGTGAGACTGGTGCCTGCCGGGAAGGAAACCTCGATCGCCTCGCCGGCGTCGGTGCCGCCGTTGTCATAGTGAAACTCGCTGATCCGGACCGCCGGGAGCGCAAGCGCCGAGACCGAAAGTGCCGGGGCGGTTGCCGCGAGCCGGACGGGATCGAGAGTTGTGATGTCGGAGCAGGAGCCCAGGACCAAGGCAGAGACCAGCAACGCGGCGCGGCGGCACGCAAGACGCATTGGAATGCTCACATGAGGGGGGAGGAAAGCGACGAAGAATACCTCGTGGCACACGCGAGCGGAATCGGCGTTCCGTTCTCGCGGAAACACTCCGGCCCCAAGCCGGTCACGAGTTGGTCACGCAACGCTTTGCACTCCGGGCGCGACGCCGTAGCTTCGATCGATGACGCACTCGCCGATCCGCTCGGGCCTCAGGCTCGCCGCGCTGCTCACCGCTGGATCGTGCGCCACGACGCAGCAGCCCGTCCCGCAACCGGCCAGCGAATGTTGCACCGCGACCATCCGCGTAACCGTGCCGGAGGGCACCGGTCCGGTCTACCTCGCCGGAAGTTTGCCCGACCTCGGACCGTGGCGTCCCGACGGCCGTGCCATGGCGGGAGCGGGGAGCGAGCGCATGGTGCGGGTCACGGCGCCGAGCGGCACGCAGCTGGAGTACAAGTTCACGCTGGGCAGCTGGGACCGCGAGGCGCTGGGGCCGGGGGGCATAGCTCCGCCGAATCATCGGCTGCTGATCGCCGGCAACGTCGAGGCCGCCCATGTAGTGGCCGGCTTCAAGAAGGGGCAGCGGGAATACCTCGCCGATTGGCGGGGTTCGGGAGTCCTTGGGCGTCTCGTCGTCTGGATGGACGTCAAATCGAGTTTCCTCGGGCCCACGCGTCACGTCGTGATCTGGTTGCCGCCGGGCTACGACAGCGCTGCAACCACGCGCTATCCCGTCCTCTACATGCACGACGGGCAAAACCTGTTCGACCCGCGCATCGCCTTTACCGGGGTGGACTGGGGCGTCGACGAGGCGGTGGTGCGGCTGATGCAAAGGGGCACGATTCCACCAGTGATCGTCGTGGGGGTGTGGAACAGCATCGAGCGGGGAACGGAGTACTCACCCTGGCACCGGGCGGGTGCGTATGCCCGCTTTCTGGTCGAGGAGCTGATGCCCCGCGTCAACGCGGAATTCCGCACGATGACGGGGCCGGAAAACACCGCCGTCATGGGGTCCTCCATGGGCGGCCTGGTATCGTTCTACCTGGTGACCCACCACCCGGATGTGTTTGGCGCCTGCGGCTGCATGTCGACACACCTCCCGCTCTCCGAGGCGGTGGCCGCGCGGAGCTTCCAGGGGATGGTCCCGGTGGCAACCCCGGATACCGTGCCCTACATCATTCGCGATATCGAGGCGGGGCTCCGGGTCCCGCGCGGCGCTCGCTACTGGTTCGACTACGGATCGCAGGGGCTCGACTCCGCGTACGTCGCGACCCACGACACGGTGCGTGCCTGGCTGCTGCGCCAGAATCTGGTCGAAGGCAAAGACTTCGTGGTACGACGGTACGAGGGCGCGACCCACAACGAAGCGTCGTGGCGCGCGCGGCTCGCGGACCCGTTGACCTTTCTGTTCGGAAAGCGGGCGTCGTCACCCTGAGTGTAGCGAAGGGGCGAAGCCCGGCCGCTTCGTGTCGCTCAGCGTGACCAGCCCATCCTGACCCACTCCACCTCTACGCCGTACTTCCCGGGCACCGCCCTCACGCCCGGCTCACGCCGCAACGAGAGCTGCAGCCGCTCGATCCGGTCGAGCTTCGGGTGGTCTCCGCTGCCGCCGCGCCCCGAGGCCGGGTCCACCCAGTAACTCCACTCGCCGGGAAACCCCTGTGGCAACAGTACGCCGCGCCCCGCGGTGAAGCCGGCGATCGGCAGCGATCGCTCGCTCCAGGTGCTGTCTACGGGCACCGCCGCCGACCAGCTGGTGCCGTCGTCCTCCATCAGAGTGACGTGGAGGATCTGGCGGGGACCGAGGCCGCGCAGGCGGAGGTGCAACGCGTCTGTGCCGGCTATGGTCTCCTTCCGCGGAAGGATCCGTTCCTTGATCACCAGGGAGGCGGTATAGTCGGCCGGACTCCACCCGCTGGAATCGACCGGCAACTCGAGGTGAAAGATCGGCAGTCCGGTGACTTCCGAGACTCCAAGGCGGAAAAGCCCCCTGCGCCCGGCGTCGCCGATCCGGGTAAATGCCAACCGGGCGGCGTCGGAACGCGGAGAAAACAGATTGAGCGGAGCGCGCGGACCAACGATGTCGAGCTTCCAGGTCTCCCTGCCGTACCAGTCCCAGTCCCAGGGCTTCTGCGACAGCGCGCCGGGAAAAGTCAGCGCCGAGCCTCCACGGAACACGGTGATCACGAATTCATTGGGCCCTTCCCGGAGCGCCCCGGCCGGCACGGTGGCGGCGTATTCGTATCCGCCGGCGGGGCGCATCCAGAAGCGCTGGAACCAGCCTCCGGCATTGGGCCGCGTGAAGAGGAGCACCGAGTCGGGTGGGGTCTGGTCGACCACGCGCGCCATCAGCTCTCCAGCGCGGCCGGCCACCAGCTCCGGCTGAGCGAGCGATTGCACCGAGAGCGGCAGCGAATCGGGCGGAGGCGGGTGGTATTCACCGAAGCCCAATGCCCCGAGGGTTGCCGGCAGCGTCGCAGGACCTACTGGGCCGGCGGCGCTCAGCACGTACACGCCGGGGGTGACGGTGAAGCGTCCTCCCGCGGCCTGCTCGCTCCTCGTGTTCCCTGCGGTCACCGGTTGCACGGTGAACGTGCTTCCTAGGTCGGGGAGGGCGATGGTCATTGGCCAGGCCCGGCTGATGGCGCGCGTCACGATTTTGCCGGGGCTGGGAGGCTCGAAAGGATCGCGCACCGGCACGGCGTCGGGATAGACCTCGAGGCGCCAGACGCCGGGGCGTACCTTGTCCACGAAATAGATCCCCTCGCCCTCGTAGGCTACCAAGGGAGAGGAGCCGTACCCGGCGACGCGGCGCAATCCAGCCGGATTGGCGGGCGCCGATCGCGTCGATCCGGCGTTGAGAAAGGCGTCGTCCGCGACCAGCTCGCCCAGGTTGCCGTCGTAGGAAATACGGAAGTCGCCGAACCGGGTGTTTTCCGGATATGCGCCGTACGAACGCATTCGCGGCAAGCGATGCATCGCCTCGGCTGCGATCATTGCGCTCACGGCTTTGCGTGGGGTGTAGGCCAGGCTCAGATAGTGGGTCTGCCAGCCGAGGTTGCGGGACGCCGTTCCCTGCATGTCGTAGGCGAACATGAGCGCCATCTGAGCCCCCACGCTTCGCATCGTCCGCGCCATCGCGGGATACATCGTGCCGGTGCGCAGATCGGGGGTGTCGAACTCGTAGACGATGCGGGGCATCCGCGCCAGCTCGGCGCGGAGCATGTCGGGAAAGGCGTCGGTGGTTCGGAGGTAGTTGCCTTCCAGCTCGTGGCCCGAGTTGAGCCCGGTGGGATACCACCCGAAGGTCACACCCTCGGCCTTCGAGCGGCGGATCGCCTCGCCGATGCGGAAGTCTTGACTCACGTTGTAGAAAACGAGCTTGGTGCATCCCGTGTTGCGAACCGCGTCGGTGAGGGCGTTGATGTAGCGGATCGAACCCGGCAGATCTTCGGGATGATGCCAGGGCTCGTTGACCAGCTCGATGAACAGGATCGCCGGCTCGTCCTTGAGTGCCGTGCCGGTGTACGGATTCACGTGATTCAGGATCTGGCGGAGGTAGTTCACCTGGGCAGCGAGGGCAGCCGGGTCGGTTCCCATCCGGCCTTTTCCGAAATGCCGGCCGAACCCGGGCGCCGTGGTGTCGGACAGCGCGTCGGGCCAGTTGGAGCCGTACAGCTGGATCGGGCTGAACAGCATGTAGATCCCGCGCTCCCGCGCGCGGGCGATGAGGTAATCCTGCAGGTCCAGATGATCGTTCGCGATCAGATTGCCCGCGCTGTCGGAGGCCTCCCAGTCACCCCAGAACGTCAGGCGCAGGCCGTCCCACCCCATGCGGGCGAACTGCGCCATGTCCTCATCGATCATCCTCTTGCGATCGCCGTGAACATAACCCGCGGCGCGGTAATCGGAGGCGGTGGGGATGACGTAATTGGCGCCGAAGAGGGTGACCTCCCGCCGGTCGTCCCGCCAGCGCACCACGCCGGCTTTGTCGAGGTAGACGGCCCGGTTGGCCTGCGCGGGGACCGCGGTCGGGAGCAGCAGGGCGAGGCGGAGCAGGAAGCGCATGGGATTACCTCGCCGGAGGGATCATGTCGGTGGCCTTGCCGCGCAGCACCTGCACGCGCATGGTCGCGGGGCGCACGCCGTCGGCGCCGGCAGTCAGGACGAGCGTTCCGGGCTGTGTCGCACGCAGAATCGCCAGCCCGCGGCCCTTGCAGACATGCCGGTAGAGGCCGCTCCCGGTGTACCAGCGGGAATTGGGTTGGAGCGAGTTGTCGACGCGTAGCGCGACGACGTTCACGCCGGACACGAGGTGCGCGGTGATGTCGTACGAAAAGCTGGCGTAGCCGTAGGGCCGCCGGCCGAGGTGCACGCCGTTGATCCAGACGTCGCTGTTCATGTGGACGCCGTCGAACTCGAGACGGACTTGCCGATTTCGAGGGCCCGCCGGGAGCCGGAAGGCCTTGCGGTACCAGCCGATCCCGGTGGGGAAATAGCCCCCCCGCCCGCCCGCCGGGGCGTCTTCCCGCGGGGTCCCTTCGCTGCTCCAGTCATGGGGCAGATCCAGGCGCCGCCACATCCGGTCGTCGAAACCCGTCCGCTCGGCACCCGCCGGGTCACCCAGCGTAAAACGCCAGCCCGGGTCCATGGACATACGCAGCCTCTGGGCCGCGGCTGGACCGGCCGCCATCAGCATGCCGGGTACCATCAAGGCCAGCCAGATCCGATGCACAGTCGCGCTCCGCTTCATGTACATTGTCCCCGATGCGAAATCGCCTCGCTCGATCCCTCGCCCTCTGCTCGCTGGCGCTCCCGTATCACGCTGTTGCCCAGTCCGCGACGGCGCCCGACTCCTCCTGGGTGCCCCGCAGCGCGATCTACGAAGTGTTCGTCCGGGACTTTTCGCCGGCCGGCAACCTTGCCGGTGTGACCCGCGGTCTCGATCGCATCCAGGCCACCGGTGCCAACGTCGTCTGGCTGATGCCGATCTACCCGGTCGGAGTCCTGAACCGCAAGGCCCCGCTGGGATCCCCCTACTCGGTGCGAGATTATCGCGCGATCAATCGCGATTTCGGAACCTCGGCGGATTTCCGTGTGCTCGTGCGCGCGGTGCATGCCCGTGGAATGAAGGTGATCCTCGATTGGGTTCCCAATCATACGGCATGGGATCACGTCTGGGTTCGGGAGCACCCCGATTTCTACGTGCGCAACGAGCGTGGAGAGCTTACGGTTCCGCGCGACGACAAGGGGAAGCTGACGGACTGGACCGATGTCGCGCAGCTCGATTATGCGAATCCCGGTCTCCGGCGCGAGATGATGGCCGCGATGCGCTACTGGCTCGATGAGTTCGGCATCGACGGCTTCCGGGTCGACGTCGCCGGGTTCGTTCCGGACACCTTCTGGCGCGAGGCCATTCCGGCGCTCCGCGCGAGCGTGCCGCGGCCGATCCTGCTCCTCGCGGAGTGGGGCGATCTCAAGATGCACCGGTTCGGATTCGATCTCACCTACGCCTGGGATTCCTACAGCCGCCTCAAGGCGGTCTGGAAGGGGGCGCCGGCCGACACGCTGGCTCGCAGCGAGCTGGCGGATCTTTCGGCCATGCCCGCGGGCGGAATGCGGCTGCGCTTTGCCACCAACCACGACGAAACGGCCTGGGACAAGCCGCCGGTGACGCTCTTCGGAGGGAGGGCAGGGGCGCGCGCAGCCTTCACGGCCATGGCGCTCTTGCCGGGGCGGCCGCTCCTCTACAATGGCCAGGAGGTCGAGAGCCCGCAGACGCTCCGACTTTTCTTTCGCGATCCGGTCGCGTGGAACCAACCCCGGGCGGTGGAGTCCCGGGCCTTCTACCGGCGGATCATGGCGCTCGCCCGCAGCGATTCGGCATTCGTCACGGGCGCATTCCGCCCGGCCGAGAACACGGCAGGTTCGGATGTGATCGCGTACTTCCGTGGAGATGCACTCGTGCTGGTAAATGCCCGGCCCCGCGCGGCTCGGGTCGGAGTAACCGGATTCATGGTGGACGGCGCGCGCGATCTCCTTACGAACCGGGCTCAGCGCGGTGACACTGTGACGCTTCCACCCCACGGTGTCCTCGTGCTGGCGCGCCGCCACGCGAGCCGCTGAACACAAACAGCAGACGCGGATTTCGCGGATACGGCGGATTCACACGGAGACATACCGCGGAACTCCGTTTTCTCCGCGCTCTCCGCGTCTGCCATTGGTGGTTACCGGTGCAGAAGCACGAGCACCAGGCTCGACGCAGGACCCAGTCCTCCGGGCACTGGCACGTAGTTCACGATGCGTCCGTCCGGCCCCACCTCCAGCACCGCGCCATCCAGGCCACCGAGCAGGTTCCGCGGCTGGTACCGGCCGGGCAGAAGCACGCCCGCCGAGCCGCTGATCGAGAGGCCGGTCACCGTCGTGTCGCCCAGGTTCGCCACCACGAGTACGGCATGGTCGCCGGCGCGGCGAAGGTAGGCTGTGACGGAAGGGCTCCCAGCCGTTAGCTGCACGAGCCGGCCCGCCGCCAGGGCCGCGCTGGCATGGCGCAGGTGGATCAGCCGTCGGTAGAGATTCAGCAGCGAGCCGGAGTCGGCGTCCTGCGCCTCAACCGTGGTGGTCATCGAATCGGGCTGGGCGGCTTCCCAGGGTGTTCCGCTGGTGAAGCCCGTTCCGGCACCCGGTTTCCATTGCATCGGTGTCCTGATCCGCTCGTCCGGCTTGTCACCGGTCATTCCGATCTCTTCGCCGTAGTAGACGAATGGGAGGCCAGGAAGGGTGAGCAGGAGGGTTCCCGCCACCTTCGCCTTGGCCAGGTCGCCGCCGAGCATGGTCATGATGCGGGCGCCGTCATGGTTGCTGAGGAGCGGCGACCAGCGATACGGGGGCAGCGTGTCCTGCAGGCGAAGGAAACCACGCAGCAGCCCCGCGGCCGAGCCGGTGCGGACCGAGGAGACCAGCGAGTCGGCCAGCTCGAACGCGAAATACGACGTGAGCTGGTCGGGATAGTAGGGGAGCACGGTATCCACTCGTCCCCACGCCTCTCCCACCGTATACGCGCCCGGCGACACGCTGTCGATGTGGGCGGCGTACTCGCGCAGGAATGCATGGGTGCCGGGGCAACCCGAGAGGCAGCTTCCTTCCTCGAGGAGGTACGGCACCGCATCGAGCCTGAACCCATCCACGCCCATGTCTCGCAGCCAGAAGGTGGCCACCTTCTTCGCTTCCTCCCGCACCGCCGGCGTCTCGTAATTGAGGTCCGGCATCCCTTTCCAGAACACGCCGTAGTAGTACTCGTTCCGCACCGGCGAGCGATGCCAGGCTTCCATGCCCCACGGTCCCTTTCCCAGGGAAGTGGGGGAGAACCGGTACCAGGCGCGATAGGGTGACGCCGTGTCCGAGAGCGCCGCCTTGAAGGAGGGGTGCTCGCTCGAGGCGTGATTGAGCACCATGTCCACCAGGACGCGGATCCCCCGCCGGTGCGCCTCCGACACGAAGCGCTTGAAATCTTCGCTGGTACCGTAGTCCGGTTCGACCCGGTAGTAGTCGCTCACGTCGTAGCCGTGGTAGCTCGGCGATTCCGCCACCGGCATGAGCCAGATGCAGGAGGCGCCGAGGTCGGATTGCGACGTCGAATCGCCGTCGTTGATGTAGTCGAGCCTGGCGGTGAGTCCGTTCAGGTCTCCGACGCCGTCGCCGTTGCTGTCGGAAAAGGAACGGACGAAGACTTCGTAGCAGACGGCGCCGCGGGTCCAGGAGGGTGCCGCCGGCGCCGAGGGCGGTATGGGCGGTTCGGCGGCAGGGCGGCAGGACACTGCCGCGAGAACCGCCGGAACCATCAGCCACCTGCGCTTCATAGCCGGCTAGCGGCGTCGATCACGATCGCCGATCGGGCCTGGACACTGAACTGCACCGTGCCCGCGGGACTCACGATGACCGCGATGCCGGCGCAGGAGGTCCCGGCCACACCTCCGCTCAATCGATCGCAGTAGGTGCCGGGCGCCATGCCGGTGGTGACGCTCACCGCCACGGCGGCGCCCTCGTTGTTGATGGCCACGAACCCCTTGTCTCCCCGGGAGAACGCGATCGCGTCGGCGCCGTCGTCCCACCAGTGATTCACGTCGGTGCCCGCCACCACCCGGCGAAAGCGGACCATGTTCCGGATGTACGGATCGCGGTGCTCGCAGACCCATTGCCCGACCACGGCGGACTCGATGGTCGTCGCGCAGGAGACCGTGCTGGTATTGCCCGCCGCGTCGGAAGGCGGACCCATCGCGTTTCCGGTTGGACAATTGAAGGCGTAGCTCGACAGAATCGACGGATATCCATAGGGCTGCGCGAGCATCCACACGTTTGCAAGACGGAACACGCTGCCGTGGCGGTATCCGAGACCGCACTCATGCTGGGTATCGTGGTTCTGCAGGAAGACCACCGCCTTGTCCGGCGGCATCAGCCCCCACGCGGTGGGAGAGAACTGGTTCCCGGGCGTGCCGTCGGGGTTGAGCTGTGAAATGTGCTCGCCGCCGATGCCCCGGAACTTGTTGCCGACGCCGACGAAGGTGAACTCGGTGATATCGGCGACGCCGCCCGAGGCGTAGCCTTCGCCGAAGTAGTCCCGGGCCGACAGCGCCTCTCCCGCGCCCCCGACGACCTCGAGGAAGACGTAGGACAGCGGCCTGCTCTCGCCGGCCAGGGTCTGGTTGACACGGGCGAGGATGTCGTCGAGCTCCACCTGCTGGATGTGCTTGGCGGCGTCGATGCGGAATCCCGCCACGCCGAGGCGGGCCAGCATGAGCAGGTAGTTGGCGATCTTCTCCCGCACGGTGGCGAGCCCGGTGTTGAGATCCGGCAGCGAGAACAGCTCGCAGTCCTGGACGTTGGCGGCACTCTGGTAATTGTTGAGCGCGCAGGGCGTGTGGAAGTCGGCCTGGGTATAGAGACCGGGATACTGGTACTTCGAGTAGCTGGTGCCGTTGCTGCCGACGCCGGGGCTCGGGAAATTGGTCATGTGGTTGATCACGGCATCGACGATGATGTCCACGCCGGCCGCTTTGCACCGGTTCACCATGTTGGTGAACTCGGTTCCTGTCCCCGACCGGCTCCGGTCGATGGAGTAGCTCACCGGCTGGTAGCGCTCGCTCCAGGGATAGGTGGGGGGCTCGAGGCTGTGCTCCTGCGGAGGGGAGACCTGCACCGCCTTGAAGCCGGCGGGCCCGAGCACGCTTTCGCACTCCGCGGCGATGTCGGTCCACTTCCACTCGAAGAGGTGGACGAAGACGTCGCCGGCCGCCATGTGGCCGCTGGGGCGATAGGTCGCGGCCAGTGTCGGCCGCCCCGTTGGCGTCGGGGTCCCCGGAGGGGGAGAGGGCAGATCCTCCCCACTGCATGCCGCAACTAGCCATATGAGCGGGAGAGGGACGCGAAAAGGCGGCAAGGTCATTGTCACCTTACCGCCCTGCCGCCCTACCGCCGTTCCGCCCTCAGTACCCGGTATTCTGTCTCAGGTTCGGGTTAGCCACGAGCTCGTTCGCTGGCAGTGGATACAGATCCAGATGCGAGGCCGTGGCCGCACCGGCCTGGGTGCCGCCCTTCCACGCCCAGAGATATGTGCCACCGGTGAAACGGCCGTACCGAACCAGGTCGGTCCGGCGGTGGGCCTCCCACAGCAGCTCCCGGCCCCGTTCATCCAGAATGAAGTCCAGTGTGAGCTGGGCAGCGGTGATGTTGCCGTTCGCGTTCCCGAACGCGCGCTGACGGAGTGCGTTCACATACGTGAGCGCCTGCGCCGTGCTCCCGCCGCCGCCGCGCAGCGCGGCCTCGGCGTAGATCAGGTACGCATCGGCGAGACGGAACATCGGGAAATCGGTGTCCACGTGGGTGGGATGCGAGCCGGGCTGTCCCGTCGACGTGATGTTCTTGTACTTGGCCGTGGGGATTCCGGTGTTGAAGTTGCCGATATCGGTGACCGCGACCGACTGGCCATTCGTATAGAAGGACGCGGTGCGGGTATCTCCGGTGGTGTAGCGGTTGTAGGCCTGCTGCTTCATGCGCAGCCCCCACCAGCAGCCGTCGATGCCGGAGGCGGTCGCGGACATGCTGCCCCCGCAGGAGGCATGGACCAGGAAGGTCATGCCACCCCAGGTCTGGGTCTTCAGACCGTCCTGCGTCACGGCGAACACGATCTCGGGCGAGGTGTTGTTGTCGGCGAGGAAGATGTCCTGGTAATTGTTGTCCAGCGAGTACGGCCCGGCAATGACGGCCTGCGCGGCGGTCAGCGCCGCCGAATAGTTCGGAGTGCCGGTGTACACGTTCGCGTTCAGGTAGAGCTTGGCCAGCAGCATCGAGGCGGCCGGGCCGGTTGCGCGGCCGTAGTTCGCGGCGCCGGGCGCAGGCAGGCTGCTCTGGATGGCGGTCAGCTCGCTCACGATGAAGGCATAGATCTCGGCGCGGGTCGACTGCTGGGGCGGAGTGGAGCCGAGCGCATCCGTCTCGGTCACCAGCGGGATGTTCCCGAACAGGTCGATTCCGTGCCAGTAGCTCAGGGCCCGGAGGAACCTCGCCTCGGCGCGGTACCCCGCGACTTCCGCCTTGAGCCCGGCACTGGTGTGGCCCCGCGCAGCCAGCTTCTCATCGGTCGTCTGGCGGAGGAATTCGTTCGCCATGCCGACCTGGAAGAAGATGCGGTAATACATCGCGACCACGAACGAATTGGTGACCGCCCAGGTCTGGGTGTTCATCTCGGGAAGGCCCACGTCGCCCCAGCCGATGACCGCCTCGTCGGTCGGCAGCTCTTCGGCTTCCCAGAGCAGGCGGAGGTACTGCGAAAACCCTTCGTCGATGCCGGAGATGTCCGGCCGCCCGGCCGCGCCCTGCTGTCCGCTCACGGCGAGCCCCGCATAGATCCTGGCGACGAACGCGCGGTACGAGGCCGGGTCGTTGAAGATGTTGGCCTCGGTCACGGTACTCTTCGGCTCCACCGTCAGATTGGTGCACCCGGCCGCGCCCAGGAGGACCATGGCGGCCGTGACGGCCAGCGCCTTGCAGGTTCTGAAGCTCATGTTTCGTCCCTTCTGGAATGTTCCATGGTCACGCGTTCAGAACCGGAGGCTCAGGCCGCCGGTGAATGTGCGCGAGCGCGGATAGATGTTGTTGTCGATGCCGATCAGGCCCGCGGTCGGATCGACCCCGCTGTACCCGGTAATCGTGAAGGCGTTCTGCACCGTCCCGAAGACTCGCAACGGCTGATTCCGGTAGGAGAACGTGTAGGCAAGGGTGATGTTGTCCATCCGGAGGAACGACGCCTTCTCGACATAGTAGTCCGAGAGATACTGGGGCGTCTTGAAGCCGGTCTCCAGGACCGATGCGTGCAGGTTGAACGGCGATGCCCGGGTGACTTCGGAATACGTGCCCAGGTTGGACGCCACATTGTTGTAGACGTAATTCCCGAGATACGACCGCAGCGTGAAGCTGAGGTCGAGGTTGCCGTAGGTCAGGTAGGACGAGTGACCGAGCATCCACTTCGGAGCCGGGTCGTGGAACGGGGCACGGTCATCTTGATTGATCACCTGGTTGGCCAGGGGAGCGCCGTTCGCGTCGGTGTCGACGTGGAGGTTCTCGTAGAGCTCGATGTCCTCGATGGTCCCGTCGCCGTCGGTATCCGCGTACACCGGCTTCCCGTCGGCGCCACGCTTGTGCTGGTACACGTAGAAGGAATTGATCGGCGACCCCGGCTGGAGCGTCTGGATCAGGGTGCCCACGCCGCCGGCCACGTTGCCGACCAGGATGCGCTGCGCATTCCCGGCGAACGGGTTGATACTGGTCAGCTCATTGGTGTTGTGGGAGGCGGTGAAGTCGGCCGTCCAGCCGAGGCCCCGCTTGCCGGCTTCGAGCAGGCGCGCGCTCAGGCTCAGCTCGATCCCCCGATTTTTCATGCTGCCGATGTTGGTGGTCACGAAGTTCGAGAGGTTGGTGCCGGCGGCCACGGGTACCGTGAAGATCAGGTCGTGGGTGCTCTTGATATACCAGTCGATCGCGCCGGTCACCCGCTGATTCATGAGTCCGAAATCGAGGCCGACGTTATAGGAGTGGGTCTTTTCCCACCGGATGTTGGGGTCGACCGCGCTCGGCCGGATCGTGGGAATGAACTGGTTCCCGAACTGCACCTGGGTCTGCGCGTCGCCCAGGACGTAGGCCGCGTACTGCTGGTAGTTACCGAACGCCTGGTTTCCCGTCCTCGCGACGGAGCCCCGGAGCTTCAGGTCCGAGAACAACTTGCTTCCGCCCATGAACGGTTCCTGGGAGATCCGCCAGCCGAGCGACAGGGAGGGGAAGATGCCCCATTCGTGCGACGGCCCGAATCGGGAGGATCCGTCGCGGCGGACACTCGCCGCGGCCAGGTAGCGGTCGTTGATGTTGTAATTGACCCGCCCGAAGAAGGAGATCAGTCTGCTCTCCTGAATGTCCTGGAAGTTCTGCACCGTGCGCGCCGAGGTGACGCCGTTGCCGCCCAGCAGATCGGTGCTCAGGCCGGTCGCCTGGTACCAGGGATACTCGGCGTGCGACCAGGAATACGAATACCCCCCGGTCAGATCGAGGGCGCCGGGTCCGGCCTTCGGCGCTCCATAGTCCAGATAGCTCTCGAAGGTCGTGATGGTATGGCTCTGGTTCGCGCGGTAGTCCCGCCCTTGCTGGCCGGTCTTCTGCTCGCTGTGCAGGACACTCGGTGAGAACTGCTGCCGGTCCGTCCTGGTCACGTCGTAGCCGAGATTGACGTTGGCCCGCAGCGCCTCGAGGAAGGGCAGACGGTATCCCGCCTGCACGTTTCCGATGCTCCGATAGGTCGTGCCGCGGTCGGATGCCAGATTGAGGATCGCCACCGGGTTGTCGGGGGACTGCAGGGTGTTGCCCGGCCAGTCGTAATAGCCGGTCGCGGTCGACTCATCGAATACCGGCTGGGTCGGCCCGAACTGGGCCGCATTGGAGAGCACGCCGCCGGGCGTAAACAGATCCTTGGCGCGCGATCCCCGGATGCTGGTCCGCACGTCGAGGCGATCCTTGAAGAGGCGCTGCTGCAGATTGAGCCCCAGCGATACTCGCTGGGTCGTCGTACCCCGGATGATGCCGTCCTGGTCGAGGACACCGCCGGACAGACGCCAGGTCATATTGTCGCTGGCGCCCGAGACGGCCAGGTTGTGCTCCTGGCCGTAGGCGGTGCGGTCGATCAGACTGAACCAGTCGGTGTTGTCGTTCTTCAGCTGACCGACGTTCTGGGGCGCGTACTGCTGCACCGCGGCCCGGAATTGCGCCGCATTCAGCATGTTGGGAAGCCGGGTGACCGACGAGGACGACATGCTGCCGGTATACTCGAACTGGGTTCCCCGCCGCCCGGTCTTGGTCTGAATCAGGATCACACCGTTGGCTGCGTTCGCGCCGTAGATCGCCGCGGCCGAGGCGTCCCGGAGCACGGTGATATTCTCGATATCGTTGGGGTTCAGGAAATTGAGCGGGTTGCGGCCGGCGGACAGTCCTCCGCCGGCGCCATTGCCGACCGGGACGCCGTCGATGACGAAGAGGGGCTCACTGCTGGCGTTGATCGAGGTCGCCCCCCGGATCCGGACCGAGAAACCGCCGCCGGGCTCGTTGTTGTCCACCACCTGCACGCCGGGGACCTTGCTCTTGATGAGCTCCTCGGGGCTCACGATGCGGCCGGTATTGAAATCCGCCGCGGCGACCTGGGACACGGCGCCGGTGATGTTGCCGGCCCGCTGCTCCCCGTAGCCGGTCACCACGATTTCCGACAGGCTCACCGCGCTGGCCGTCAGGGTCAGATCGGCATCGAGCGTCTGGCCCGCGACGACCGTGACGGTCCGCGAGGCGGCGGCATACCCGATCAGCCTGGCCCGGAGTGTCCCGGTGCCCGCGGGCACACCGCTCAACAGGTATTGGCCATCCTGCCGGGTCTGGACGAAGTGAGTACCGATCGACACGGTGGCGCCGGAGAGTGGTGTCCCCGACACATCGTTGGTGATCCGTCCGCGGATCGTGCCGGACTGCGCCTGCGCGAGCGACGGTGCCAGGCTGCATACTGCGAGGAGCGCACCGAGGATATACCAGCGTGATCTCATACCCGTCCTCTTATTGCTTTGGGGAAGGAACGCGCGGCCCGGACGAATTCGGAGCTGGAGCGGAAAGACAAAAGCGGGCACGAGGTGCTCCGCGAGAATTGCCTTAGTTCAGAAGGGTCTCCGACCATAATGCTCGGCGGAGCGCGGGGCGTCAAGAGGGGCCGGGCCGGATCGCTAGCGGAACGGAGGTGCCGGCACTACGCTCCTAGATGAGCTTCCCCCGCTCGGCCGGAATTCTGCTTCATCCCACCTCGCTCCCGGGACCGAACGGCATCGGCGAGATCGGTCCCGAGGCCCATCGATTCCTCGATTTCCTCGCCGAGTCGGGCCTCCGGATCTGGCAGATGCTGCCGATGGGCCCCACCGGCTACGGCAATTCACCGTACCAGTGTTTCTCGGCCTTCGCCGGCAATCCGCTGCTGATTCACGTGACCGGCGCGCCCGGAGACTTTCCCGCCCACACCGTCGAGTTCGAGCGCGTCATTCCCCGGAAGCAGGCGCTGCTGCGCGAGGTGACGGCGACCGTCGCGCTCGACGACCGGTACCGCGCCTTCGTCGCCGAACAGCACTGGTGGCTCGAAGACTATGCGCTGTTCATGGCGCTCAAGCATGCGCACGGCGGCGTCGCCTGGACCGAGTGGGATCGGCGGGTCGCCCTGCGCGACCCTGCCGCGCTCGAGGAGTGGAAGAGGCGACTCGCGGACTCGGTGGAGCACTACCGGCGCGAGCAATGGTTGTTCTTTTCGCAATTCCAGGCCTTGAAGGAGGCCGCGAGCGACCGCGGCATCCGGCTGATGGGCGATATTCCCATTTACGTCGCCCACGACTCGGCCGACGTCTGGTCCAATCCCTCGCTCTTCGAGCTGGACGAGCACGGTCACCTGCTGGTCCAGGCCGGAGTCCCCCCGGACTACTTCAGCGCGACCGGACAGCTCTGGGGCAATCCGATCTACGACTGGGATGCGATGCGGGCCCAGGGATACGACTGGTGGATCCGCCGGATGCGGGCGGCGTTCGAGCTCTTCGACCTGGTTCGTATCGACCACTTTCGCGGCTTCGAGGCGTACTGGGAAGTGCCGGGCGGGGAGGTGACCGCGGAGCATGGCCGTTGGAGGGAAGGACCCGGCGCCGACCTGCTCGGCGCGATCACCGACGCCCTAGGTCCGCTGCCCATCGTCGCGGAAAACCTCGGCGTCATCACGCCGGCGGTCGAGGCGTTGCGGGAGCAATTCGGCTACCCCGGGATGAGCATCCTGCAGTTCGCGTTCGGGACCGACGCGCAGGCCAATCACTTCCAGCCCCATACCTATCCGCGCGAGCTCGTGGTCTACACGGGGACCCACGACAATGACACCACCATCGGCTGGTGGACGTCCTCCGGCGTGGGAGACTCCACCCGAACCGCCGCCGACGTGGCGCAGGAGCGGGACTACGCCATGCGCTATCTCGCGACCGACGGGCGCGAGATGCACTGGACCCTGATGCGGGCGGCGCTGGCGTCGGTGGCGAACACGGCGCTCCTCCCCATGCAGGATCTGCTGGGGCTCGGGAGCGAGGCGCGGATGAACCTGCCGGGCCGGCAATCAGGCAACTGGGGATTCCGTTTTTCGGAGGATCAGCTCACCCGCGGGATCGTTCGCCGCCTGCGTGAACTGGTGGACCTGTACCAGCGCTAGCGGGGGAAACCCGGCAGGATCGGGAGCCGCACGACGAATTCACTCCCCTTCCCGGGGCCATCGCTCCGAGCCTCGACCCTGCCGTCGTGCAGCTCCACCAGCCGCTTGACCAGCGTGAGTCCGATACCCAGCCCTCCGTGCGACCGCGCTACCGTCTGGTCTACCTGAAGGAACATTTCGAACACCAGCGGCAACATGTCCTCTGGAATCCCCATCCCGTTGTCGCGCACCGACACCACCACCTCGCCGCCGTCGAGCTCGGTGAGGAGGTCGACGCGCCCACCGGCCGGTGTGTACTTGGCCGCGTTGTTCAGCAGATTCGAGAAGACCTGGGCCAGGCGAGTGGCGTCGGCATCGAGCTCGACGGTTTCCGCAGGCAGGGCCACCGCGAGATCGTGGCCCTCCTGGGTCATGAGTGGCATGCTGGTTTCCACCGCCTCCCGCAGGACGGCCGACAGCTTCACCCGCTTCCGGCGTAGCTCGAGCCGGTCGCGGGTGATGCGGGACACATCGAGCAGATCGTCGATCAGCCGGGTCATCTGATGCACCTGGCGCTCGATGATTTCCCGGGCCCAGGTGACCTCCGGCTCGTCCGAGTCCAGGATCTTGAGGATGTTGACGGCGTTCCGGACCGGCGCCAGGGGATTCCGGAGCTCGTGGGACAGGGTGGCCAGGAACTCGTCCTTGCGCCGGTCGGCCTGCTTCAACGCCTCCTCGGCGGCTTTGCGGTCGCTGTAGTCCGCCATCGTGATGACGCAGCCGAGGATCTCGCCGTCACCGACCTGCAATGGAGCGGCGCTGACCAGGAGGTGCCGCCGCCCGCTTCCATGCCGATCCGGCAGCACCGCTTCCGTGGACTGCAGTGCGCAACCGCCGGCCGTGGGGTCGAAACCGACGCTGCCGTCTTCGTGCAGGAGGGGGAACGCCATCGCGAAGGCGACTCCAATGCAGTCGCTGCCGGCGAGCCGGCAGGCGCTCGTGCTGGCACGGATGATTTCGCCGGAGGGGCCGCAGACCACGATGGCGTCGGCGGCTTGCTCCAGAATCGAGCTGGCAAGTCGTTCGGCGGCGAGGATGTCGGCGTTGCGCCTCTGGTCGCTCACATCGGTCGCGATGACGCAGACCCCGCGCGCGCCCTGTACCTCCAGCGCGCTGATCGACAGCTGCACCGGGATCGCGCCCGCTCCGGCCCGGAGCTCGACTTCGCCACGACTGAACCCCGTCTTGCCCCGCTCGAGCAGGGCATCGAACCTCTCCAGATCGGACGGCGCCACGTACGGACGTAAGGAGGCTCCGATCAGCCCGTCGAGAGTCGTTTCCAGCATGTCGGCGAGATGGCGGTTGCAATACAGAATGGTCCCGTCCTCCACCAGCGTCATCGCTCCCTCGGTCATCGTCTCCACCATGATGCGATAGGCCGTCTCGGCGCCTTGGAGCGTGTAGATCTGTTCGCCGTCCGTCGTCGAGATGACCAGCGCGTCCACTTCGCCGCTGCGAATGGCCCTCAGCGTCTCGTCCGCCTCCTGGAGGCGGAGTCGGAGCTCCGCGACCTCCGCCTCGAGTGAGAGTGCGGAGGGTGGGGTGGCCTGTGCGCGGGTGCCGGTCATGAGGCACCTCCGGTGGCGGGACGCAGGCCGATCCCGGTGAGGATCCGCTCCGATTCAGAGATGTCGCCAATGAATCGCCGGAGGGGCAGCGGCAGTGACTTGATCAGCGTTGGCGCGGCGATCACCTGGTCGTCCCGGGCCCGTCCCGGCTGTTGGTAGATATCCACGACCTCGAGATCGTACTGACCGGTCAGGTGCTCCTCGCAGATTTTGCGCAGGCTCTGGATGGCTCGGGTGGAGCGCGGGGTGGTGCCGCTGACATAGAGCCGGAAAACGTATCGGGGCGCCCGCCCTGCAGCCATCAGCAGCGCGCCGGTTCGGGAGGTGCGGGTCGTGCGGGTAGCTCGTTTCATCGGACTCCCTCTGCGACCGTCAATCCACAGGCTGGACGTCGAGACCGACCAGGACGCGCACCTCGTTGGAGAGATCGCCGATGATCTTCTTGATGGGGGTGGGCAGCTTGCGGACAAGTGTGGGCACGGCGAGGATTTGATCGCCGGCGGCCAGTTTTGGATTCTGCAGCAGATCGACGACTTCGATCTGATACCGTCCTGCCAGATGCGTTTCACAGATTCGTTTGAGGTTGGTCAGGGCCACCACCGACTTCGGGGTCTGTCCGGCGACGTACAGCCGGAGCGTCCATGTCGCTTTGCTTCCGGGCTTCCCGGCGCTCTTGCGAGCCGTGGCCATCAGGACCGCCTTCCGTCGTTGCGGAGCTGGGCCTCCAGGACTTTTCGCTTTCGTGCCAGCTGCACGAGTTTGTGCCGGTTCGCATGCTGCTTCGCGGCACCGACCGCTCGATCCAGAGACGCCTGCGCCGCGCGGGCGGAGCCGGTCAGCACCGATTCCGGCCCGATGTACACGTCGACCAGGTCGATACCGCGCCGGGTCATGACGAACTCACGGACCCGGTTCGAATGGGCCATGCCGCGGGACTTGAGGACGTACAGGGTTCGATTGCGTTCACCGTTGTCTTCAACATTCCGGAGCAGCAGCCAGGTATCCATCAGCGACGAAATGCCGACCTCCGACGCCTCGATCGTCACGCCGGATTCACCGGTCGTGAGGCTCGTGAAGAGCGCGGTGATCTCCTGCTGTTTCAGAAAGTCAATGACGCGCATCAATGTCGGTTTGATCTCCGCTTCCCGCTGGTCGAACGTCAGGTTGCTGATCGGGTCCACCAGCACCGCCTGGGGGCGCAAGCTCCGGACGACGTCGTGCACCATCACCAGGTGCTGCTCCAGACCGTGCAGGGTGGGCCGCGAGGCGTGGATCTCGAGTCGTCCATTTTGCAGCCAGGGCCGGAGGTCGATGCCGATCGAACGCATGTTGCGGAGAATCTGCTCCGGGGACTCTTCGTACGCGAAGATCAGGGAGCGTTCGCCCCGGCGACAGGCTGCCTCGATGAACTTGATCCCGGTGCTGGACTTCCCGGTTCCCGGCGATCCGGATACCAGGATGCTGCTCCCCCGATAGTAGCCTTTCCCGCCCAGCATCTCATCGAGCCGGGGAATACCCGAGGAAACCCGCTGCCTCGGCGCGCTGTGGTCGAGCCGCAACGAAGTGATCGGGAGCACCGAGAGCCCCTTCTCGCCGATCAGGAAGGGATATTCGTTGGTTCCGTGCACCGACCCGCGGTACTTCATGATCCGGAGCCGGCGGGTCGAAACCTGTTCGATGATCCTGTGGTCGAGCATGATCACGCAATCCGCGACATACTCTTCGAGGCCATACCGGGACAGGGTGGTCTCGCCCCGCTCCCCGGTGATGATCGCCGTGAGCCCGCGATCCTTGAGCCAGCGAAAGAGCCGGCGGAGTTCGGCCCTGAGAATGGCGTGATTGGGGAGGCCGGCGAACAAAGCCTCCACCGTATCGAGCACCACCCGCTTGGCCCCGATGGTATCGACCGCGTGCCCCAGCCGGACGAACAACCCATCCAAATCGTATTCTCCGGTCTCCTCGATTTCGCTGCGCTCGATCGCCACGTGGTCGAGGATGATCTGCTTATTCGCGACGAGCCGGTCGAAGTTGAAGCCGAGAGAGCGGACGTTGCTGCTCAGTTCCTCGGCATTCTCCTCGAACATCATGAAGACGCCCGGCTCTCCGAACTGCCGGGCGCCCCGCACGATGAATTCCACTGCAAGCATGGTCTTCCCGCACCCGGCAGCGCCGCACACCAGAGTGGGCCGGCCGGCGGGAAGCCCGCCCGCGGTGATCTCATCGAGTCCTTGAATCCCTGTCGGAGCCTTCGGAAGCGCCGTCGGAGCTTGCCGGGATCTCGCCGTCTTTTTCCCGCGTGCCGGGCCAGGAGACAAGGAGCCTCTCGCTAGCTTGAGGAAGGATACGTCCAGATTCTAGCAAAGACTTGCGGTCACCGCTACCTCTTTTCGGCGGGGGTCGAGTAGATCCCGAACACGGCGACATTTGCCATGACGAATCCTCCTCCGGTTCAGAAACACAAAAGCGGACGCGGAGCACGGCCCCGCGGGGCCATCTCCACGTCCGCGGGATGCGGATCAAACTCTCCGCTCACTCAGACGTCTGATTCTCGGTCCAATCCGTTCCAGCAACCTGCAATGTCAACGTAGAAAATTCGAAGTACCGCCGCAACCCTTCACTCAATCGCTCCGAATCGCGCTGAGTGGCGCAACGCGGGCGGCACGGCGCGCGGGGAGAGATCCGGCCAGCAATGTGCTCGCTCCCAGGAGGGGTGGGAGTATATTCAGCCCCTCCATGACCCAGCGAAACGCTTCGATCCGGCCGGTGATCCTGGCCAGCTTCATCGGCACCACCATCGAGTGGTACGATTTTTTTCTGTACGGCACCGCCGCGGCGCTGGTCTTCAACAAGCTCTTCTTCCCCACGCTCGATCCCCTGGCGGGCACCCTTTCGGCGTACGGGACCTTTGCCGTCGGATTCGTGGCGCGCCCGATCGGGGGCGCCGTGTTCGGGCACTATGGCGACCGGGTCGGCCGCAAGACGATGCTGGTCTGGTCGCTCATGATCATGGGCGTCGCCACGACGCTGATGGGACTGCTTCCGACCTACGCCACCATCGGCGTGTGGGCTCCGGTCCTGCTCGTCCTGGTGCGCTTCGCGCAGGGGATCGGCGTCGGCGGGGAGTGGGGCGGAGCGGTGTTGATGGCGGTGGAGCATTCCGGCGGGGCCAAGCGCGGCTTGCATGGAAGCTGGGCGCAGATGGGAGTGCCGGCGGGACTGCTCCTCAGCACCGGGATCTTTGCCCTGCTGTCATCGGTGCTCAACGAAGGCGATTTTCTGGGCTGGGGCTGGCGGGTTCCCTTCCTGCTCAGCACGCTACTCATTGCGATCGGCATGTTCGTTCGTCTGCGTCTCCTCGAGACGCCGGCGTTTACCCGGGAGCGGGATGCCCGCGGGGCCGCGAGCGCGCCGCTCATCGAAGTCTTCCGCCGCCATCCGCGCGAAGTGCTGGTCGGGATGGGAATGCGATTCGCGCAGAACGTGCTCTTCTACATCTTCACCGTCTTCGTACTGAGTTACGGCGAGAAGACGCTGGGATATTCAAAAGCGACGATGCTGGGTGGGGTGGCGACGGGTGCGCTGGCCGGCCTCGTGTCGATTCCGTTCTTCGCGGCGCTCTCGGACCGATGGGGCCGGAAGCCGGTCTACCTGACCGGCGCGGTGCTTTCCCTCCTCTACGCGTTCCCCTTTTTCTGGCTCCTCGGCCGGGGACCGGGTTTCGTGGCGATCGCGATCGTGCTGGGGCTGAATGTGGGGCAGGACATGATGTACGGACCCCAGGCGGCGTACTTCGCCGAGCTGTTCTCCACCCGGGTCCGCTACAGCGGGGCGTCGCTGATCTATCAGCTGACGTCGGTGTTTTCCGGCGGGCTGGCACCCCTCATCGCAACCTGGCTGCTGGCGCGCCATGGTGCGTGGGCGGTCGCGGGTTACATGGCGGGATCGTGCGCGCTGACCGTCGTGGCGACGCTGTTTGCGCCGGAGACGCACAAGAGAGAGCTATCGGCTATCGGCTAACAGCCATCAGCCATCAGCCATCAGCCATCAATCATCAGTCACTAACCACTAACCACTAACCACTAACCACCAGCCCCTAGTAGCCCTGATTCAGCTCCTGCAGCAGCGCATAGATCGTCACCGCTCCGACGATCCCCAGCCCGATCAGCAGGGTTCGCCCGAAGCTCTTCTTGCGAACGGAGATCGTCTCGACCTGGGCCAGCGGCATCACCAGGCGCGCGATGGCGCGCTCGGTGGGGTGGCCGACGATGCTGTCGCCCTGCAGCACCGGATCCCAGATCTCGACCTTGCTCTTGTCGAAACGGGTGACGCGGACCGCCTCGACCCCCGGAGTCTTGAGCAGCTCCCGCGGCGGAACGGTTTCGACCCGCCAGGCGCGGCACCCACTCCCGGCCAGCGCCATGAGCATCATCGCGGCCATTCTCACCGGCACTGCCCGCATTGGGACCTCCAAAGTGATTCCAGCACGGCGCGCGGCGCATCCGCGAACCCGTTCCGGAAGGCTACCACGAGGGCACACGCCCCCACAACACCCGCGCTCGCTCCTCCGCATCAGCGGCCCGCGCCGGGTCGCCCAGACGCCGCCAGGCATCCGCTTCGCAGCGGAAGGCGGGTGCAAGAAACGGGAGCTCGAAGGGACTCCGCTCGGCGATAGCGCCCCACCAGCGGAGCGCCTCGGGAAGCCGGCCGGCGGCGGCGAGCAACTCGGCGCGAAGGAAGCGCTCGAACGTTCCGGCGTAGAAGGGAGACGCCACAGCATACTGGAACAAGACATCGAGGCGGCCCTGCTCGAGCACCGCGAGCGCGGCCGCGCCGTCGCCGCGGGCCCGGAGAATTTCCGCATCGAGGGTCCGACCGAGGTGCTGGAGGAGCGCCGTGGCTCCCTCGGGAACCGGCAGCTCCGCCAGCGCTTCGGCATCGAGCGCCGCTTGCTCGGGAAGTCGGAGCCGGATCGCGAGCACGCCGGACAGGAATGCGCGCAGGTGGGAATGGAGCTCGTTGTGAAACGCGAGCGGAACCGCGACCGCGGGCCGTGCGGTCGCGGGATCCCAGGCAGCGAGCTCCTCCCGGAGCGCCGCCCGTCGCTCGTCGTCGATCGCGAGAAAGGACAGGGTGGCGAAGAAGCCGCGCGTGACCAGCCCCCACGCCGGATCGAGCCGCCCCGCTTCGCCCAGGCGGTCGAACGCCTCGACGATGCGGCCGCGGGCCAGATCGAGATGCGCAAGGGTGATGTGACCGAACGCACGGAACTCCTCGGACCGCGCCGCGGCGACCAGCGCGCGCCCGAGCCGGTCGGCCCCATCGGGGTTGCCGGCGTAGAGCGCGACGTCGGAAAACGCCCTCGCGATGACGAGGCCGCGGGCAGCGGCCAGCTCGCGGATCGACTCGTTCTCTCCGGCCCGATCGTGGTTGGCAAAGGCGCGCAACGCTCGCAGCCCCGTGGCCTGATCGCTGCCCGAGCTCAGCGCGAGTGCGCGGTTCGCGATGGCGTCGAGATCGCCCAGGCGTCGTTCCATCGCCGCGATGCGGGCCAGCTGGATCATCGCCCCGAGGTGGCCGGGATCGAGAGCGAGCGCGCGCTCGAAGGGCTCGCGAGCCTGCACGATGGTCTTCCCCCGGTACGGATTGCTGTGGAAGAGGACATCGCCAAGGAGAAACCACCCCTCGAGACTCTCGGGCCAGACGGTGACCAGGGCGGCGTAGCGTCGCTCCGCCTCGGCGCTCCGGCCGGTGATCCAGGCATGCTGGGCCTCGACCAGCGTGCGCGCGTGCTCGGAGAGTCGGTCGCGCCGCCGGTACGCTTCGAAGGAGGCTTCGCGGGCGGGCTCGATCATCGCCGTCGCCGCGAGCGCCGCGGCAAGGCGGTGCCACGCGAGCGCGAAGTTCGTATCGGCGTCGGTTGCGCGCCGGAAGGCGTCCACCGACTCGAGGTACCGCGCCAGGCGGAAGGCCTGCTCGCCGGCGAGCCACGCCTTGAGCGCGGTGAGCGATTCGGTGGTGAGTGCAGCGAGGCGGCTCAGCCCGCTGGTGGTTCCATCGTGCCGGCCGGCGAGCAGTCCGAGCGCGAGATGATCGACCAGCTCGAAGAGTCCCGCATCGCTTTCGGCGCGACCCTCGACACGGACCACGAGCGTCCCGTCGGTGGTGTACAACGCGGCGGAGGCCTCGAGTCTTCCGGCCGCTTCGACCACGCTTCCGAGGACGAAGCTCCCGGCCCCCGCGCGGCCGGCCAGCCATCGTCCCCGCTCGATGGTCCCGGCTTCACCATCCTGCGCTCCGGCCGAAAGCGCGAGGCGGGGCTCCACCACCCGAAGATCTCCGGCGCCGTCGAGCTTGGTCGCGAGGAGGTCCACCATTCCCTCGCCGAGGAAACCCAGCCCTGGCGCTCCGCGAATGGTGAATGGGCAGATGGCGACCAGTGCCGGATCAGTCGCTTTCGGGAGAGCGGGGTTGGGAGTTGGAGACTGGGGAACGGGGAATGGCGGGGACGGCGGCTGCCCATGGGCAAGCAACGCCCGCATCTCGGCGTCGTCCTCATCCAGCTCCAGTGCGCGGCGCGCCCACCGATCGGATTCGGCGGGACTGCCCGGGACGCGGGCGAGGGTCCGTGCACCCTCGAGCGCGTCCCGCCGGAGTTTCCGGCGCTCGCGACCGAGCCAGTCCTCCACCTCCGGAGCGCCCGCCACGTAGAACCCCTCCAGCAGATGGCCCTGATAGTGTTCGAGCGCAGCGGCGGGATCGCCCCGTGCCATCGCCTCACGGAAGGCGCCCACGTCCAGCCAGAGCGTGCCGTCGGCGATCCCGACCTCCTCCTCCCCACGTCCGATCAACACGCCGTCTCCCAGGGCTCGCCGGAGGAAATAGAGGGCGCGACGGAGTGCGCCGCGCGCGTGCTCGGCGTCGAGCTCGGGCCAGAAGAGTCCGAGGAGGATGTCCCGCCGCACGAAGCGGCCGGTCGCCACGATGGCGAGATATGCGAGGAGGGCAAATCGCTTGGGCTGCTGCACGACGGCACGCACCTCGGCGCCGCCGGCGATTCTCAGATCGACAACGCCCAGCGTGCGGAGCTCGAGCATATAGAGAAGCTAACGGCTAATGGCTATAGGCTATCGGTCAGGCCAATGGCTGATCGCCCGACCGATGACCGATAGCAGATAGCCGATAGCGTCTCTTATGTGATGCAACGCACGGCACCTCGGAGGGGCGTGGTTTATGCTGAAGGCAGGCTATCGGGAAAACGCGGTGCGCCGTATCATCACGGATGGCCGGCAGATCGGCCGCCATGTACGTCGAGGCTCTCATGTCCCCACGTCTTGCAACCTGCGCTCTGCTCGTGCTCGTGCCAGGGCTTGCGCTGGCCGGCTGCAGCACCGATCCGACCGATCCGACCGTCCCGCCCCCTCCGCCGCCGGCCTTCACACGATGGTCCGATCCGGCAACCTGGCCGGGAAAGGTGATGCCCGCCGCTGGGGCGTCCGTGGTGATCCCCGAGGGGAAGACCGTGCTGCTCGACGTGAGCCCGCCATCCCTGGGCAGCCTCACCGTCCTCGGGACGCTGCGCTTCGATGCGAAGGACATCGACCTCACCTCGAACTGGATCATGGTGAAGGGGGGCCGCTTCGAGGTCGGATCGGAGGCCGAGCCGTACACCCGCCGGGCGGTCATCACGCTCACCGGCCCCGAGAGCGACAACATCGAGGGGATCGGTGCGAGGGTGCTCGGCGCCGTCGGAGGCACGCTGGAGCTGCACGGGGAGCGCCGGGCCGGCTGGGCCCGCATCGCTGCGAGCGCGGCCGCGGGGAGCATGCAGCTCACGCTCGACCGGACGATGAATTGGCGCGCCGGCGACCGGATCGCGATCGCGTCGACCGATCTCGATCCGCTGCAAGCCGAAGACGCCGTCATCGCCGCGGTGAACGGCAGCACCATCACCCTGCAGACGGCGCTCCGGTTTTCCCACTGGGGCACCATGCAGAACTTCGGGGGGAGGCCGCTGGATGAAAGGGCCGAGGTCGGTCTCCTCAGCCGGAACATCGTCATCCAGGGCGATGCGGGATCGCTGGTGTCGCAGTTCGGGGGGCACATCCTCGGTACCTCCGGTTCCACGATGCATATCGAGGGAGTGGAGCTCACCCGGATGGGCCAGAAGAAAGTCCTCGCGCGCTATCCGATGCACTGGCACATGGAAGGAGCCGTGGACGGCCAGTACTTCAAGGGAAGCAGCGTGTGGAAGAGCTTCAACCGGTGTGTCACCGTGCATGGGAGCAACAACGCCACCGTGCAGGGCAACGTCTGTTACGACGACATCGGGCACGGATACTTCCTCGAGGATGGCGCCGAGACCGGCAATCTGTTCGAAGACAATCTCGGCATGCTGACGCGCACGCCCGCAGCCGGGCAGGCGCTGATCCCGACCGACGTGACGCCGGCGACGTTCTGGATCACGAACCCGGCCAATACCTATCGCCGAAATGTCGCGGCCGGCTCGCGAGGCTTCGGATTCTGGTTTGCGTTTCCCGCTTCGCCCACCGGTCTCTCCACCGGATCGCCGCTCAGGCCGCGGGAGACGCCGCTCGGCGAGTTCAGCGACAACGTGGCTCACTCGAACAGCAACACCGGGCTCAACGTCGACCAGGGCCCGAAGCCGGACGGCACGACCGAGACGGTGCATTACTCGCCCAGGCAGGTGCCGGGCACCAGCTCGCCGGCGGTGACTGCCTTTTTCCGGAACTTCACGGGATACAAGCATCGCGGGCGGGCGGTCTGGCTCCGGGGAACCGAGCTTCGGCTCAGCGGCGCGATGCTCGCGGACAACGAGATCGGGGCGACATTCGCCTCCAACGAGACCTTCGTGATGGATGCGGTGTTCGTGGGCACCAGCCTCAACAGCGGCGGGACGCAGATTCAGGCCGGGTTTCCGATCCGGGGGTACGAGTTCTACGACGGGCGGGTGGGTGCGGAGCAGGTGACCTTCGTGAACTTCGTCACGACCCCGGCCCGCACGATGAGCGCCCTCGGATTCAACCGCACCAACGGGTTCCCGGTCGATCCGCTCAATTACGGAAAGTCGTTGACGTTCATCAACAGCAACAACGTCTTCCTCGACAATCCCGCGGCCAACAGCGACGGCGATCGCGCCGCCGTCATCCTCGACAACGACGGGAGCATCTCCGGCACGGCGGGGGCCTGGATCGCCGCGAACAATCCGCTGATGGTCACGCCAGCGTGCAGCCGCCGGGATCCCTGGAATGCATGGGTCTGCCAGCTCCCGTTCGTCCAGCTCCAGGTGCGCGGGGCGAACGCCCAGGTGGTGGCCCCGCTCACGATCATCCGCGACGACGCGGCCGCCGCGACCTACGTCGGGGTGCCCGGACAGCCGCAGACGGTCTCCTCCTCGGTCATCACCGGCCGGACCTACCAGATTCAGTACGCCGGCGGAATACCCGACCGGCCGCAGTTCTACATGCGCCGAAGCGTCGGGGGGGACTGGATCCGGCTGGTCGCACCCTATCCGAACGGGGATTTCAACGTGATCAGGGATTCGAACACCGGTGCCCCGCTCCCGGCCGCGGCGTCACTCGCGGAGCTCGATGCAAGCACCGGCGACAAATACTTCTACGATGGGGCGACCGGCCTGCTGCATCTGAAGGCGGTGACGCAGGTCGGAAGGGCGCAGGCGACGCTGTTCGTGGTGCCGAAGTAGGGAGCTAGGGAGCTAGGGCTAGGGAGATAGGGAGATAGGGAGATAGGGAGCTAGGGAGCTAGGGGGTAGCCCTAGCTCCCTGGCTCCCTAGCTCTCTAACCCCTGTATTCCTTGCCTTCCTGCGCGCTTTCCCCCATCTTCCCCGGAACACATCCGGGGAAGCCGATGACCCGTCCCGATCTCGACCTTCTGCAGGGTACCCTCGACGTTCTGATCCTCAAGGCGCTCTCCTGGGGTCCGAGCCATGGCTATGCGGTGGCCAAGTGGATCAAGGAGCGCACGGAGGGCGTCCTGCTGGTGGAGGACCGGGCGCTCTACGTCGCCCTCCACAGGATGGAAGAGCGGGGGTGGATCTCGGCCGAGTGGGGACTCTCGGAAAACAACCGCAAGGCGAAGTTCTATCTGTTGACACCGGCGGGCCGGCGCGCGCTGCGCGACAAGCACGCCGCGTGGAGCAGCTATGCCGCCGCGGTGGCCAGTGTGCTGGACCCGAGCTGAGGATGCGGGTATGAACCGGCTTCCAGGCATCCGGCGGCTCTTTCGCCTGGCGATCCCGCGCCGGGCGATCGACCGGGATGTGGATGAAGAGCTGAGGTTTCACCTCGACTCCAGGATGCAGGAGCTGATGGCCGGGGGGGTTCCACGAGACGAAGCGGAGCGTGTCGCACGGCGGGAGTTCGGCGATCTCGGTCTGGCTCATCGGGAGCTGGTCGCGATCGGCCGGCGGGGCGACTCGCGCCGGTGGCGGCGGGAACGGTGGCGGGATCTCGCGCGCGACGCACGGTTCGCCCTCCGGCTCATGCGACGCCAGCCCGGCTTCGCGGCGGTGGTCCTCATCACGCTGGGCATCGGGATCGGTGCCAGCGCAGCGATGGTGAGCGTCACCCGGCGCGCCTTGACCCAGTCGGTCCCCTTTCCGGATGCCGACCGGCTGGTCCACCTCTGGATGACCCGCGACGAGGACGTCACCAGCCGTTCGGAGGCCTCCTACCCCGACCTCGTGGACTGGCAGACGCAATCGCGCGGGCTCACCGGAATCGAGGCCTACAACCCCGCCAATCTGACCGCCGATCTGCGGGGGGGACCGATCCGGATCCGCGGAACGGTCGTCACCGCACACTTCTTCCAATTGCTCGGGGTCCACCCGGCACTGGGAACGGGGTTTCCTCCCGATTCCGTCGGCGCGGGTGCACGGGCCGTCATCGTCACGCACGGATTCTGGACCCGGCATCTCGGTTCGGACTCCACCGCCGTCGGAGGAAGTCTCACACTGGATGGTGCCGTCTATACAGTGGCCGGCGTCCTCCCGGAAACATTCCAGTTCGCTCCCGCGGGGGACGGCGAGGTGTGGCTGCTGATCGACTATGCCGCGCCGCGGATGAGCGAACGATTCAATCACTGGCTGCGTCCGGTCGCGCGTCTTCGCGAGGGTGTGAGCCGGGAGGCGGCCGAGGCCGATCTCGCGCTGGTCGTGCGGCGGCTGGCCAGTGCCTATCCGGGGACGAATCGCGGCCGGGGCGTCGTGGTGGTGCCGCTCCGCGACCAAGTGGTGGGCCAGGTCCGTCCGATTCTGTTCACCTTGCTGGCCGCGGTCACCGTGATGTTGCTGATCGCTTCCGCGAATGTGGCGAGCCTGTTCCTTGCCCGCGCGCTGGCAAGGCGACCGGAGCTGGCCGTCCGCGTGGCACTCGGGGCAAGCCGGGGACGCGTGGCCGGGCAGGTCGTGGTGGAAGGCCTGCTGCTCGCGCTGATCGGTGGTGTCGCGGGCGCGCTGCTGGCCCGGCTCGGAACGACTCTTCTGGTGCGGGCCATACCGGAGGAGATTCGATCGGGGCTTCCCACGCTCGCGTCCGGCACGCTGGATTGGGCAACGGTGGCGGTGGCGATGGGGATCGCCCTGCTCGTGGGCGGGGGCATCGGACTGCTCGCGGCGGTTGCCCTGCCATTCGGCGCGCCGGCCCTCGCCCTCCGCGGCGGGGCGCGCTCGGGGGGCGATCGAAGCGGAAACAGATTCCGCGACGCGCTGGTCGTCGGGGAGATCGCGCTCACCCTCGTGCTGCTGGTCGGCGCGGGCCTGCTGACCAGGAGTCTGCTGACGCTGCTGCATACCGACACCGGTTTTACCGCCGAGCGGGTTATGACCATGCGCATCGCCCTGGCCGGCCCGGCGTACCAGCGCGACGATGCACAGCTCCGGTTTTTCGAGACGTTACTGGAGCGGGTGAGGGCGCTCCCCGGCGTGGAGAGCGTCGGCGCGGCGTCGAATCTTCCGCTCAATGGAGGGGGCACCAACACCCTCAAGGCGGAGGGGGAGCCGGAGCCCGATCCGGCGCGCCGGCCTGAAGCGGTCGTCCGCGGTGTGGCGGGGGATTACTTCGACGCGATGGGGATCCCGGTCCTGGAAGGGCGAGTGTTCGGCGTTGCGGAACGATCGGGGCCGCTCGCGCTCGTGGTGAATCGGAGCCTGGCGCGCCAGCTCTTCGGGTCGAGACCGGCCGCGGGGCGGCGGCTTCGCTTCTACGCCTTTCCAGAGCAGGCCTGGGAAATCGTGGGTGTGGTCGGCGACGTGAAGACCGGCAATCTCGACGCGCCGGTGCCCGCCACCGTGTATTTCTCCCACTGGCAGCGCGCCGAAAACCGAATGTCGCTCGCCGTTCGAGCCGTCGGCCGCCCGGATCTGCTGACGCCGACGATCCGGGCCGAAGTGGCCCGGCTCGATCCCGCGCTCCCGGTCTATGCCGTCATGACGATGCAGGAACAGATCACCGGCTCGCCGGAGGTCTTCTTCCGCCGGCTTCCGCTGGTGCTCCTCGCGTCGCTCGCCCTCGGCGCGCTGGTGCTCGCGATCGTCGGGGTCTACGGCGTGATTGCCTATGCGCTGACCCAGCGCACCCGCGAGTTCGGCGTCCGCCTGACCCTGGGTGCTTCCCCCGGATCACTGGTCGGGCTGCTCGTCCGGCGGGGTGCGCTCCTCGGACTGGCCGGGACGGCGCTGGGACTCGCGGTCGCGACGCTTGGTGCACACCTTCTCGACGCCATCCTCTATGGCGTGCCACCGACTGATCCGCTGACGCTCGTGGCCACCAGCACGCTGATTCTCGGGGTTACCGTCACCGCCAGCGGGCTCGCCGCCTGGCGCGCGACGCGGATTGATCCGGCGGGGGCGATGCGGGCGGAGTGAAGCAGGGAGCCAGGTCCCTAGCTCCCTAACCCCTACATCGCCACCACTGCCCTCGCATCGGCGCTGGTCAGCAGCGGCCGCAGCCGCACCAGCCACCCCAGCGATCCGAGCGCGAACCCTGCGGCGAGGGCGAGCAGCCACGCGGGTGCGCCGCTGGTCGCGAGCAGCAGGGCTGCGGTGCCGCCCAGGATCAGGAGCCGGGCCGTCTCACTCGGTCCCGCCCACGCCCGCGCCTCGAGAATTCCCCCGATATTTCCAAGCGAGAGCAGGACGTAGAACATTCCCGCCGCGACACTCGCGGCCGGCAGCGTGCCCGCCGCATTCAAAAAGGCCACCGAGGCGATGAGGACCACCACGAACTGCACGACGGCATAGCGCTGCAGCGCCCGCGGCACCTCCGGCTCGTATTTTCGAAAGGTCTCGGGCGAGACGGGACCGGGCACGACGCGCGGACCCAGCGCGGGCGGCAGCCACCCCGGGTGGCCGAACACCGCCCGCCATCGCTCCCTCCAGCCGCGCGCGGCCCGGAGCTTGGTCACGATCTCTCCGAACACGTGGATGTTCGCCCACACCGGATTCCAGCTGACCAGCGGCTTGGTGAGGCCGTACACCGGCGGGGCGACCTCCGGCTCGAACGTGCCGAACATCCGGTCCCAGATGATGAGGACCCCGGCATAGTTCCGGTCCTGGTATTCCGGATTCACGCCGTGATGCACCCGGTGATGGGACGGCGTATTCAGGACCAGCTCGAGGGGGCCGAGCCGGTCGATTTCGCGGGTGTGGACCCAGAATTGATAGACGAGGTTGAGGGCGTGGCAGACCAGCCACATGGTGACCGGCACGCCCAGCAGCGCGAGCGGCATGTAGAAGACCCAGCTCATGAGTCCGTGCAGGCTGCTCTGCCGCAGCGCGACCGTGAGGTTGAACTCTTCGCTGGAGTGGTGCACCACGTGTCCGGCCCAGAGCAGGTTGACGACGTGCGACGTGCGGTGCATCCAGTAGTAGGCAAAATCATCCAGCAGAAAGACCACCGCCCAGCTGCCGAGTGCGGCGACATCGACGCCGGGCCCGCCGAACGGATAGCGCGAGATCCACTCCGGGATCGGCAGGAATCGCTGGATGCGCCAGTGCGTGGCGACCCAGGAGAAGGCGAGGACCGTCAACAGGGCGATGAAGATGCCGGCGAATTGACTGAGAATGCCACAGGAGAGGTCGCTGACCGAATCTCCCACCCGGTAGGACGAGCGCCGCCGCAGCCGGGCGACCAGCAGTTCGAGGCCGATCAGCGCAAAGAAAAGCGGGATCGAAGCCTGGATGACATCCATGCGGGGGGAACCAGGTCGCAGGTTCCGGAATAATGGTCAGGTATTGGGGACGAAGCTACACCCCTGTTCCTGGGCGGCTGCGAGCGCAAGGAATCCCGACGGGACGAGCATCACCCCCGGCACCAGGAATCCGAGCGCCTTTTCCCGCGCCTCCGCCTCGGGGATCTTGTCGCGGTTCATCACCCGCTGGATTATGCCCCAGAACGCGAACTCGCAGGCGACGACGATACCGCCTCGGGCAATCAGCGCATCCAGTCCGATCCCTTCGGTGTAGCTCCGCGCCGGCGGAGGAAAGCTCCCCATCGTATCCACCATCGCCGCGGCCAGCTGGGGATTCCGCTTGGGAATGTTCGGCTTCTCGGGGGTCGAGCCGCTCAGCGCGAGCTCGTGCTGCGCCCAGAAGGCGTCGTTCATCGCCAGCGCGACGCCGCCATGCCGCAGGACCACCACCGCGGTGCAGTCGTCGGCGCTCGCGCCGAGGACACTGCGGCACTGGTTGAGCCAGATCCAGGCGCGAATGGGACCGGTGCCGTCGTCGCGCGGGTTGTCGAATACGGCGCGGTGAGTGCCACGGATGCGGGAGAGCCATGGAAGGCCCTGAACCCGTTTTTCCCCGGTCTTCCCCAACAATCCCATGGCTGCCAATGTCCCCAGGAACTCGCGCCGATCATGTGCCATGGGTTGTTCCCTAGCTGGCGAGGAAGTAGTGACACCCGGCCTCCTGGGCGCGAGTCACTCCGAACACTCCGGAGGGCTGGAGGATGATGCCTGGCACGACGTGCTGCAGCGCCATGCTGCGCGCCTTTGCCGTGTCGCCCCCGGCCTCCTCCTTCACCTTATCTACGACGTCATGGAAGGCCAGGTTGCAGGCCAGCACGGTCGCGGTCGCGAGCACCTTTTTCAGCACCTCGTCGGCGAGCTGCGGCGGCAGATCGGCGTAGGGTGTGGGGCCGAGGAACGGATTGTGCCGGATCGGCTTCCCGGTCTTCGGATCGTCGATCTTGACGAGGGCGCCGATCTGATGATGATCCCAGAACTCGTCGTTCATGACCATCCAGATCGCATTGTGCCGGAGGACCACCACTGCGCTCATGTCGTTCGGCTTGGCGCCGTACACCTCGGCGTAATCCTTGTACCAGACCAGGGTACGGACCAGCGCCAGACCGTACGACACTTCCGGGGAGTCGAATACCGCGCGATGGGAGCCGGAGATCTTGTCGACCCAGGTGACGTCCCACGTACCGAGGACTGGTTGCTGGGGGCTGGGTGCTGGGCGACTCAATGTCGCCGTTTGCATCGTCTTCGGGACAAGCCCGGTCGCAAGCATGCTACCCAGGAATTCGCGTCGATCGGTGGCCATGATGTGCTCCTATGCGAGATGATGCGCCTTACGGCCGCCCCGGGCGACCTGCTCGTGAGTGAACTCCACCCGGAGAATCTCCGCCGCCATCTGCACCGAGCGGTCGGCGAGTGCTTCCGCCCCTTCACGCAGGTCGGCGCTGCGCTGTACCTCGCGCACGTTGTTTTCCATGTCTTCCGCGGACCAGCCGCGGGAGTGCGCGATGAAGGGGAATTGCGGAAACAGGAACCCGAGCTCTCCAAAAAACGTGAGCAGCGGGCCGACGACCCCCTGCACGTTGTCCTGTCCTCCGGTCACGATGAAGCCGGCGACCTTGTTGCGGATCAGGACCCGGTTCCGGATCGTCACCTGATTCTGCACGCAGTTGAGCCGCTCCGCCATCTTGTAGAAGAGCGAGCTCGCCGATCCCCACCGGATCGGGGTGGCCAGCAGCAGCACGTCGGCCCAGTGCACGATGGCCTCGTAGACCTGATCGAGCTGATCCTCGGGATCCATCTGGGTGATCGAACAGGGCCAGGTGCAGGCGTGGGCGCTCTTCGAGTAATACCCCTCGCAGTGGCGGAAGCGGAGCTCGTTCAGCTTGATGAGCCGGGTGTCTGCGCGGCAGGCAGTGGCGGCGTGCCCCAAGGCAGCCTCGAGGAGGAGATCCGAGGTGGAAACCCGCGGATGGGCGCGATCCATGGCCGTGGTCGAGATGCCCACGACCCGGATGGGGCCGGCGGCGCGCTCGACCTTCCGGGCCAGTGGATGGGGCGCATGGGGGATGCGATGCCGCTTCGTGGCGGCTTCGAGGTTCACCAGTACCCGGTCCCCTTCGATCTTCACGTCGTAGCGAGGGACCGACTCATCCTCGAATCCCGGCTCGCCCAGCCCGCTGATCCGGTCATACTTCCAGTTATGCCAGGGACAGGTGATGAGGTTCCCGTCGACCCGTCCCTCGCCGAGCGGCCCGCCAGCGTGATTGCAGGCCCCGGAGATCGCACCGAAGACCCCATCGACATAGCTCAGCGCGATGCGGGTCCGTTCGATGACCAGTTGCCGGAGTGGCGACTGCCGCAGCTCCTCGACTGAACCGAGATCGTGCCATAGGGCTTCCGACATGGGACCTCCCGCGCTGAATTCTAGGGAACGCTTTCCGGGTGGAGACGGGGAAGGGAGTAACTGGAAAAGTCGCTGACCTCTCCGGGCGGTCCGTTCACGTAACTAAACAACACATCACTGGTAGATACAGTGATTAGTGAGCAGCTAACCGTATTTGCTTCTTCACGATGCATGCAGATGGAAAGCGGACCTCGCTCGGGACGGTGACTCCGGTGCAGGCCGAACAGGGCTTCCTTCGTCAGGCCGCGTGGGGAGGCTTTGGCCTCGCGAAACAGGGCGCCCCGCACTCGCTCGGCGCCCGCCTGATCCCGGCCCGAGCTGGTCCGGAGCATCCCGGGTTCATTGACCCTCGCCCGCTCGAGCGCGCGACCATTCCATTCGAACAACCAGGGGTCGGATGCAGGAGAAATGCTCGCCAGGGTAAAGGGCCGATAACTCACGAGCGGCATGCCGGCCAGAGCCCGGTCCACCATCTGGGGACCGGGATGCCCGGCCAGCTCGGTCAACAGCAGGCCCCGGCTGACGAAGGCACCGCCGGGGTCGAGCGGCGAGTCCTCGAACCGGTTGAGCAGGGCCAAGGTGTGCCCCAGGGAATTGACCGAGATCCAGCTGCCTCCCGCCTCGCCGTCGATCGGAATCAGTGCCGGAATGCCGGATGGCCTCGCGACTGCCGGAGGGAGGGCGGGCGCCCGGGTGGGACGCTCGTCCCGGTTCATGGCGACCGCGTATCCCCCGGGGAGCGGAAGCCAGCTCAGAGTGCACATGGTCACCCTCCTCCCGGGACGCCGACCGGGACAAACCGGCGGGCGATTTCACTCTGGACCCGTTCGGCCAGCTCGCCTCGAGTGGGCGCCGTGAACGGCGCAGGCCCGAACTCGACCACGGCTTCGAATCGAGGGACCCGGATGAGGTTCATGAGGTGCGGTCCGAATGGCATGTCGCCCCACCAGCAGACCACCAGGCGGGCGGGCGGCGAGTCGGGGGGTGTCCGATAGGTCAGGCTGGCGAAGTGAACCGGGTACTGTTCCCGCGCGGCCCAGTCGAACAGGGCGGGGCGCATGGGCAGCAAGGCATCCCCCGAGGACGTGGTTCCCTCGGCGAACAGCACGACTCCGTCCCCCCGCGCGATCGCCTCGTCGATGAGGTCGAGCACCCGGACCGCATCGCGGCGCACCTCCCGGTTGACCCAGAGAGTGCCGAAGAGATTCGCGAGCGGGCCGAGGACCGGCCAGTGCCGCATCTCCTGCTTTGCGATGAAGACGCCGTCGAGACAGGTATAGAGGAGAATGATGTCGAGGTAACTCAGATGATTGGACACCAGGAAGAACGGTGCCCGGGGCGGCACGCCGATCACCGTCCGTCGCATGCCGATCATCCAGGCAATGCCGCGGGCCCACCATCTGACGATCCGATGCCGCCAGCGGACCCGGGCACGCGGAACCGGCCACATCAGCAGATTCACCACCGCCCACAGTATCGTGAGCGAGGCGGACCAGAGGGTGGCACCTCCGATGCGCAGGCCGGCCCGCACCCGGCCTCCGCGCAGGACCGGCAGCCCCGCTCGGCGGGGTGGGGTCGCGGGGAGGGTCTCGAGGTTCTTCACCGGGAACGTGCCGGCGCGGGAACCTTCCGGTCCCGGTCCGCGTTTGAGCAGCACGGCGCTACCATTCCAGCATGGTAACCGCCGGAGCGGGTTCCCGCAGGGTGGAGTACGACCTGAGCCGACGCCGATCATTCCCGCTGGAGACCTTCGCATGCATCGTTCTGCCGCCGCAACCAGGCTCGTCGCCGGGATCCTCCTCGCGAGTGCCGTTTCCCCGCTTCCGCTCCGCACGTCGCTCTTCGGTCAGTCCTTGCCGCCGATCTCGGAGAAAACAAAGGGCCTGACCAGGCTCGACGGCTTTCTCCCGCTCTACTGGGATGGGGCGGCCGGCAAGCTGTGGATGGAGATCCCCCGCCTCGGCGAAGAGTTCCTGTATATCACGGGAGCGCCCACGGGTCTCGGCTCGAACGATATCGGACTCGACCGCGGCCAGATCGGCGGTGAGCGGATCGTCCGGTTCGAGCGGGTGGGCAACAAGGTCCTGATGGTGCAGCCCAATTACGGGTTTCGTGCCGGGGACACGGCGTCGGCGGCGCGGCGCGCGGTGGAGGAATCGTTCGCGACCTCGACGCTCTGGGGCTTCAAGGTGGAAGCGGAGTCCGGGGGCACGCTGCTCGTGGACGCCACCGAGTTCGTCATGCGGGACGTGCACAACGTGGTGGGGACCCTGGCCCGGACCCGGCAAGGCACTTACCGACTCGATCCGACCCGCAGCGCGCTCTATCCTCCGAACACCAAAGTCTTTCCCAGGAATACCGAGATCGAAACCAGCCTGACCTTTACCGGCGAGAACCCGGGTGCGTGGATCCGCGACGTCGCACCGTCACCCGAGGCGGTGACGATCCGCCAGCGCATTTCGCTCGTCGCGCTCCCCGATCCCGGCTACACGCCGAGGGAATTGGACGTCCGGGCCGGCTTCTTCGCCGTCTCCTTTCGTGATCTGACCGCGCCGCTTGGCACCGATCAGACCACGCAGTTCATCGCGCGGCACCGGCTCAGGAAGCGCAATCCCGGGGCCGCGGTCAGCGAGCCGGTCAAGCCGATCATCTACTATCTCGACCGCGGCGCGCCGGAACCGATCCGCGCGGCGTTGCTCGAGGGAGCCCGGTGGTGGAACCAGGCCTTCGAAGCGGCCGGTTACCGCAATGCATTCCAGGTGGAGCTTCTCCCCGAAGGCGCCGATCCGATGGATGTCCGGTACAACGTGATCCAGTGGGTTCACCGGTTCACCCGGGGGTGGAGTTACGGGAATACGGTGACCGATCCCCGCACCGGCGAAATCATCAAGGGTCACGTCACGCTGGGTTCGCTCCGCGTGCGGCAGGACTACCTCCTGGCCGAAGGGCTGCTGGGTCCCTATCGCACCGGCGACGAGCGGGCGACCGCGGCCGAAGCGATGGCGCTCGCCCGGCTCCGGCAGCTGTCGGCGCATGAGGTCGGCCATACGCTCGGACTCCAGCACAACTACATCGCCAGCACCGCGGGCCGGGCCTCGGTGATGGACTATCCCCATCCGGTCGCAAAGCTGCGCGCCGACGGCTCGATCGATCTTTCCGACGCGTACGCGACGGGGATCGGCGCGTGGGACAAGGAAGCGATCAAATACGGATACTCCGATCTTCCCGCCGGCACCGACGAACGGCGCACCCTCGACGCGATGCTGACCGCCGCGCGCGGCAAGGGGCTGCTCTTTCTGAGCGACCAGGACGCGCGTCCCCTGGGAAGCGCCCATCCGACCACCCATCTCTGGGACAACGGCACCGACGCCGTCGCCGAGCTGCAGCGCATGCTCCAGGTCCGGCGCGCTGCGCTGGAGCGATTCGGGGAGCAGGCGATTCAGCGCGGCCGTCCGCTCGCCGCGCTCGAGGAAGTCCTGGTTCCCCTCTACCTCCACCACCGCTATCAGGTGGAGGCGGCGGCCAAGGTCATCGGGGGACAGTATTACACCTACGCCCTCCGGGGCGACAACCAGGAACCGGTTCGTCCGGTGAGCGCCGCCGAGCAGCGCCGGGCGCTCTCCGCCGTCCTGCAGACCATTTCTCCCCGGGAGCTCGCCATCCCGCGCTCGGTGATCTCGAAGATTCCACCCCGTCCGTCCGGGATGCCGGACAGCCGGGAGGTATTCGAAAAGGTCACCGATCCGGTGTTCGACGCCATCACCCCCGCCGCCGCGGCCGCCGATATGGTGGCTCAACTGCTCTTCAATTCCGAGCGCGCCGCCCGCCTGGTCCAGCAGCATTCGATGGATACCTCGCAACCGGGGCTCGTCGAGGTGATCGACAGCGTCATGGCGGCGACTTCGAAGTCGCCGGGGGATGACCCCTACTACACCGCGCTCGGCCGGGCGGCCCAGCGGGTCGTGGTCGACCGGCTGATCTGGCTCGCCGCCACGACCCGGAGTCCCGAAGTGCGGTCCATCGCCACGTTCAGACTGCGAACCCTCGCCGATGAGCTCACCGCGCTGCCCGGACTCCGGCCGAGGGACCGGCAGAGCGAGGCGGAAGGCGCCGCGCATCTGACCCAGCTGCTGGCGGACATTTCGCGGTACCTCGAGCGTCCATGGGATCCCCAGAGTCTTCCCCGGCCGTTCGTCCCTCCGATGGGCGCACCGATCGGGGAGCCATAGGGGAGCCGCAGTTAGATTGCATACATGCGCACCAAGCTCGAGACGCTCGCCAAGGTTGAAGTGCTCGCGGAGCTGGAGCCCGTCGTCCACGAGCTCATGGTCGCGCACGAAGCCAAGCGATTCCTCTGGTTCCCCAGCCGGTTGCTCTCCCCGCCTCCGGATACCGACCCGGACCGGCATGTGAATGATCTCCGGAAGCGGGCCGAGGGCATCAGTTTGCCGGCGCGCATCGCGCTGGCCCTCAATCTCCTGACCGAGGAGGGCCTGCCGCACTTTCACCGGCTCCTGGCCGCCTATCTGGGTGGGGAGAGCTTCTGGTCGAAATGGACCAACCTGTGGACTGCGGAGGAGGACCGGCACGGCGCGGTGATGCACGACTATGTCCGCGACAGCCGGGTGCTCGACATCCCGGTGCTGGAGCAGATGCAGTTCGAGTATCTCCGAAGCGGCTTCGATCCGGTCTGGGACAGGGATCCGTACCGGCTCTTCGTGTACACCACGCTGCAGGAACGCGCGACCCAGGAGAGTCACAGTAATACCGGCAAGCTCGCGCGCAACAGCGAACCGGTCATCGCGAGCGTGCTGACGAATGTCGCCCAGGAGGAAGCGCGCCACTACACGTTTTACCGGACGATCTTCAGGGAGATCCTGGCCCGGGACCCGAACCGCGCGCTCGCCTCGGCGGCGGCGGTCATGCCCTCGATCGACATGCCCGGTGCCAGCATGCCGCAGTTCCGCGTCATGGCGGACGTCCTGCGGCGCGCCGGCATCTATGGCCCGCGCGACTATCTCACCATCGTCGAAGAACAAATCCGGTTTTGGGCCATCGAAGCGCTCGACGGGCTGGACGAAATCGGTAAGCGCGCGCAGGAAAAGATCCTGCAGATTCCGGCCCGGCTGACCCGCGTCGCCGAAGTGCTGGAGACCCGGAGCCGCGCCAAGAGCTTCGTGTTCGACGTCGCGTTCGCCCGCGAGTTCAGGATGACGTAGGGATACGGGGAGTGGGAGTTGGGAGCTCGGGATTGGGGCAACACCCCCAACCCCTCCTCCCAACTCCGATTCCCCATTCAGGGCTGCTTCGACCCAGCGGCCGCCCGGGCCTCCCGGCTCGCGAAGATCGCGACCTCGACCCGGCGGTTGGCCTGACGGCCCGCTTCGGTGTCATTGGTCGCCACCGGTTCGGTTTCTCCGAGCCCGCGGGTACCGATCCGCGCTCCGCTTACCCCCTGGGAAATCAGATAGGTGGCCGCCGCGTTCGCCCGCCGCTCGGACAACCCCTGGTTATAGGCGTTGCTGCCGAGCTGATCGGTGTGACCGATGATGAGGAGCTCGGTGTTGGGATACTTGGTGAGGCTGGTCGCCAGCTCACGCAGATTGACTTTCGCATCCTCACGGACGACGTCGGAGTCGAAGTCATAGAGCAGGCCCGAGGCAAAGGTGACTTGAATACCCTCGCCGACCCGCTCGATCGTCGCGCCCTTGATGGTCTGCTCCATTTCCTTCGCCTGCTTGTCCATCTGGGCGCCGATGATGGTGCCGGCCACTCCGCCGACCACCGCCCCGATGATGGCGCCCTTGGCGGTCGAGCCCGCCACTTTCCCGATCACGCCTCCCGCGACCGCTCCGCCCGCGGCACCGACCACCGCACCGGTCTGAGTCTTCGTGGCGCAGCCTCCGAGCGCGACGAGGGTCGTCGCGAACAATATCGTAACACGCATGGGTTCTCCTCGATTGGGTTCACGGACGAATGCCGGACGTATCCAGGAATTGGCTCATCGCGACCTCCCGTCCCTTCTCGTCGAACACGTGCACCGCGATCGTCCGCGACGGAGTGCCGCTCCGGATAACGCGGTCCTTCCCACCTCCCAGATGGAGATCGATCCGTCCCGTCTCGGCCGGCCGGTACCGCCGGACGAACCAGGGTTCCTGCTCCCTGCCACCCGCCATGCTCCCCACCCGCACCTCGACCCCTCCGTCCGGCTGATAGTCGAGATGCGCGGTCTCCGCCTCCATGGTCGCGAACACCTCGGAATGCTTCGCCATGTAGAGGTAGAACGTCGTGGCGAACGCCGCGAGCCGTCCCCGCCGCCGTTTGAGCGTCGTGGCGAGCTTCGCCCCTTCCAGCCTGTACCAGGGCTCGGGCAGCCGCTTCACGGCAGCGTCGATGACCGAGTCGGTCAGGCGCCCGGCGACGAACGCCGCGGTCGAGTCCCAGGTCTTTCTGTCGAGACCGGCAAGGAAGCGCCGGTCCAGATGGCGGCTGTTGTAGGTCAGCCCCTTGACGCTGGGCAGCTCCGGTCCGAACACGGCAAGCTTCCGGGTGCGCAGTCGGGCGAGCGCCATGAGCACCCCGTCATACGACGAAAACGCCTGGTCGCGGTCCACCGGGATCGCGAGCCACCGGGTACCCCAGCGTTCCTGGACCGGGGCCCATCGCCATTGTCCGGCGTGACGGTCCCAGTCGTTGAGGAAGCCATCCACGAGTCGCGCCGTCAGGAACGAGTGGGGGTCCATCCGGTGGCGCGAGCTGCCGTCCGCCAGCGGGAGCACTCCCTCGGTGTCCTTCACTTCGTTCACCGCGGCGCCATCAGGAATCAGCCGGACATAGTCCTCGGGACCCTCCTGAAGGAGGCCGAGTATTCCGGCAAACTTCGCGCGGTACTCGCCGAGCCGCGCGTCGTCGGCCATCACCACGAGTCGCGGGTGACCGCTGGCGACGCCGACCGATTCCTGTAGCGGGTTGGCGACCAGCGCGGCGGCGGGAAAGGATGAGCTGGTCTGGTCGTGGACCAGCCAGGCCACCGGGGTTCGCCAGAGCCCGGCATTGAGGAGCCGGATATTCTCCTTGTCCACCGAGCGAAATATGAAGCGGCGCCCGTCTGTGGTCTCAAAGTGGAGACTGCGGGTTTCGTTTCCGCCGCCTTGCCGGGTCGGGCGCAATCC
>Ga0070699_100000279_pt1 | contig 48625 bp, 42 predicted proteins | sample KBSK1503metaG_FD_65473 | JGI IMG/M metagenome (GOLD analysis project Ga0070699, IMG submission 65473) | Corn, switchgrass and miscanthus rhizosphere microbial communities from Kellogg Biological Station, Michigan, USA - KBS K1-50-3 metaG | ecosystem: Host-associated > Plants > Roots >... | reverse complement strand
CTCCGAGCCCCAGTCCGAGTCCGGCGCCGCAGACGTGCCCCTGCAGCCTCTTCGGGACCTCCGCCACCCCGGCCAGCATCAGCAGCGATACGGGCGCGGTGGAGCTGGGGGTGAAGTTCCAGTCGGACGTGGCAGGGACGGTGACCGGGGCTCGCTTCTACAAGGGCAGCGGCAACACCGGCACCCACATGGCCAACCTCTGGAGCAGCAGCGGGACGGCGCTGGCCACGGCCACCTTCAGCAACGAGACCAGCTCGGGCTGGCAGTCCGTGAGCTTCAACACGCCGGTGCAGATCCAGGCCAACACCGTGTACGTGATCAGCTACCACACGAACACGGGCCACTACGGGCAGGACACCGGCTATTTCAACAACAACTTGGACAACTCTCCGCTGCACGCGCCCTCGACGTCGACGTCGGGTGGCAATGGGGTGTACGGGTACGGGTCCACATCCAGCTTCCCGAACAACACCTTCAACGCATCCAACTACTGGGTGGACGTGGTGCTGAGCACAGCGCCGACTCCGACTCCGACGGCGCAGACATGTCCCTGCAGTCTGTTCGGGCTCACAGCCGCGCCAGCCAACATCAGCAGCGACACCAGCGCGCTGGAGCTGGGGGTGAAGTTCCGGTCGGACGTAACAGGCGGGGTGACCGGGGCTCGGTTCTACAAGGACAGCGGCAACACGGGCACCCACATAGCCAACCTCTGGAGCAGCGGCGGGACGCTGCTGGCCACGGCCACCTTCAGCAACGAGACCAGCTCGGGCTGGCAGTCGGTGAGCTTCAATACGCCGGTGCAGATCCAGGCCAACACCGTGTACGTGATCAGCTACCACACGAACACCGGCAACTACGGGCAAGACGCCGGCTACTTCAACAGCGGCTGGGACAACTCTCCGCTGCACGCGCCCTCGACGTCGACGTCGGGCGGCAACGGGGTGTACGCGTACGGGTCCACATCCAGCTTCCCGAACAACACCTTCAACGCCACCAACTACTGGGTGGACGTGGTCTTCAGTCCATGAACGGCAGCGGGGCGCGTCGAGCGAGACCCCCTCAGCCGCATTCATGCGGGAGTGCAGGGCGTTGAACGTCGCCAGTCTGCGTGAGAGCATGAAGTCGGGACCACTCAGTGGGGCCTACGCATTCGTTCGCCGCCGTAAGCGACGGCTGCTTCGGCAGCCGGTCGCCGGCGCGGTGCCGCTTACATTTCCGCCTCTGTCTGTGGAGCAGCTCTTCAGCTGCCTGCCCCGCATGCGGGGTCACAGCCGGTTCCAGTACTCACTCGGCCTCGCGTACCTGGACCGAAACCTTCCCGGCGACGGGGTCAGGGCGGCTGCCTGCCTGCGATCGGCTGAAACCCTCGGGTTCGAATCACCGGAGCGTGTGGCGGTGCACCGCGCCCGGCTGGGGAACCGGCGCGAAGCCGCCAGGTTGGTAGGCGGGATCGAGCCATTTGAGCTCACCCCAAAGGAGCAATCTCTGCTCGAGGCCGTGGCAACCGGCAGCGTCCTCGCCGGTGAGCTGGCTGCGTCGACTGACGGTCCGTGGGAGCGGGCCAGAATGAAACTGGAAGGCACCGGCGCCGTTTCCGGTCTGCTCGCCGTGGGCGATCTGGACGCCGCCACCGCGCTTTGGTGGCCGGAGGCCATGTATCTATCTGCCACCCCAGAGGTGACGGGGGTCGATCCGGAGCTGGTCGCCTCGCTGGGGCTTGCTTTCGAAGTGGTTGTCGGCCCCAGGGCAGCGGTCGATGAAGCCCGTCAAGCCGGCGTGTGCTGCGAGCGGTGGTTTCCTATTGAGATAGGCCCGGCAGCCGTTGTCGGAGCTCCGCATGGCTGAAATGCGCAAGGTCTCGATCATCGTGCCCAATTACAATTACGGTAGGTTCCTGAAGGAACGCATTCGAAGCGTCCTCAAGCAGACCTGGACTGACTTCGAATTGCTGTATGTCGACGACGGCTCGAGCGACGAGAGCAACCGCATTGCCCAGCCCTTTGAGGGCGACCCACGTGTGCGGCTGCGCCTGTGCAAGCACAACTCAGGCACCGTCTACCAGCGTTGGAACGAAGCGGCCAAGGAGGCATCGGGCGAGTGGCTCTGGTTCGCGAACGCCGACGATTCTTCTCATCCCAGATTCCTCGAGCGATTGCTGAGCCTGGTAGAAGGTCACCCCAACGTGGCCATCGCGCACTCGGACATTGCTTATATCGACGAGGATGGCCGGCTCATGTCCTGCAGGACACATGGCACCGCCGAGACCATGGCCCACCTGACAGCGGATCGCGTCACGAGCGGCATCGATGAGCTGGTCTTCTTGACGAGGGGACTATATCTGCGTACCGCCAGCGCCGTCATTCTCCGCAGAGATGCATTTCTCGAGGCGGGGGGCTTCGACACCAGGCTGTGGGGAGTGGCGGACTACGACCTCTATCTCAAAATCCTGCATTGGTCCGACATCGCATACGCAGCTGAACCCCTGACGTACTACCGCAAGCACACCTCGAACACCACAGACTCGGCCGGGAACATCCTCGGCCTTGCGCTCGCGTACGCGTTCGCTTGTACGTTTGAGCGGATGAAGGGAGATCGGCGTTTCACACAAGAGATGCAGGCAGCGGTGCTGCGCAGCGCCCGCGTTCAAGTGTTCGAGCTCTTCGCAAATGCTTCGGTGATCATTCCCGCACACTGGCGGTTCGCCGCAGTTGCCGTGCACGAGGTCGTCCGGGATCGCCGGCTGCTCAGCAGGTGTTCCTCCGGGCTTCGAGAGTCGATCCCGGTCTCCAACCAACGATGACGGTGTCGCAAGAAAACCCGCCTGCCGGGCCGATGGGCAGCCGCCGTCCACCCATCTCGGTAGTCATCTGCACCTGCGATCGCCCTGACGACATCGGGCGCGCCATTGAGAGCGTGCTGGTCCAGGACTATCCGATGTTCGAGGTTGTTGTGGTGGACCAGAGCCACGGTGCCAGCACCGAGGTTATCGTCCGTCAGCTCGCCCGTACCGCTGACCGGCTGCGGTATATCCGGCTCGAGGACCGCGGACTCTCGCGAGCGTACAACCGTGGCATCGCCCAGGCGAACTACGAGGTCGTCGCTTGTACTGACGACGATTGCGTGGCTCCTCCAGGATGGCTCGATGCCGTGGCACGCGCGTTCTTCGAGCACGGGGACGTGTCGCTGCTATACGGTCAGGTCCTGGGCCCACTCGAACGGGAAGCCCCCCGTCAGGGTGGGGTCGTTCCAACGCTGTCGATCGGCCAGCTCCAACGCCTGAGCCGTAGAGACGGGTTCCGGGTCTTCGGCATGGGGGCGAACTTCGCGGCTCGGCGGTCGATGATTCAGCGCCTTGGCGGCTTTGACGAGGTTCTCGGAGGAGGCGGTCCGCTGCTGTCGGCTCAGGATTTCGATCTGACCTATCGCGTTTACCACGCCGACGGGGTCATCCTTCTGGATCCTCGGGTGGTGGTCCACCACTATGGCTTTCGTACGCACAGCGAATGGCCGGCAACGATTCGTTCCTACGGCGTCGGGGTGGGTGCGTTTTATCTGAAGCATGTGAGGGCCGGCGATCCATATGCGACCATGCTGCTGGTTCGCCTGCTGGCCTCAGGTGCGGTACGCCTCGCTAAGCGCTGGTTGCTCCGCCAGCCCACCGGACAGTACCGCACGTATCTGGGCTACCTGGCTGTGGGAATGTGGAGGTCGCGGGCCTACGCTGTCGATCGCCGTCGCCGCCTGTACCGCTCGCCGCTCGGAAACCCGGCCTGACAGGCTCGCCGAGTCGGCGTGTCGCGTTTGAGCTGATGCATCGCCTGCCAGCGTCAGTCGCAGGCAACGGGACCGCTGACCCATCGTTACTGGGCGGCGCGGGGCGCTGCGCCCAACAGGCCCATTCAGACCCGTGGTCACCTCCCGCCAAGCTGATCTCGACGCTGCTACGAGTGGCAGCCCAGGCAATCTCATTGGTGCGGAGCGCTCGAGGGGGCTGTGAAAACCAAGAATCGTGCACCGAAAAAAGCTACGCATGGATCTGGCTCAAGGCGCCCCGACGCTCTAACGCATTCGAATGTGAGTCGGGCAGCTGCCGGTCCTGAACACAGCGAATCACAGGCTCCAGCAACTCATCGCCAGATCCCGTTCAACCGGCCGAGCTTCCAAGGGGACGAGCACGCGTACATCGAGGAAGCGATCGCTTCTGGCCATCTGTCCGGCGATGGGCACTTCACACAGAAGTGCCACAGGCTGTTGGAGAAGGTGCTCGGAGTGCCCCGGGCAATGCTGACAACGTCCTGCACGCACGCCCTCGAGATGGCGGCACTGCTGCTCGATGTCAAGAAGGGTGATGAGGTGATCGTGCCGTCGTTCACATTCGTGACGACGGTCAACGCATTTGTCCTGCGTGGCGCTACACCAGTGTTCGTGGACATCCGCCCGGACACGCTCAACCTCGACGAGCGCCTGCTCGAGCGGCTGATCACGGAGCGTACCCGCGCCGTGGTGCCCGTGCATTACGCCGGGGTCGGCTGCGAGATGAGTGCCATCATGCGCATCTGTGGCGAGCGTGCTGTACCCGTAGTCGAGGACAACGCGCATGGGCTCTTCGGTCGCTACCGCGGCCGCTACCTGGGGACATTCGGCGCCCTCGCAACGCAGAGCTTCCACGAGACCAAGAACTTCATGTGCGGAGAGGGTGGGGCGCTGCTCATCAACGATGAGAGGCTGGTCGAGCGGGCTGAGGTAATCCGTGAGAAGGGCACCAACCGCAGCCGGTTCTTTCGCGGGCTCGTGGACAAGTACACGTGGGTCGACCTTGGTTCGAGCTACCTGCCTTCAGAGCTGCTGGCCGCCGTGCTCTATGCGCAGCTCGAGGCTCGGGAGCACATACAGCGGGGGCGGGAATCGATCTGGCAGCGCTATCGCGACCAGCTTGCCGAGTGGGCAAGCGACCAGGATGTCGTCCTGCCAACGATACCGGCCAGCTGCGAGCAGAGCTACCACATGTTCTATCTGCTGATGCCGTCGCTGCATTCTCGCCAGGCATTGATCCAGCACCTGCGAGAGCGCGACATCCAGGCCGTCTTCCACTACCTCCCACTGCACCTCTCACCGATGGGCGAGCGCTTTGGCGGCCGCGCCGGCGACTGCCCGGTCACGGAGGACGTCTCCGACCGGCTTCTCCGCCTGCCCTTCTACAACACCCTGACGGAGGCCGATCAGGCGCGTGTGGTACAGGCGGTCCGGGAGTTCCGGATCGAGTGACCGCTCGCTCAGAGCCATGGCCGTTCACGGCTCCGCCATAGACAGCGAGCGTTTCGGCCTGTGCATCGCACGCGCCGAATCGGTCACAAGCGACGTTCTCCCCCAGGTCCTTGACGAGTGCGGCCGAGCGTGCGTCCGCATGCTGATCGCGCGATGCGCGGGCACAGACCTGCCCAGCCTCCAGGCGATGGAGCGGGCAGGCTTTCTCCTGATGGACGCCCAGGTGAAGTACGAGCGCAGGCTGGCTGGTTCCGAGTCCGCCGATCAGACGCCGGTGCGGCCGCTCCGACCAGGCGACGCCGAGGCTGTCGTGGCGATCGCCCGCGAATCCTTCGGCGGCTACGCGGGGCACTACCACGCCGATCAACGGCTGCCTCGCGAACGGTGCGACGAGGTGTATCCCTCCTGGGCCCACCGCTGCTGCCTGGGTGAGGCTGCCGACCATGTGGTGGTCGCGGAGGTGGACGGACGTGTGGCCGGGTTCAGCGCCTTTCAGCGCCTGAACCGAGCCGAGGCGCGACTGCAGCTGGGCGCGGTTGCCCCGTGGGCTCGCGGCCGGCGCCTTTACATGAAAATGGCCCTGGCCGGCATGGCCTGGTGTCTTGTGCAGGGGCTGACCCGGATGTCGGCCATAACACAGACCACGAACCTCGCCGCCCAGCACTCGTGGATACGCTCGGGAATGATTCCAGTAGACGTCTGGTACACATTGCACCGCTGGTTTGACTGAGCCGGCGGGGTCGGTCCGTCAAACGTAACGTGCTGGCAACTGCGCAGTGGGTCTTGCCGCGCCGTCAGCTCATCCGGGCAGGTCGTAGGCCCCGCTGCGAGCGTCCGCAGGCCAGCGCAGCATGGCGCAGCTGCTTGGCGCCGTTTACGACATCTCCCTTGAGGAAGCAGCCCTTCGCCCACGCCAGCCGCATCCTTGCCAGCCCGGTATGTGTGTAGCGATAGCCGACGAACATCGCATTCCGCTGTTCTTCGGACAGTGTCGGATCGAATGCGTACTTTTGCCGCACCGACAGGCATGAGTCCTCGACAATCCTCCTGCTCCTGGAGAAGTTTCCGCTGTGTTGTCGCCATCCGATCACACGTCGGTCGACGAAGACGAGGTCGCCCGCCAGCGAGAGGCGGAGCCAGAGGTCGTAGTCGGCTGCGGCTGCCGCTGCCACGTCCCAGGGTCCCGCACATTCGAGCGCCGACCGCCTGACGAGAACCTGGCCTGGAGTGGGGATGCGATTGCCTATTGCGAGCACGGCGAAATTGGTGCCCGCGTCAGCGGTAAGCCGTCGGATGCGCCTACCGGTGACGGCGAGGCGAGCTCGGGTCCATGCTTCGATGCCCGAGTCGTACTCGGCGCCCTCAGAGTCGATGTTGTACGCGATCCCGTATGCCGCAGCGGCTTCTGGACGCGCTTCGAGGGCCCGCTGCAGGGTGCTCAAGGCGTCTTTCTCCCACACATCGTCGTGGTCGAGGAAGATGACTGACTTCGAACGGCGATCCGAGGCGGCCAGGCCGACGTTGCGAGCGTGATTCGGTCCACGATGCTGCTGCTGCATGAGGCGGATGCGACCATCATTCGCCGCCCAGGCCCTGGCGCGGGCGATCGTTTCGTCCGTGGACCCGTCGTCGACCAGGAGCAACTCCCAGTTGTCGAAGACCTGAGAGCGGATGCTATCGACTGTCACATCGAGGAATGCACCCGAGTTGTACGTCGGGACCACGATCGAGATCACGATGTTTCCTGGGGCGAGGGATGGTCGGGAAGGATCAGCGCCCCCGCACCGTGCAGGGCGAGCTGACGGCATCCCCGAAGCCAGCACTTCGCTGCCTCCACCGGCTCGCCACGCCGCAGCCGCTCGCGGGTCCAGGTGAACCACAGGTAAGGTAGAAGGCGGCCTTCCCTGAAGCGGCGGGCATGGCGAACGATCTTGCGCTGGGAAGGCGCCAACCTGTCCAGCTTCGCCCACTTTCGTTCAAACTTTCGCTGCGCATCCCGGCGACGCCGTTCCCCGCTGACAGAGCGAGTCAGCGAGCTGCCATGTAGACGGCGCTGGAGTAGCTTGCGAGGAACGTAGTGAGCATGGCTGCACAGCCTGACGCGCAGCCACATGTCGGTATCGTCGCAAATCGGGCCGAGATCCTCGTCCCACTCACCCGCTCGGCAGAAGACCGAGCGACGCAGCAGTGTGAGCGACGGGACCGTGATGCTGTAGCCGAAGAAGGACTCAAAAGGGGTGTCGGGCTCGTCTGCGCCAAGTGGCCGGATCCACCTGCCGTGCCGCACGTAACGGCGGATCAAGTCGTCGCGGTAGGCCTCGATCGGCCTTCCCTCGGGATCGATGAGGGTGCGGTCGCAGAACGCCATGCCGACTTCCGGGTGGCCGTCCAGGTAGGCCACCAGCGCCTGGAGCATTTCAGCCTCGAGGACGTCGTCGGCGTCAAGGAAGAGGAGGTATCGGCTCTCTGCGCAGCTGTTCCGGAACCCGAAGTTGCGCGCGCTACAGAGGCCACCATTGGGTTGCCTGACGAGCCGAACGCGCGGATCGGAACGGTAGGGCGCGATCGCCGCTTCCACGTCTCCGGGGCTGCCGTCGTCGACGACGACGAGCTCCCAGGAGTCCAGCGTCTGCGCGAGAACACTCTTGACTGTGTGGCCCAGGTACCGCTCCAGGTTGTAGCAGGGCACCACCACAGTAACTGCTGGCATCGCAGGTCTCCTTGGAACTCCTTGTTTGTCACCAGCCGCTCAAGGGTGCCTGCACAGCCCCGGACTGATGTCCCAGCCGTTCGACGAGGTGTGCGGGCGCCACGACGCTTTTGCGAGGCGTCACCTGGACACCTTCTCGGGCAGCGTCGAGACGGGGCGCGGTCTAGGCGTGATCCGATCCGTAGCAGATCGTAGCCGCCGGGCGCGAGCGGCGACCGTGTCCTTGGCCAGGATTCGCATGGCGGTCAGGAACGGCGCCGGATCGCGTAGGCTGAATGTGGCGCCCTCCTCCAGGCCACGAAGTGTTCGCAGCCAGGCACGAGTCGTGAGTCCGTCCCGCCGGTAATGGCGGAGAGATAGGATCTCGCCTGCCTCGAGCATCCACTTGCGGCCGTCCTTGGGCAGGACCGGAGGCACTGCACCTCCGGTCAGGTCCAGGTACATCGCGCGCATCACATCAAGGCCGTTGTGGTCGACGAAGAGCCTGAAGGCGCCGCCCAACCTGGGGTTGATGTCGAGCACCTTGTACCGCCTGTCCCGCCGGTCCCAGCGATAGCCGATGTCTACGATGCCGCGGTAGCGGACCGCCGCCAGGAAGCGATTGGTCATCGCGGTCACCTCGTCGTTTCGCTCGCACACGCCGAGCGCGATCAGGCCCATTTGCGGAGGGTACTGGCGGATCTTGCGCCCCGTGAACGCGGCCAGACAGCGCGACGCGGCGTCGAAGTAGCCGTTGAAAACCCACACATCCTGGTCGCTGCCAGGTATGTATTCCTGACACAGGACATTGCCGGCGTCCCCCATGGCGCGATAGCGGGCGATCAGCTGCTCTCGATCAATCGCCAGCTCGAGGCCCTGCCGGCCTGGGCGGCTTTCGATGGGCTTGAGCATGACTGGGAACTCCAGCTCGTCCGCAGCGCTGACTAGCTCGTCCTCGCCGTTGGGAACCAGGATGCGAGGGGTGGGTAGTCCGTGACGGCATGCCAGCTCGAAAAGGCCCTGCTTGGAGGCCAGACCTTCCACTAGATCGAGGGGGGAGTCAGGGAACCGGAAGGCCGGCCGAAGCTGACGGCTGTGGTGAGCCACGAAGACGGACCACTCGTCGGAGCCAGGCACCAAAATGGCGCCCTCGCCGAGCCGCCTTCCGACGGACAGCAACTGCTCCAGGATCTCCTCCCTCCGGCCGATTGGGCGTCCGTCACGCCCGATCTCAAAGGTTCCAGCGCAATACCGCGATGCATTGGGGATGGAGAGCGCTGTGTCGGATAGCGTGTAGACCCGCACTCGCCACGGACGCAGGCTCCGCATCACCCCCAGCGGGCCCACGAACCGAGGTGGAGCCAGAACCAGCACTGGCGGCCGATCGTCAGTCACGGGAGACTTCCTCCGTCAAAAGGCTCAGCAGCCGCGAGGCGTTCCGCTGCGCGTCGTACCGCGCCGCGGCCAGCTCCCGGGCCGCGGCGCCCATACGGGCGCGGCGCTCGGGGTCGACGACGAGCAGCTCAATCGCTTCGGCCAGGCCTCGACCATCATCTGGGAGAACCAGGAAGCCCTCTCGTCCGTCATCCAAGAGCTCGGCCACGCCGCCGACTCGACACGTAACCACAGGCAGCCCGGTGCTCATCGCCTCCAGTCCTGCCATCGAGAAGCAGTCGGCCCGAGTCGGGATGACCAGGAAGTCAGCCTCCTGGTAAAGCCGTCGCAGCCGGGGATCGTTGGGCCCGATGCCGGAGTGAACATGGACTCCATCCTCTTCAGGCACCTGGCTGCGTGTGACAAGATCCAGCTGAAGCCGGCGGCGGAAGCGTTCCCTGAAGACTGCGAGCAGCAGGTCTCCGCCCTTGCGGATGAAGTCGCCTCCCACGAAGATGGCGCGCGGCAGCCTTTCCGCGGGCCGCTCGGCAGGTCGCCAGAACTCGATGTCCACACCGGGCGGTACCACCCTGATACGTTCTGGCGGGACGCCGTAGTCCTCACGCATGGAGCGGGCCGCCCACTCGGTCCACGGGTTGACCAACGCCGCTCGACGCAGGCACGCGGCGTGGAGTGCATCGCGCACGCGTGCCTTCATCCGGGACCGCCCACCCCAGTAGCCGTAATGGCGGCCGAAGCCGCGTAGGAGACGGGGGGTGCTGTCGGCAGTGTAGACGAGCTTTACCTGTCGCAGCGCACCGACGGTCAGCAGCCAGGGCAGCAATGGCAGGTCGATCTGGGTCCACACCCCATCCAGGTGCTCAAAGAAAAGGGGCGCGGTCCCCCGAACGGAGCGGAGCGTGCCACGCACGCTCGGCGGCAGAAAGGGCAGCAACCTCTCCATCGCGTCGCTTCGATAGGGCTCCACCGTCACCGCGAGAGGTTGGACCGCCCCGCTGTGCTCGACGGCGTGCAACAGGTTGCGATACTGCGTCTCAACCCCCGCTATTGCCACACCCACGAGTCCGATCCGGCGCGGCGTGCTCGTGCGGGTTGCCACCGCAGGCAGCCTCCCCTGGCGGGTCGGCTCGATCACCCAGCTCTCTCGGCGCCGACGCTGAACGAGGAAGCCTGCCAGCTCGACCGGCGCCGCATCGCTTGAAGGGGGTCAAGATCAAGTGGCCGACACATCCGATCACGTCCCCGAATCCCGAAGCGATGACCGCGGTCAGCGAGAAGGCAGAATGTCCGAAGCGATGCCATTACGCGCTGCTCGTTGCCGCCTGACACCTCGAAGAGCGACCAGCGCAATGGCCGGCGCCGAAGACGGCTGGCGGTGCTCCGCCTCGTCGAGAGAGCACTGGAGGCAATGCCGGCAGAGGTCATGGCGGCTCCTCATCTGGCGCCGACTCCATCACATCGGCCACGCTAGCAGTGGCCCCTGCCACTCGCTATAGCAATTCCGCGATCCCCTCAGGACAAGCGCCCAGCGCGCTCCGCGGCCGCTGACTTACATGTGTGGAGCCGGCTGATAAGGTCGCCTTCAAGGTATCCAGCTCCGCATGGACGGGACAATGACATGAAGGGTCGAGTGGCCGCTGCCTGGCTAATCCGCATCGCTCTCCTGGTATCGGGAAGCACGCTCGTCGGCGTTCCTTCTGCTCTGTCCGCCGTCGCTACGTCTGAGGGCTCGTCCTTCGTGTTTCAGTGGACAGGAGACCCGGCGACCCCGCAGCCCTGGACGCCCAGTGACTGGGACCTGATCGTCCACTCACGCGACCAGAACTACTGGACGCAGCTCGGCAGCACCACGGCCCAGCATGGGCCAGACTGCAGTCCCCCTCCGGCCACCCATCCGGCCAGCAGCTACCCAGACGCCGTCTTCATCTGCCGTAACCACATGATGACTGCCTTCAGCCCGGGCGGATACGGTGAGATCGAGTTCGCACCCAACCAGCTGGCGGACTGGGCCAACGGTCCGGCGGTGATCAGCTGGCATCAGTCCACATTCCGCACCTCGCCGCGGGACTGGACCGATATCTTCGTCACACCTTTCGACGAGAACCTGGTGCTTCCCGCCCATACGGACGTGGACCTCAGGGGCCGCCCACGTGACGCCATCCATGTCGAGATGTCCGACGGCCTCAATCCGACCACCTTCACAGGAACGTTGATCGACGACTTCAAGGGCACCGATATCACCACCGCGGCCACGGCGTTGGAGAAGGTCACCCCGCCCAGTGCTGTGACACGTACCCACTTCCAGCTCGAGATCAGCCGGACGCATGTCAGGTTTGGCATTCCTGAGACCGGGACGTGGTGGATCGACCGGGACGTGCCGTCGCTGAAGTTCACACGGGGTGTCATCCAGCTCGGTCATCACAGCTACACACCCGACAAGGAGTGCACGCCGACGCGCGGCGTCCTCTCGTGTACCGGTAACACTTGGCACTGGAGCGACTTCTCCGTATCGTCCGCCGTTCCTTTTACCATGCTGCGGACCCCTGTCAGTCAACCCGGTGCTCACGTATCGCACGACACTTCACCCGTGGTCGGGTTTCCGACCCCAGCTCCGCCGAACAGCCACCTCCGGTTCGCCGCAGTCGGCCGGATCTCAGTCAGCTTCGACGATGGCAAGACCTGGACAGTCGCAAACCCACAGCCGTCCGAAGACGACCAGGACGGAAGCTACACCGGCAACACGACGTTGAGTTACTGGGTTCCCATTCCTGCGGGTGCGACAGCAGTTGCCTTCCGTGGTGAGGACCCATATTGGGCGTGGTGGTGGATAGTAGACCCAGCAGTCTGGTCGTCGACCCAGCCGGCGGCAGCCGTCCCGACTCAGCTACCGGCATCACCCGTGCCTACGACCGTACCGGCGAAGCACGTGACTGTGTCGCGGAAGGCCGCTCCGCTTGTCGCGCTCGCGGCAGACGTGCGGCCCTTGCTCACGCTCCAGGTCTTCCTGGCTATGGGCTGCTTCGCGGTTGCAGCCGCCTTTGGCGTCGCCGCCGTGTGGGGACGTCGCAGGAGACGTCGAGGCCGCTGATCGGCTTACCCACGATCTGGTGGAGGCAGTACTTGCCGCACCCCAGGCCGATTTGCTAGGGTGCCTAGATTACGTATCCCGGGTGCGTTGCGGCGTGGGCGGCCCGGTCAACAAAGGGGTAGACCATGCAGGCGAAGGTCGCGCGCACCGTTGTAATGGCTGTGGCGGTTGGACTGCTGATAACAGTCCAATCTAGCCCATCGCATGCCGCTGTGGGTTTCAGCTTCAACTGGAATGGCATACCTGCAGCGCCGATGCCGTGGGCTCCCAGCACCGGCTTCGACGTCGTGGTTCATGACCGCGACCTCACCGGCACATTTGAAAGGCCGACCGCTTTCCAGGCCCAGCACGGGAGCAACTGTTCGCCGTTCCAGGGCTTTGGAGTGGGCGGCACACACCTCGTGACCACATATCAGGACGAGGTGTTCATCTGCAACAACCACATGATGACGGGCTTGAACGGGCAGGGCTACGGCGAGATCACATTTACACCGGCCGCTCTCCTGGACTGGTCGCAAGGTACCGCGTCGGCGACCTGGAACCTGTCCACGCTGCGGACGTCCTGTCGGGATTGGCTGAGCTTCAACGTCATGCCGTTTATCGACAACCTCGCGTTGACCGACGGTGTCGGCGTGGATCTCGCGGGTGAACCGCGCAATGAGCTTCTGTTCACGACCGGGCCAAGCTGCCCTTCTGCATACCACGGCTACGATGTGCGCAACTTCGACAAGACGGATATAGGTGGAGCCGGCCGCGCGGTAGAGGATGTGGTATCGCCGAGCGCCGTTACTCGGAGCCGCTTCGAGCTGGACATCTCGCGCACGCACGTACGGTTCGGTCTGCCGGACTCTAATCTCTGGATGGTCGACGGCGATTTGAAGAGTCCGCTGCCGTACGGCCAGGCCGTAGTGCAGTTCGAACAGCACTCGTACACCCCTGATAAGGAATGCACACCCACTCCGACCAGCTGCGCTCCAAACACCTGGCACTGGTCCAACCTGGACTACTCGAACGTCGTCCCGTTTTCGATCCTGCGCGGTGACGTATTCCAGGTCAGTCACGCGCCGCAGAACGTCGTCCACTTCACGGCGCCCGCCCCTGCCAACAGCTTTCTTCGCATGGAGGCGCTGGCGGCCCCAGGGAGTATGAAAGTCAGTGCGGATGGCGGCCAGACGTGGATCCCGATCACAAGGTCCCAAGCCTCGACCGACAACCAGGCAGGCGACTTCACTGCGGATCACATGAACAACATCTTCCTGCCGATCCCCCAGGGCACGCAGACGCTCACCTTCACGGGGACCGACACCTATTGGATGTGGTGGGTCGCCCGCAACATCAGCATCTGGAGCGTTTCAGCCGCCTACAGCAAGGTGGTGCTCAATCCGGCGCCCCCTGCCGGCACCGGACCGGTGACTGCCAGCCAGGGCTCCCTGCCGCAGGCCACCCCGGCCCTGTCGAGCGTGCCTGCTCTGGGGGATGGCGCATCGAGGCCCGAGGGGGTCAATCCACCAACCGGCGTTCCCGCAAGTGGCCGCGCGCATGCTGGAGGCGGTACCGGCGAGCGGTTGCAGCCCCTTCTGGACACTGTGGCCTTCGTCCGGGCCCCGGCCCACACATGGCTGACGATTTTCGTCGGACTCGCTGTATGTGGCGCCGCCGCTGTGACGGCATTGTTCTGGATGCGTGGTGGCCCACCCTGGGCAAGGCGGCGCAGGAGCAAATCGCGCCCCGACTCGTAAAAGCGCTCAGCCTGCAGTCGCCAGCTGGATTTTGGCCGGCGCCGCAGGTGAGGGTGGTGTCCAGGTGACCTCTGCTTCGTCCAGTAACAGGCGGTTCACCACCTCGACACCCTGCATCACCGAGTGGTCCATGTTGCTGATCTCGTACTGCCAGGCGCCGAAACGGCCACGGGAGTAGATGCCGTGGCTCATGAGAAACGGCTGTATCACGGCCAGGGCTCTGTCTCGTGACAGTGTCGGAACCGGGTAGAAGTGATCGACGTCAATGGTGTAGGTGGTCACGATGCGGTCAACGTCCTCTACTTGAATTAGCCTCGTTGCGACCAGTCCGTCGATGACCCGCTGAACGATCGTGCCGCGATTCTCCGTCTTGTGATCCGAGTACGACGTCTCCGTCAGTAACAGAAAATGGCCCTCTGGTGCGATGTTCGGCGAGTAGTTGGAGAGGTATGTGACTCGATAGAAGGGCGTATTCGCTTCTGGGAAGTATGTCCAGCACTTGGTGCTCGGACAGGGTCCTTCTATGCCGACTCCGACCACCAGCCCCCGGCTGTTCTGCAGTCCGCCGGCCGCGTCCAACTGCGCCTCGGGGACAGGTCTGAGGCATCTGAGCAGGTCTGGTATCGGCATCGCGGACAGCAGTACGTCGTATTGGTCCTGGCCACCGTCGGCGAGTGTGATAGTGCGCTGAGCGATGTCCACTTCGACCACCTCCCGCCCAAGCTGGAGGTGGTCCTTCACATATGGCACGAAGCGGCCGTACAGGCCGCCGGTTCCGCCGTAGAGCGGGTACTTGAACATGTTGTTCGGGCCCCAGCTCACTTCGTCACGTTGGTGCACGACGTTGGCCAGGACCCGCTTCAGGTCGATCAAGCTTACGCGCTCGGCGATCCAGTCCTTGCTCATAATCTCGAGAGGGTGCGCCCAGACCTTGAAGTTGTACGGCCGCATGAAGAGGTTGGCAACCCCGGCTCCGAAAACAGTGTCTACCCATTGGCCGAAGTTGGCAGCCGACGCGGGGTCACGGCCCTGTACGTCGACCAGGCCATTCAGGCAGGCCAGCAGCGCATCGGAGGGCAGGTGCCGGATGTTGTTCTGCAATGGATACGGGATCCAGCGATCGTTCATCCAGATCCAGCTCTCACGCATAAGCTGCGTGTGATCATCACCGAGCAATCGGTCGACGAGATCGTCGAAATAGCGATAATGCGAGAACATCACATGACCACCGATGTCGTATGTGAAGCCCGCGCCGTCGCGGAAGCTCGCTGCCAGGCCGCCGACATAGGGGTTGCGTTCGTAGACGGCGAAGTCGTGGTAGCCGAGCTCCTGGAGGCGGTAGGCCGCGCCGAGCCCGACCGGGCCCGCGCCGATGATCACGATTCTCCGCGGCATTCTCGAGGCTGGAGTCTAGATGCAGCCGCTAGGACTGCCCATGGGAACTCATGCTGAATGCAGGGACACTCGCCCAGTGACGTACCGGAACTTCCTGTTCGACCGCTGACACGCGAACCTTGGGCAGCGCGTCGATCAAGCCGATCATCGTCCCGAAAAAGATCATGTTTCGATAGTTCTCGAGCTGCACATCCCCATACCCGACGACCAACTCCGCGATCACGGCAGCCAGCGCGAGTGCGCCGGCCGCACGCAAGAAGGGGTCCGTCTGACGGCTGACGGACCGCACGCCTTCGAGGATCACGACGCAAGTCAACCCCCAGAACGCAGCCATGCCCAGTATGCCCATCCGCATTGCGACCCATAGGTCGGTGTTGTGTGGGATGAACTGCCAGAGTGGGTACTGCTGGGAGATGTCCGCCAGCGGGAATACGACCAGCATGGGCAGGCCGAAGCCGATCCCGATCAGTGGGTCTGTGTGATATGTGTACAGGATGTCAGCGTTCTCGTTGGTGCGATAGATGTCGGACAGATAATCGCGCTCGCTGACTCTACCCGTGATGGTGTGAACAGGCCGCACAATCTGGCCGACGATGTTGTCGTTGTCGTTGTTCCAGTTGGCGATCACAAAGCCGGCGAATCCGAGGACACCGATTGCCGTCAGAACGATTATTCGTTTGCGCAATGCGGGTTCAAACCGGATTGACAGCCCGATGACCACCGCCAGCGCCGCCCACAACGCCACCATTGCCACGCGCCGCCGGTTCTCGAGCATGACGATCCCAACGATCGGCGAGGTCAGCAGCATCGGCAAGACGATCTTCCAACGGCGGACCCAGATAGCCGCCGCGACGACGGCGGCCAGGAAAAGGAGGAGGAAGTACGAATCCTCGTGAGAGAGGATCGCTTCCGTGGCACCCAGGCTCTGGTGCAGCACGAAAAAGTATCGGTTGTAACCTACCCCTGCCTTGAAGGCAACACAGGCGATGAAGACTGCGGCGATCCAGACCACCTGGCGGCGCTCACGAATGAGGCTGGCGGTGAGCACGAACAGAATGAAACCATAGACTTGTGGGCGCAGCTCCCAGAGTGAGATGTTGAAGTCGCCACCGTTCATTATGCCGTGGGCCTCGGCGAACAGAACGACCACCATGAAGGCCAGGTATGCGCGGAGAATACGATGACTGGGACGGTAAGCCGCCCGCTGACCCCTCGACCCCGCGATCCAGGCTGCAATGGCCAGCACCATGACCACTTCCGCCGGAGAAAAGGAAACCCCCAGCCCTGCGCTGTTGTTCAGATTCAGGAAGAACGGAATTGTGTCGGTCAATGAGTCCGAAAAGCCAAGCGGAAAGATCTCGAAAGTGACGGCGGCACCTACCAGCGTGTACAGGGCCAGCGCTGGCCTTCGCCACACGAGCATCAGCAGCACGATGAGGCCGATGGCAATCAGAAGGAGTTGCCAGCTCATTGCGTGTAGTAAATGGTGGCCGCGATTGCGCCGACTGCCGCCAGCAGGTACATGCGCCGGGTAGCACGCTTGTCGAAGAGCATCGCCATAATGAACATGAACACGACCAGGACTACGAACGGCATACCAGGCCTCGCTCGTTCAGTCGCGTATTCGCGCCTCTAGATGAGACGGCGCAACCACTGTGGTGTCTTGAAATTCGTTCCGTTCAGGACAATTCCGCTGACATGATCGTGCCCGAGTAAGAAGATGAGCTTCTCCAGGTCACCGACCTGCGTCACGCCGTATCGAACCACCACGAGCACGTGCTCGGACAGGCGAGCGGCGAGTGAGCTGTAGGCGACGTCCAGGACGGACGGCAGGTCCAGAACAATGTTGCGGAAACGGCCCTTCAGCTCTCCGATGAAATTGCTCTCGTTCATCTGGTATAGAAGCCGCGCGGGATCTGGGTGCGGGCCACCAGCCGGCAGCATCAGCATGTGCGGGAGATACGGCATGCGCACCATCGCCAGCGGTCCGGCGCCATCCAGCCACTCACTCAAGCCGCGACCGTTGACGAGGCTGAAGAAGTCACAGAACGACGGCTTCTCCACGTCGCACTCGAGCAGCAGGGTCTGCTCTCGGGTGTCTGCGGCCAGTGCGCTGGCTATGCCGATTGCTACGGAAGAGCGGCCCTCGCCACGAAACGCGCTCGTAACGCCTATGACCTTGTTTTCTCCCTCGAATGGAACCGACAGGTAGGCGCGCCTGCACCGGTCGATGAACCATGGGGGCAGGACGACAGGTTTGGCCACCTCCGCTGGCCGGGCCGGCAGGCCGTTGGCAGATCGTGGCTGTAAGGCGTCGTCCAGCGACTGGAGGAGATCCTTCACAGGCAGCTGCACGTCACCCTCCCTCCCATCACCGCCAGGAGACTGATGCGGCGCGGCCCTAAACGCACGGCTAGAAGCGCTCGGCTGGGAGCAACTCAGGGATCGTCGCTACGACCGGAAGCTTGAAGCGGCGCTCGATTTCGCGTGGGTCGCGCAGCGACTTGTCGAGCCAGCCCATGAGAAAAAGATAGCCAAGCCCGAGTGCCAGCGTAGCCCCGCCAGTCAGGCCGGCCTTCTTGAGGTTGGAGCCGTCGCCGATCAATCTACCCCGCAGCGAGGACGCTGAAGTGACCTGGGGTGGGTCGATGACTCGAGGTCCGGCCGCAATAACAGCGGTGGACCCGGTGAGGATGCTGTTGTCACGCTCCAGCTGACCCTGCACGTTGCCTACACTGCTCCGCAGAGACTGCACGTCCGAGGCTAGCCTCGCCAGTTCAGGATCGGAAATCAGAGCGGGATCGACGCCGTCGAACTTGGCGCCAGGGTGAGCGGCGACATATCTTCGCAACGCGTCCTCGGCCGTGCTGAGACTGGTTCTGACCTGCTGGAGCTGGGCTGCAAGGTACGAGGAACCTTCCTTTGCCTGGGCTTTCTCCAAGTCGATCTGCTGGTTGCGGAGGACTGTGATCGCGGTGTCCACAACGGTCACGCAGATCTGAGGCCGGTCGCAAGAGCCAACGATGGAGAGCAGGTGGGTGCCGGTCGCCAATACGAACAGCTTGGCTGTCGCGACCGCATGGACTCGCTGCGTAGGGTCTGGTATGCGGTCCGCGAGCTGCTTGTACAGCTGGTTGCCAAATTCCCGAGTCCCCATCTGCTGATTGAACGTGTCGGCTTCGTTCTGTGCGGGGGTAAGGTAGATACTCCAGCCACTTGGTGTTGCGCCGCCGAAGTAGCTCGGGCTGTCCACCCAGAGCGTGGCGGAGGCCTTGTAACTCGGCATTAGGAGTATCGTGGTCGTTCCTACGATGGCCGGCAGAACGACAAGTAGGAACGCAAAGCGGACCTTGAAGCGGAATAGGATCTCTACATACTTAGCCATCGGTGTCAAGGCGTAAAGACGCCACCCCCATCCTAGGGCCGGCCTCCTCGCATAGTCATGGGGTGGTCGTCCCGGTCGGGTCGGGACAAACGGGATGTGGCTCCGCCGATGCCGATGGCCGGGTGGCATATCTGCTCGAGATGCCAGGCCAGGCGGTCCGCGTACTGGTCTAACCCGAACCGAGCCACGACCGCCTGGCGTGCGTTCGCCCCGAGCCGGCGCCGCTCCGACGGGTTTGCCAGCAACCTGGTAACCGCTTCTCGGAGGGCTGCGGCATCACCCGGTGGAACCATCAGCCCGGTGACGCCGTCTTCGACCACGTCGGCATGACCTTCGGTAGCGGTCACGACCACCGTCTTCGCCATCGCCATCGCCTCGAGCACGACAGTGACACCCGCCTGGAAGTCGGTCGGGACCAGCGGTACAACGACCACAGCGGCGCGGGCGTACATGTCTCGCACGGCTGACGGCTCCGCGAAGCTGACCTGGAAGTTCGACGGCCACTCTCGTGGCTGGCGCTGAGCGGCCACAGGCGAAAACAGACTGCCCGCCGCCACGAAGACCCGGATCGGCAGATCGCCGCAGGCGCGGGCGAGCGTCGCGTAGTCGCGGTGCTCCTTGCCGACGGAGACCACCAGTCGTTCTTCGTGGACGGGGGCTGGCGACCAGAAAGCGGTGTCGACCCCATACGCCACGAAGGCCAGGCGCTGTCGGGGAATCGCCAGTTCGCTGACAGCCAGCTCCAGCTGACGGTTCGAGTGAACGAGCAGGCGGCTGATGCGTCGCTGCGGCTTCAGGAGCCGGAACACGGGCCGCTTGGCTCGGGTCGTCAGGTGATGACCGAGCATCAGATGCGGCGTGCATACACCCCTCAGAAGCATCGCCAGGGCCAGCGGCACGCCCACGTGCTCACCATCAGAGAAGACGGCGTCGCGGCCGCCGAGCAGCGGCAGCGCAGCCCTGGCGTGGCTGAGTGACAGCCCGGCTGAGCGCTTCGTTGGCCCTGCTCCTAGCCGGGCCCAGTCGAGGAGTTCGATGCCGTAGCGCTCTTCCAGGCGGAGGTACTCGGGGCATGGGAGGTGCCGTTCCCGGACCGCCGCACGGAGCTGGTCGTTGGCATGTGCCGAGACCAGCATCAGGACGGCGCTCATTACTCCTGTCGACCCTACCTGGCATGCACCTATGGCGGTATCGGCGCGTCGGCTGCGGCCTAGGCGGCAGTCCCGGTAAATCGGATCACTCTGCAGGCTACGAGGAGGTCGGGCAGGTTCAGCAGCCGCTGGACTGGCTATGAGGGGAGGTCACTGGCAAATCTTGTCGAATGTGCTGTTTGCCTTCCGAGTCAGCCGACTCGCCTACCCGATCTACGGGCGGACTTTGTGTGGCCACGCCTCGGCTACCGCTCGTCCAGGACGGGGTCATTGACACGCTGGGCATCTTTCGCCACTACCGGCCGGGTACCCCTGCCCGCGATTCGCGAGTTGCTTCGCGAGCACCAGGAGTTCGAGGTAGACCTCGAGCGGTCCAGCCGCTTCCTCATCACGCATCATCCTTCAGGCTGGCTTAGACGGCTGCCGTATAACTGGGCCGGCGGGGTCGGCAGCTGCTAGCTCTCGCCGCCCGGCACTGGGCCTGGCGCCAACCGCGCAGCGCGCGCTCGCTGGAGCAACGTGCGGACGCAGATCCCGACTAGCCATGCGGCGTCCATTGTGAACCGGCTGGCCAGGCGTCGCGGCTCATTGAGCAGCCGGTATAGCCACTCCAGACCGGCTCGCTGCATCCATCTCGGCGCCCGGGTGACACGCCCGGCCCAGAGGTCGAGGACGCAGCCCACGCCCATCGCCACCGAGACCCCGGTCAGCCGATGTAGATTGCGGGCGATCCAGAGCTCCTGCTTGGGATTGCCGAGGGCGACCAGGAGCACGCTTGCGCCAGATCTGTCGATCATCTGGATGAGCGCGGCATCGTCCAGATCGTCCAGACTGGCACGCGGCGGCTCGTGCCAGCCGCACACCCTCAGAGCCGGTATCTCCCGGACCAGCCAGGCGGCCGCGGCCTCGGCCACACCTCCTTCGCCTCCGAGCAGGAAGACGCCAGCACCGAACATCGGCAGCTCGGCCATCAGCCGGGGCACCATATCAGCGCCCGCCACCCGGCACGGCACCCTTGAGCCGACCAGCCGGCTCAACCAGACAACCGGCATTCCGTCGGCTACGTTGAGCTCGGTGCTGCCGAGGACTGCCATCACGTCAGGGGTGCGCCGGGCCTTGACCAGGAAGTCCATGTTCACGGTGGCCACGTGCAGTTGCTTGCGATGCGCCAGCGCATCGCGCATCCGATCGATGGCGGCCTCCATGTCCACGCGATCGATCGGCACGCCGGCAATGCTGACTCGCCCCGCGTCCAACGAGGGAACGGTTGCTCCAGGCAACGCTGCTGTGCGTTCAGACCGCTCCCAGCGGCGGGCGTCGAGGCCGGCGGCGATCCGTGCGTACGTCAGGACCTTCCAGCCTAGAAAACGCGGGCTCTCTAGGAGGGCCAGCCAGACGGCCACGGGCGCTCGAGCGGACCAGAGACCAAGCACCACGAATCCTGCCATCCCCCCGTCAGTCAGGAGCCAGGGGATCAAGCTCCCGACGCCCGCCAGGCGAAGTCCGACCGCGGCAGTCGTGACGGCGCTGCCAGCAAGCGCCGCCAGGATCAGGAGCCCGAGGGGCGGCACGGCAAGGTCGACGGCGGCGTCAATGACACTGGGGTCGCGCCGCAGTGCATGCCCAACCAGCGGAAGGAGGCGGCGGCGGACGACGTGCCAGCGACCGCCCTCCCAGCGGAGGCGCTGCCCGCGCATGCCCCGATAGCCATGGGGCACCGGCCCCATCACCCGCGCAGCGCCTACGAAGCGCGGTCGGAAGCCAGCCATCCGAAGGTTGATCGTGTACTCGAGGTCCTCGACCCCGGTGAACGCGTTCCAGGGCAGTGTTTCTAGCAGCCGGCGGCTGAACAGCATGCCGTTGCCCACGAGGCTTGCGGGCAGGCCGATTGCCCTTCGCCCTCCCAGACGAACCCGGTGGAAGAGCAGAAAGGCAGCAGCGACCAGTCTGGCCCGCGTCGACTCACCATCCATCAGGACCAGGTACTCGGCCTGTGCCACATCGGCGCCGGCGGCCAGCGCCACAGCGAGCTCGGCGAGCAGCTCTCGGTCTGCGATCGAGTCTGCGTCGACGACGACTACACCGTCCACATGGTCTTGCGCCGCCAACAACCGGTCCATGGCCCAGCGCAGCGCGTGGCCCTTGCCGAGGGCTCGCTCGTCTTGCCGTTTCATGACTTCGGCGCCTGCGGCGGCGGCGAGCTGAGCGGTGCGGTCGCGGCAGTTGTCTGCAATCACCAAGACGCGATATAGGGAGCGTGGGTAGGTCTGGTCATGGAGAGAGGCCAGACAGCGGCCGATCAGCGCCTCTTCGTCGTGCGCCGGCACCAGGATGGCAAGTCGCATACGGACGTCCACCGACGGCACCGGCCGCGTCTGGTGGAAGCTGGCAAGCGCGAGCACCAGCAGGTAAAGGACCGCCAGGACGAACGGCAGCCCAAGGACGGTAAGGGAGACGCTGAGCGCCATCGTTCAGCGTCGCGGGAGGCCGGGGCTCAGTACGCCCCGCGGCAACTGAGGACCGCCCCGACGGTGCTGATGAGTATCCGGACGTCGGTCAAAAAGGACAGACCGTACACATACTCGCGGTCGTAGGCCATCCAGGTGTCGAAATCGAGTATCGAGCGGCCCCTGACCTGCCACCAGCAGGTCAGCCCCGGCTTGACTGCGAGCCGGATCATGTCGTTGGGGCGGTATTGCGCTACCTCCTCGGGAACCGCCGGCCGGGGTCCAACAAGGCTCATCTCGCCTCTCAGGACGTTGATGAGCTGCGGCAGCTCGTCCAGGCTGGTGCGCCTGAGCAGTCGGCCGATCTTCGTGACCCTCGGATCGCTGCGCACTTTGAACACCGGCCCGTCGACATCACTCAGATGGCGCATGTCGGCCTTCATTCGGTCGGCTCCGTCGGTCATCGACCTGAACTTGTAGAACCTGAAGTGGCGGCCCCGGAGTCCAACGCGCTCCTGCATGAAAAGCACCGGCCCTGGAGAGTCGATCTTGATCGCGATCACGATGGCGAGCCAGATCGGGAGGGTCGCCGCGAGAACGACCGCGCCGATGACGAAGTCGAGCAGCCTCTTCAGTGTTGCGTTGTATGAGTACCAGGCACGCCGCGGCAGGACGACAGTGACGTCAGCGCCGTCACTCTGATCAGTCGTGTCGTATACGAGTTGCACCCTGCCGGCAGGCTAAGTCACCCAGTGCTTAACGAAAATGGGCGTTCCAGAGTCGCGATCCGGTGCCAGATCACCGGCCGGCAGGCAAGATGTCCCGGCGTTGCTGGGACAGAACGGCGGCACCCGCGCCTGATCAGTTCGTGCGATCTCTGGAGGAAGACGCTGCCAGGGCGGCCATGGTGATGACTCCGACCACGGTTCCTACCAAGAGCCCGAGGATCAGGCCGGTAAGAAAGGTAAGCAAGTCAGGCAAGTCTATCCGTGCTCCCATCCGACCCGCGTCGGGACGGATCCGCTGTTTGTGGCCAGCGTACGATGCGTGCGGCGCTGACGGCGCTAGGTCAGAGGGAACGTTGGGGTGGTCGCGCCGGAAGTGGACGTCGTCGAACTGCACGAATGGTTTCGATCCGCCGGAAATCAGCGGTCAAAGCGGTCAGGTCTCCAGAAAGCTGACCGAGACGACGTTGTCCGGCTGACCAGGCGGCAGCGCCGAGCGCCAGCCCCACGGGCCGGGGTCGGACCGCACAAGGCGGCCGCGCGAGCACACGGCGTAGATCGTGCCGTCCGGCGCCGGCACGAAGAGCTCCACCATGTCCGGCATCGGCGTGTCGATCCCGTCGCCTGCCGGTTGCCAGGACTCTCCGCCGTCGGCTGAGACCTCGACCCGTCCTCGGCGACCGACCTCGGGCGCCGGGCCCGCCAGCACCAGGTCCGGGTGCCCTGGTGGCACAATGGTCGAGCGCGTGTAGTCCGTGTGGAGCACCTCCCAGCTCTGGCCGCCATCCCGCGAGCGTCCCACCCCACCCAGCCTTGGTGCACCGTCGCCCCGCCGCCGGGACCTGAGCGCCGCGTAGCCCAGCGAGCTCCAGAGCACATCGGGCTCGGTCGGATGGCCCGTGATCTGATGGATGTCGTCGTTGGGCCCTATGGGCGCGATCGACCAGGTCGCGCCGCCGTCGCCGCTCTGCATCAGCCCGCCCACTTCAACCGACGCCAGAAGCCGGTCCTTCTGGCCGGGTGGCGCGTACAAGTTGCGGACCGCGCCAGCCCGGGGCGAATAGGGCAGATACCACTCCGCATGGGCCGGGATCGCGCGGACGCCCTCGAGCTCGGTCCACGTCAGGCCCTCGTCTGTGCTGCGGAAGAGACGCGCCGGCTCGGTTCCGCAGATGAGAGCGCCAGGAACTAGCGGGTCGGGAGCGATCGTCCGGGCGGCCGGCGCCGTCATGCTGTCCGTGATCGGCGTCCAGGTCCTTCCGCGGTCGGCGCTGCGAAACAGGCCGGCGCCGTAGCTCCCGGCGAGGATGACGACGTCCCCGTTCCGGTCGTAGAAGGCGTGTATCGCACTGATCCGCTGGCCAAGCAGCCCCAGCGGATCCACGCGGCCGTCTATCAGCACCACGCCGGATTCGGTACCGAGAAAGGTCTGGAACACCTGACGGAAATCAGCATACCCCGACCCTTCGCGGGCAATTGCTGGCCGCGCCCGTAACCAAGGCCAGCGCTACGAGTTCAAACAGGTTGGGGCCGGCAAGGGAGGCAGTACGGTGTAAGGAACCTATGACGGCCGAGCATTGGCTGGGGCGGGCAGTCCGGGCACGGCTCCCGAACCCCGAGGGGAACCGGAGATCCCGCTGTGCCCAATCGTCGCTGAGCGGAGCGAAGGCCGCTCCGCGCCGCCGTAGAACCAGGCCGTCTGGGCTGTTCTCGTGGGGGCTTCGTCCTGACGGCGCCCAGTAGAGCAGACGGCTGCGTCGACCTCAGCGTGGTGATCCCCTGCTACAACGAGGCGCCTCGACTGCGCCCCACGTTGGAGCGCCTTCGGCCGCACCTCGATGGGATGGGACGCCCCTACGAGGTGATCTTCGTCGACGACGGGAGCAGAGACAGCACCCTGCTCTGCCTGCGTGAGGCGGCCGGTTCCTGGCCGCAGGCACAAGTCGTCGCGCTGCCGGTGAATACCGGCAAGGGGTGGGCGGTCGCGACTGGCGTCCGCGTCAGCCACGGCGAAGTCGTGCTCTACAGCGATGCCGACCTGTCCACACCGATCGAAGAGCTGCACAAACTCGAGCGGGCGCTAAGCGCCGGGGCCGACGTCGCCTTTGGGTCCCGGTGCGTGTCCGGCGGGGAGCGTGCGGCGCGGCCGCTCTACAGGCGGGTCATGGGCCGGCTGTTCAACGCAGTGGTCCGGGCCGTCCTGCTGCCGGGCTTCCGCGACACTCAATGCGGGTTCAAGGCCTTCCGAGGCGCGGCGGCGAGAGAGTTGTTCGCCGACCTCAGCACGGACGGTTTCGCGTTCGACGTCGAGATCCTGTGGAGGGCAAAGTGCGCCGGACTCCGCCTCGAGGAGGTGTCAGTGCGCTGGGGCGACTCGGGAACAACGCGAGTATCGCCGGTCAGTGACTCCCTGCAGATGCTCCGCGACGTTCTCGCGCTCTCGGCCGGCCGTGCCCGAGCGAGGGTGACTCATAGCACCGGCCACGACCCTGCGATGCACGGGTGAGGCTCTCGGCTACGGGCACCATCCTCCTTTCCAGAACGACCCTCGACCCCCGGGTTCGCGGATCGCGCCTCGCCGACCTCGGCGCACTCCTCGCTCGGGACGCCGGTCTCACGGCGACGCTGGCAGTCGCTGTTGGCGTGAGCCTTGTCAGCGTCGCGTACTTCGCACACATCGGGCTGCTCACCGCCTACGGTGACGGTAAGGCGCGGCTCCTCATCGCCCGCATGGTGCTGGAGGGCCGCCAATCTGGTCTGGCGCAGCTGGGCGGCATCTGGCCGCCCTTCCCCCAGGCCTACATGCTCGCGTTCGCCTGGAACGACGCTCTCTACTACACCGGAGTTGCGGGGGCCATCCCCTCCGCGCTGTCGTATGTGATCGCCTCGGCGTTCCTGTACAAGCTCGTAGTGCGGCTGACCGGGGACCAGATGGCGGGCCTGATTGGCGTCCTCGCCTTCTCCGGGCCCAACACGCTGTACCTGCAATCGGTCCCGATGTCCGAGCTCCCTTTCATCGCCTGCTTTGTCGCCGCCGTCTACTTCACGGTCAGATGGATACAGGACGACAGCCTCGGCGCGCTCTTCATGGCCGCTCTGGCCGCCTGTCTGAGCACGCTCACCAGATACGAGGGATGGGTGCTCGTTGTGCTGCTGACCGCTGTCGTGGTGATCGCCGGCTGGCGGGGCAGCCATCGCTACTCCGAGCTCGAGGGCCTGCTGGTCTTCTTCGGCCTTGTGGCCTTCTTCGGCATCGGCCTGTGGTTGATCTGGAATCGCGTGATTCTCGGCGACACGCTGTATTTCCTGCACAGCCAGTACGGCACCGCGGCGATCAACGGGTTGCAGGTGAGCGTCATGGCCTCCGCCGACCGCCCGGCCGGGAGGCTGCGGCTCTCGTCAGTGGTGTTCGGATGGACGGCCGCAGATACCATCGGCTGGATCGCCGTCGCGCTGGGCGTGCTCGGCTTGCTCAGGTTGGCGATAGCCCGCAGGTCGGTGCCCAATGCGGTCGCGGCGCTGCTGCTCCTGTTCCCGGTTGCGTTCTCAGTAATGGCGGTGTACGCGGGAGCGGAGGTCGTCGCCGACCCCCACGCGACACCCGGCGAGCCGGCCACCAACCTGCGCTACGGGCTGCTGCTGGCGCCGGCCGCAGGCTTCCTCGCCGGCTCGCTGGCAGGCGGTAGATGGCTGCGCTGGCCGACTCTGGCCGCGTGCGTCGCGTCGTCGATGGTCATGTGGCATACGGGACTGGCTGACCCGCGCGAGGCCGCCGGGATGACTGCCCACTACGACCAGGCGACAAGGCCGGCGGCCGAGTGGCTCCACGGTCACTACGACAACGGCATTGTGCTGATGCAGCGGAGGACCAACGAGAACCTGCTGTTCGCCTCGCACCTCCCCCTGAGCAAAGTCGTGTATGAAGGCGACCGCGGCGAGTGGACAGCGGACCTCCGCGACCCGGCGCGCGAGGTTCGCTGGATCGTCATGGACGCCGGAACCCCCTCACAGGCGGCCCCGCCCGACGACGTCTGGCGGCAGCTGCACTCCAGTCCGCAGCTGCGGGATCGCTACTTGCTCGCGTACCAGAACGGACCGATCAGCGTCTACCGACTGGGCGACCCGTGAACGGTTCCCGGGACAGCGCCGTTTGCACGCTCACCAGGGGCCAGGCCGCCGTCGGCGCCGCGCTCGTCATGGCCTTGGTACTGCTCCTCCGCTTCGAGCTGATGACGTTCGCGATCATCCTGGCGGCCGCGGTCACGCTGGGCTACGCGGTGCTCGGCTCCTTCAAGACGGTGCTTACGGTCAACGCGCTGCGCCGCGGCCCGGTGCGCGTGCCGAGCCACGAGCTCGAGGGCCTCGGCGGCTGGCGGCCGACGTACACCGTCCTGGTGCCGCTGTACCGCGAGGCCGAGGTGGTTCGCAACCTTGTCGCGAGCCTGCGCCAGCTCGACTATCCGCCCGACCGTATCCAGATCCTGCTCCTCTGTGAGGCTGACGACACAGCCACCCTGGAAGCGCTGTGGTCTGCGCGGCTGACGCCGCCCTTCGAGGTGGTGCTGGTCGAGCCCTCCTATCCGCGCACGAAGCCCAAGGTTTGCAACCTGGGCCTGGAGCGCGCCTCAGGCCGCTACCTCGTGGTCTACGACGCCGAGGACCGCCCCGAGCCAGACCAGCTCAATAAGGCAGTTGCCGCCTTCCGCAAGCTGCCACGCTCCGTGATTTGCCTGCAGGCGAGGTTGGAGTACCGCAACCCGCAGACCAACCTGCTGACCCGCCTCTTCGCCGCCGAGTACGGCACCTTCTACGACATGCTCCTGCCCAGCCTCGCCCAGCACCGGTTGCCCGTACCGCTGGGAGGCACTTCGAACCACTTCCGCACAGCGGCGCTGCGGGACCTGGGCGGCTGGGACCCATACAACGTGACCGAGGACCTGGACCTGGGCATGTGGATCGGGCGCCGGGGCTGGCGGGTAGAGGTGCTCGACTCGGTCACGTGGGAAGAGGCCAACAGCAGAGTCGGCAACTGGCTGCGCCAGCGCTCGCGCTGGCTCAAGGGCTACATCCAGACGTACCTGGTGCACATGCGCTCGCCGCTCCGGCTGAGACGCGAGCTTGGCACGCGGAACTTCCTCGCCTTCCAGATGCTGGTGGGCGCCACCCCCGTCGCCGCGCTCATAAACCCGCTGCTCTGGGGCCTCACGGCCGCCTATGTGGTCACAGGCTCGTCCTTCATCGCCCACCTCTTTCCCTCATCGGTCTTCTACGTGGGCATCGTCAGCATGGTGATTGGCAACTTCGTCTTCATCTATTACCTGGTGACGGGCTGCATGCTGCTCAGTCACCACCGGAACGCGAAGTGGATGCTTCTGGCGCCGCTGTACTGGCTGCTGATGAGCATCGCCGCCTGGAAGGCGGTAATCCAGCTAATGGCGCGGCCGCACTACTGGGAGAAAACCAGTCACGGGTTGGTCGCCGAGGAGGAACGGGCGATTGAAGCAACGCCTGGCGATTGGCGGCCTCATGTTCTTGATGGCGAACTGCCTCGGAATGGCCTGGCTGGCGGGCATCAAGCCGCTGCAGGCGCCGTCGCACGCGATAGCAAGCGCGCCGCCTCAGGCGGCTTCCAGTAGTCCCACCCCGGTCCCGGTCGCCGTCCCCCCCGCCGTCGATTTCCAGGCCGGGTTCTCGCTGCTGGTCTACGGCGCGCAGCCCGACGTGTCCGACAAGTACACACGGCTCCTCGACCACCTGACCAGACTGAACGTCAACAGCATCTCAATCGTATTTCCGGTCTATACAGACGGCGTCACAGCAAGCGTGGTGCATCCCGGCGCGGACACTCCCTCCCACGATGGTCTGGTCGCCATGGTCCGGATAGCCCGGGCTCGGCACCTCGCCGTGATGCTTCGCCCCGTCCTAGACGAGGCCACGGTCATACCGGCCTGGCGCGGCGCGATCCGGCCCCTCGACCCGGCCGCGTGGTTCACCAGCTACGGGTCCATGGTCCTCTCGTACGCCGGCCTCGCACAGCGTGAAGGCGTGGCCAGCCTGGCCGTCGGGACAGAGTTCAACTCCATGGAGCGCTACCTCGCCGATTGGAACAACCTGATCTCAGCGGTCCGGCATGTCTTCTCGGGCCAGATCACCTACGCGTTCAACTTCGGCACCAGCTTTCAGACCGGCTTCTGGGGAAGCCTGGACTTCGTATCGATTGATGCCTACTTCCCACTCGACCACACGCCGGCGGTGGCGACCCCAGAGCAGATGGCCGCCGACTGGCACCGCTGGCTGGCAATGCTGCAGGGGATCGACGAGCCCTTCAACAAGCCGATCGTCTTCACGGAGGTGGGAGTGGTGCCCGAGAGTGGCGCACACCTGCGGCCCTGGGACTCCACGGTCAAGCGGCCCCTCGACCTCGAGGAGCAGCGGGCCTACTACGAGGCCACCTGTGAAACCACCGCCAGCGTCGTCCAGGGCCTTTATTGGTGGGCCACCGGACCCAACCTGCCGGCCGACCTACCGGGCGACCTCGCCGTGACCGACTACAACCCACTGGGGCGCCCGGCTGAGAACGTTGTCCGCGCCTGCTACGCCTCGATCGAGGGGAAGGTGATCCCGACCGTCGGGCGGGCGGTGCCCCGTTGATGCGCCACAGTCCGTCTACCTTGGCGTGGGCACCGGCGACGAGGTCCTCGACCCCGACGCCGGGCCGGAGCCCGACGGCCTTCTTGCGGGGGTGGCAGTGGGCACCGGCGACGAGGTCCTCGATCCCGACGCCGGGCCGGAGCCGGACGCGGGGCCGGAGCCGGACGGCCTTGCGAGAGTGGCCGCTGCCCCCGGAGAGACGACCACGCTGTCGAAGGTGACCGCGCTGGCCGCGCCCGTGTTGTGCGAAGTGACAGCGAGTCCGGCCAGCATCGAGCCGCTCACGCCCAGGGTGACGGCGGATCCGGTCACCGCCGTCCAGGTGACACCGTCGGCCGAGGTGTACGCGCTGAACGTGCTGCCCGAGCGCACCACACGGACGAACGCCGGCACCGTCCCGGGCAGGTTGGCCTGCATGACCGCGTTCGCGCCCGCCGACGGCCGGAACTGCACGACGATCCCGTTGCTCGGCGTCACCTCGATCGCGTAGTAAGCAGAGCCGGCGGCCGCGGTCTGACGCAGCATCACCCCTGCCTTCGCCCACGGGCTGGTGACGCCCTGGGAGGACACCCGCGCACTCAGCGTCCCGTCCCCCGTCAGCGACTGCGCCACGAAACGGAACTGGTCCGATGTGCCCCAGATGTCCCCGCCGCCCCCCTGCACCGTCCAGGCGCCACCATTCAAGGTCTGGCTGCCGGGCGGCGTGGCACCCCCGACGTCGGCGCAGGCCCAGCCGCTCGGACAGCCGGTCGGCGGCGGTGGCGCGCCCACGAGCACCGCCACGCTGTCGAAGGTGGCGGTGCTGGAGGCCGTCGTGTTGTGCGAGGTCACTGCCAGACCACCCAGGATCGGGTCGCTCAGACTCATGGTGATGCTGGAGCCCGGGACGGGCGTCCACGTGGTGCCGTCCGCTGACGTATAGGCCGTCAACGTGCTACCCGAGCGCGCCACCCGCACGAACGCAGGAGTCGTTCCCGGCAGGCTGGCCGCCGTAACTGCGTTCACACCCTCCGAGGGACGGTCCTGCACGACCAGGCCGTTGCCCGGCGTCACCTCGACGGCGTAGTAGGCCGAGCCGGGGCCACTGGTCTGGCGCAGCATGACGCCTGCTTTGGCCCAGGGGTCGGTGTTGGCCTGGGATAGCACGCGCGCGCTGACGGTCACGTCCCCGGTTAGGGATTGCGCGGCGAAGTGGAACTGGTCCGCGGTTCCCCAGATGTCCCCGCCGCCGCCCTGTACCGTCCAGGTGCCACCGGTCACAGTCTGGCCACCCGCCGGGGTGGCGCCGCCAACGTCGGCGCAGGTCCAGCCGCCGGGGCAGCTGGTGGTGGCGCCGGCCGCGACGGCGACGCTGTCGAAAGTCACCGTGCTGGCTGCGGCGGTGTTGTGTGAGGTCACCGCGAGGCCTGCCAGCATCGACCCGCTGACGCCCATCGATATCGCGGAGCCTCCCAGTGCGGTCCAGGTCGCGCCGTCGATCGACGTGAAGGCGGTGAACGTGCTGCCCGAGCGGCCGACGCGCACGTATGCAGGCGCCGACTGAGGCGTGCTCGCCAGCCAGATGGCGTTCGCGCCGGCCGAGGCCCGGAACTGGACCACGATTCCGTTCCCGGGCGTCAGCTCGATCGCGTAGTAGGCCGAGGCGGGGTCAGCAGACTGGCGAAGCATCACGCCGGCCTTGGCCCACGGATCGGTGTTGCCCTGCGCCACGACGCGAGCGCTCACCGTCCCGTCCTCGGCCAACGGCTGCGAGACGAAGTGGAACTGGTCCGAAGTCGCCCAGATGTCACCCCCACCACCCTGGACGGTCCAGGTCGCCCCGCTCAGCGTCTGGCCGCCGGCAGGCGTCGCGCCGCCGATGTCTGCGCAGCTCCAGGCGGTCGGGCACTGATTCGGAGGCGGCGGAGCACCGTCCACGACCGCGACGTTGTCGTATGTCACGACGCTGGAGGTGGTGACGTTGTGCGACGTCACCGCCAGGCCACCGAGCATCGGTCCGCTCACCCCGAGCGTGACACTGGATCCGGCCACAAGCGTCCACGCAGCCCCATCGGCGGACGTGTACGCGGTGAACGTGCTCCCTGCGCGTGCGACCCGCACGAACGCCGGCGTAGCGCCCGGCAGCAGCACCGGCTGCTGCGTCGGCAGTCCCTCGATGCCTCGGAACTGCACAGCGAGTCCATTGCCGGGGGTGACCAGAAGGCCGTAGTAGGGCGAGGCGGCGTCAGAGGCGCTCTGGCGCAGGATCACGCCGGCCTTGGCCCACGGGTCGGTCTTCGTCTGCGAGATGACCCGCGCGGTTACCGTCGAGTCCCCCGGCTGCGACTGCCAGACGAAGTGGAACTGATCGTTGTTCACCCACATGTCGGCTCCCGCTCCCTGCACGGTCCAGGTGGTGCCGCTCAGGCTCTGGTTGCCGACCAGCGCCGGGTTGCCGACGTCCGCGCAGGACCATCCGGCGGGGCAGGGACTCGCGGACGGCTGGGGAGACGGAGCCGGCCCCGGTGGTCCGGCGGCCACACCTGAGAAGTTCGCAGTGCTGACCGAGCCGTTGAGCCCGGAGCTGACCGCCACCCCCGCCATGACGGCCGAGGGGAGGACCAGCGTTACCGTGGACCCCGGGATGAGCGTGTACGAGGTGCCGTCAGCTGACGTCGCTGCCTGGAAGACGTCTCCCCGGCGCTGTATCTCCAGGAACACCGGCGCCGTTCCCGCCTGCGTGCCCGCTACGGCGACCGCCCTGCCGCTGGTCGTCCGGTCGAGCACGATGGCGCCGTTCGGCGTCACGAGCACAGCGTAGAAGGGCGAAGCGGGATCGGGACTCTGGCGCATCAGGAGGCCGGCCTGGGCCCCGCTGCCTGGTGCCTGCTGTGCTCCGGGAACCCCGGCCTCGATCTGGCCGTCACCGGCGACGGCCTGTGTCACCACACGCAGCTGGTCGGCCTGACCGCCCAGGCCGGTGCCTGACCCGCTGACGGTCCACGCCGACCCGGAGACGCTCTCCGACCCCGCCGGCTGCGGCGCCCCAACGTCCTGGCAGGTCCACCCAGCGGGACAGTTGGGGTCGGGGGGAGGCGGCGGAGGTGAGCTCGATGGCAGGCCCCAGGCATACAGGTTCCCGTCCACCGACCCGGCGAACACGCGTCCGTTGGAGACGCTGGGAGCACCGTAGATCACGCCGCCGGTGGCAAAGCTGTACAGCCGGCTCCCGGAGCCGGCGTCGAGGACCTCGAGGGAGGCACCGGTGCCGGCAAAGACCAGCCCGTTCGCGTACGCCACCGCCGCGATGACGGTCGCGGCGTCTGGGTGCTCCCACGTGAAGTTGCCCGTCGCAGGGTCGAGCGCGCGCACGGACCCCACGTATCCGGCTCCGCCGATCGTCGTGTTGCCGCCGGCGGCGTAGAGGACGCCGTTGGCGAAGGCGGCCGACGAGATACTGCCGTCGCCGCATGTGGGGCAGCCGCCGCCGTTGGCGATCAGCTTCTGCCAGACCGGGCCTGCGCTCAGCTGGTTGCGGTTGAACGCGTACATGAACCCGTTCTTGTTCATGGACGCCACCAGCTGGTCCCCGGCCGCGTCGGTGAAGAGGATGGGCGTCGTGCTCCAGTCCGAGTCCTCGACTACCTGATCAGGCGGGATCTTCCAGGAGCTCCTGACCGCCAGCGTGGTTGCGTCCAGGGCCACGATCGCCTGTGAGTCGGTCTGGCCGGCTGCGCCGGGCGAGCCGGTGGTGACGAACACCGTGTTAGTGGCGGGATCGAGGCTGGGCGAGGTCCAGACGCCTCCACCGACCTGGCCCTGCGGGACCGAGTTGAACGTGGCCACTACCTGGTGGGTCGACAGGTCGACCTTCAGCAACTGCCCGGGCACCAGTGGACAGTCGCCGAAGCTGGCCACGCCTATGTAGGCGAAACCGTTGGCGAGGAGCGGGCTGGACCAGTTGTAGTGACCTCCCGTCGCGCTGTTGTCTCCGGTGAAGACCTTCCAGAGAACGGTCCCCTGGGCCGCGTCCAGCGCGTACCAGAAGCTGTCGCCCCCGCCGACGTACACGACGTTGCCCTGCACTGCGGCTGCCGAGCTCACGCCGGCCGCCGGCGGCGTGCAACCGGGGCCGTTGGTGGTGCCGAGAAACGTCTTCCACCGCTGCGTGCCTGTCGACAGGTCGACCGCGTATTCGTTGCCGTCCCAGGAGCCGAAGTAGGCGGTGCCTCCGATGACCGTCGCGGACGAGGCGATGGGGCCTCCGGTGTGGAACGACCACAGCTTGACCATCTGGGCGGCGTTCGCCTGGGACAGCGCCGCCTCATCGAGGTTGGCCGAGGTTCGCTGGGGGTCGTGCAGATAGGTTCCCCAGTCGCCCGAAGCTGCCAGCGCCACGGTCGCGGATCGGGTTCCGGCGACCACGGCCATCGAGAGGCCCAGGAATATCGCGGCAGCGAGAGCGGCCGCCCTCCGCCAGCCGGTCGTGCCGTTGTTTCGGTCAGCCGCCATCAGTCCGCTGCCACACGCGGGCAGCCTAGCCGGGTGGGCGAGCGGCAGGCAAACCTCACTCTTGCCGAGCGTGTGACCACACCTGAGATGTGGAGCCGGCGACCGCCTAGTCTCGACCGCACGTTGTGTTCGATGTTCCAAAGCGGCAGGTCTTTCAGGGGGCGCAGGGTATGGATCGGTCGACCGATGCAGCGCTGGAGGCGCGCAACGTCTGGCGGTGGCTTCCACTCGGGCGGGAGCAAGTCAAGATTCTGAAAGGCGTTTCCTTCGCCATTCGCCGCGGCGAGTTCGTGGCGCTGATCGGACCCTCTGGCAGCGGCAAGAGCACGCTGCTCGGAGTCATCGCCGGTCTCGACCGCCCCAGCGCGGGCAACGTCCTCGTCGACGGGGTCGACATCACGGAGATGAGCGAGGCCCGTCTCGCCGGCGTGCGCAACCACAAGATCGGCAAGGTGTTCCAGGCCTTCAACCTGATCCCGACCCTCACCGCGCAGGAGAACGTCGAGCTGCCGCTGTACGTCGGCTCTCACGACGGCTCGCCCTCCCAGCGAGCGCGTGAGCGGCTCGACCAGGTCGGACTCGGTCACCGCTTGAGCCACCGCCCGGGTCAGCTCTCAGGCGGCGAGCAGCAGCGGGTCGCCATCGCACGCGCCATGGCGACCAACCCGGCGATCGTGCTCGCGGACGAGCCAACCGGAAACCTCGACGGGCCCAACGGGAACAAGCTGCTCGACCTGGGGGCGGAGCTGCGTAAAGCGTCCGGGACGACTTTCCTGATCGCCACCCACGACATGGACGTCCCGCCGGTCGCGCCGATCGCCAGCTCCGGCTGCTGGACGGCGTCCTGGTGGACCCACCCCTTGCCACCCCACGAAGCGGGCTGTCAGTGCAGGCGCCGCAATGAACCCCGGGCTCTACTTCCGCTACTCGACCCGATCGCTCGCGCGCGATGGCTACCGGACCGTGCTCGCCATCTTCTGCATCGCGGTCGGCGTGATGGCCATTGTCTCGCTCCAGCTGGCCGGCCTCACGATCCGTCACTCACTCACCAGCAACGTGCGTGAGGCCAACGGCGGCGACATCCAGATGATGGCCGTCAGCACGGGGCTGAGCTAGGACGAGCTCTCACCTCGACGACCTCCAGCGCCAGGGGCAGGTCAGCGCCTGGACGGCCACGCTCACCCCCAGCGCCACGGCCCGGCACGGGTCCAGCACGCCGCGCCCCTTCCAGGTCCAGGTCGTGGACCCCACCCGTTACCCACTGGTAGGAAGCCTCAAGATCGCCCAGCCTCGCGGGCGTGACCTTCGTTCACTGATCGGCGACACCGGCACGGCACTCGTCGGCTCCACCGCCCGCGACCAGCTCGGAGTCGCGATCGGAGACCAGGTCCAGCTGGCGACTCAGGCCGGATCGGTCACGGTCACCATCACCGGGGTGCTGGCGGACGCAGGAGGCCTGTCGGGCGGCAGGCTCATGACGAGCATCGACACCCTCCGCTCCGGCTCCAGCGAGCCTCCGCTCTACAACAACGTGTACGTGACGACTCCCGGCCGATCTCGGATGCTGCAGGTCGCGGGGGACCTCAAGAAGCGCTACCCGGTGACCACCGTGCAGACCACCGACGACGTGCTCAAGTCGCAGGAGGACGCCAGCCGCTTCATCAGCCAGTTCCTCGAGGTGGTGGGCCTGCTCGCCCTGCTGGTCGGCGGCCTCGGTATCGCAAATACCTGCAGGTGCTGCTCTCCCGGCGCCGGATCGAGATCGCGATGCTGAAGACCGCCGGGTACCGGCGGCTTGGCCTCGCCGGCGGAGCGGTGGGCGCAGTGCTCGGTGCCGGCGTGAGCTTCGGCGTGACCAGGCTCGTCGAGAATCTGGTGGGGCAGAACCTCGAACCGCAGCTCGACCTCCTCACGATCGTGTCCGGCCTGGCCGTCGGTCTGGCCACCGTTCTGACCTTTGGCGTGCTGCCCATCGTCAAGGCTGCCGAGATCCGGCCCCTGGCCGTGATCAGAGAGACTGCCGAGGAGGGTTGGAGGTCGCGGATCCTGACGGGGGCGCTGCTCGCCGTACTGGGTGGTCTTTTCACGCTGCTCGCCTTCGTGATCCTCGGCAGCCTCCCTCTCGCCGTGTTCGGCGTCGCCGGCACCCTGGTCGCGCTGGGCATGCTCAGCCTCGGCTTCGCCCTCGTGGGCTTCGTGATCGGGCTGCTTCCTGTGCCGGAGCGCGTCACCTGGCACCACGTGTTGCTCGTCACACCGCCCGTCGTGATCTCAGCCCTCATCGCCCACCTGCTGCCCGCGGTGGGAGTGCTGCTGTTGCTCTTCACGCTGGCCGGCTACCTGATCGTACTGGCGCCGCGGAGCTGGAAGGTGACCGCCAAGCTGGGCTTTCGGGGCGTCGGCCGTCAGCCGGGGAGAACGGCAACGACGCTCGTGGCCCTCTTCGTCGGGGTCTTCTGCGTGGGCCTGATCTTGATCCTGGCCCAGGACATCCGCAGCAAGCTGGACAGCGCCATCTCCAGCACGGCGACGTACAACGTTCTGGTGATCGACTCGGCCAAGCGCGCGGACAGCCTCGCACAAGCCGTCCCCGGCACACCCGGGCTGAAGGCCCAGCCGCGGAGCCTGATCATGGCCGCGACTCCGGTCGCGATCGGGAACGAGTCCATTGGCGACTTCGTCACCCGTGCTCGGGCCCAGGGCAGCTCTGCGCAGAACCAGTTTTTGATTGCTTCGGTGTCCAGCGTGGAGGGCAGCGACCTGGCCAGCGGCGTGCCGCAACTCACACTGGCCAGAGACCCGAAGGATCGGCGCGTGTCGTTTGGCAGGTTGCTCACGTCCGCCGACGTCGGCACGACCACTCACACTGGTCGGCTTCTACCAGAGGTCGCTCGTGTCGCTGCAATTCGGCGCCCTCCAGGGCGACAGCAAGCTCGTGTCGAGCTGGGGTGGCGACAGCGCGGCCGTCACGTATGCGTTGAAGGTCGATCCGGCGCACAAGACCGCTGCGGTCCGAAGGCTGAGCGACGCGGATCCGCAGGCCGGGGTGATCGACCTCGCTGATTTCGGCGTGATCGTTGATCAGATCCTCCGGAACCTGCTGATCCTGCTGACTTCGCTGGCTTCGCTGGCCCTGCTGGCCGGTGCCGTCATCATCGCCAACGCGGTGGCACTCGCCATGCTCGAGCGCCGCCGTGAGATCGGCATCATGAAGTCGGTCGGCTACGCGAGCAGGAGCGTGCTGTCGCAGGTGCTGTTCGAGAACGCGCTTCTCGGAGGCGTGGGCGGGCTCTCTGCGATCGCCCTGGTGGCGCTGGCAACGACGCTGCTGGGCAGGATCACGTTCAAGACCAGCCTGGACGTCGCCGCCCTTCTCTCCATCGGGATCATCCTGGCCTCCGCCCTGCTGGCCTCCGCCGTCTCCGGCCTCGTGGCCTGGGTTCCGACACGGGTCCGACCGCTGGAGGTGCTTCGCTACGAGTAGCGCTTCGAGAGCACCCGCTGGCCTCGCCATCCGCTGAGGCAGACTGGTGCCCATGTGCGCGCGCATCCGGCTGAACGACGGCGACTGCGAGATCTCCTCGGCACCTGGCCAGACACTGCTCCGGGCACTCCGCGAAGAGCTCGGCTTCACAGGCACGAAGTACGGCTGCGGCGAGGGCTCCTGCGGAGCGTGCACGGTGCTCCTGGACGGGGAACCGGCGCGGGCCTGTCAGCTCCACGCTGGTGACGTGGAAGGCCGCTCCCTCACCACGATCGAGGGTTTGGCGCGGGACGGCCGGCTGCATCCCGTCCAGCGGGCGTTCGCCGACCTTGGCGCGATGCAGTGCGGATACTGCACGCCCGGCATGGTCCTTGCGACAGCGGCCCTCCTCGCGCGTAATGCCGACCCGGACGAGACCGACGTGCGGTCGGCCCTGGCGGACAACATCTGCCGCTGCGGCGCCTACACGCGGATCCTTCGAGCCGTCGCTCGCGCGGCTGAACTTGCTCGGAGCGACGACGGCTGGGGGCGCGCCGACGCCCCGGCCCCCCTCCCACGGCTTGGTCGGGTACTCCCCCGACTTGGCGGGGGAGTGACGTCCTCGGCGTGGGACCTGCTGCCCCCCGGGGAGCGTGATTACTTCGCCGTCCTGCCCGACGGGTTGGTCGTGGTCCTCCCACCGCGCGAACCGGATTCCGGGCTTGCGGGCGGGGGTGCGTGGATCCACGTCGGAGCCGAGGGCGCCGTCACCGCGTTCACCGGCAAGGTCGACGTCGGCCAGGACAGCCGCACAGCCCTCGCTCTGCTGGTGGCCGAGGAGCTCGGCGTGCCGTTCGAGGCGGTCAGCGTCGTGATGGGTGACACCGACGTCTGCCCGTTCGACCCCGGCACGTTCGGCAGCCGCTCGATGCCGGGCGCTGGCGAGGACCTGCGGGCGGCCGCGGCGGCCGCTCGACGCATCCTCGAGACGCACCCGATCGAGCCCGGAGTGCGCCGCGTCGAGGTCGTGTCAGAGCCCCCGCCGCTCATTCCCCCCGCCCAGTGGCGGATTGCCGGCAACCCCACCATCCGGCCCGGGGCGGCAGACATGGTGACAGGAGCAGCCCGCTACCCGTCCGACCTCTCCCGGCCAGGAATGCTGCATGGCAAGGTCCTGCGCCCGCCGGCCCTTGGGGCGACCCTCGGGTCGGCGGATCTGAGCGCCGCCCTGACGATGCCCGGCGTGGTGGCCGTCCATCACGACGACTTCATCGGCGTCGCAGCGCCCGACATCGAGGCCGCCGAGCGCGCCATCTCGGCGATCACCGCACACTGGGACGTCGAGCTGCAGCCGGGCGAGCGCTCGCTGGTCGAAGACCTCCGATCCAACCCGGTCGAGGTGGAGGAGGGTTGGTTAGGTCCGCTGCATCACGAGGCCGGCGACGTCGACGTAGCGCTCGCCGAGGCACCAATCCAGCTCAGCGAGACGTACACGACCGCGTACATCGCCCACGCGCCGCTCGAGACGCGGGCGGTGCTCGCCGAGTGGACGCGGAACCGGCTGACCGTCTGGACGGGGACGCAGACGCCTTTTCGGGTCCGGCGCCAGCTCGCCGAAGCTCTGGAGATCGCAGAGCCGCAGGTTCGGGTGATCGTCCCGCCCACAGGCGGCGGTTTCGGCGGCAAGCATGTCGCGGGACCCGCGCTCGAGGCAGCCCGACTGGCACGCGCCGCGGGCGGGCCGGTCAAGCTGTCCTGGTCCCGTGAAGAGGAGTTCCGGTGGGGCTACTTCCGGCCCGCCGCGGTCATCGACGTCCGGAGTGGCGCACAGAAGGCCGGAACAGTGACCGCCTGGAAGTTCCAGAACTTCAACGCCGGTTCACCGGGGATCTTCACTCCCTACGACATCCCGAATCAGCGGATCGACTTTCAGCCGGCGGCCTCCCCGCTACCCGAGGGCGCGTACCGGGCCCTGGCCGCGACCGCGAACACGTTCGCGCGGGAGTCGCACATGGACGAGCTCGCACACCGCCTCGACCGCGATCCACTGGAGTTCCGTCTGGCGTGCCTCGAGGACGAACGGCTGGTCGAGGTTCTCCAGGCGGCGGCCGACCGGGCCGGCTGGGCGAGCCGGCGCCGCGGCGCGGGCCACGGTCTCGGGATCGCGGCGGGCACGGAGAAGGGCGGCCGAGTCGCGACCTGCATCGAGGTGGAGGTGAGGGCGGGCGGGCCACTGCGGGTCCTCCGCGTCGTCACCGCCTACGAATGCGGAGCGGTCGTCAATCCCAACACCGTCCGCAACCAGGTCCAGGGCGCGACCGTGATGGCGCTCGGCGCCGCGATGTTCGAGGCCGTCCACTTCGACAACGGGCGCATCCTCAACCCGTCTTTCTCGACCTACCGCGTGCCGCGGTTCACCGACGTCCCGCCCATCGAGGTGCTGCTCCTGGACCGTCGCGACATACCGTCGGCTGGGGCCGGCGAGACGCCGATGATCGCAGTCGCGCCGGCGCTCGCGAACGCGATCTTCGAGGCGAGCGGGGTCAGGCTTCGCTCGCTTCCGCTCGTGCCGGATGGGACGGTGGCCTCGGCGAGACGCTGAGCTGTCTTAAGTCACTGCTCGCGCAACGGCAGCGGCCGAGCGGGGACGGGCGATGACTGAACGATCGAGGTCGTCGTCTGACCGTAGGCCAGGAACCGGTCCAGCACCTCGTCGAGCCGCTCGACCGCGCTCACGTGCATCTTCACGATGAAGCAATCCTCGCCCGTGACACGATGGCACTCGACCACTTCAGGGGTCTGCCGAGCGACCTCCGCCACCCTCTGCAGCTGGCCCGGGGCAGGACGAACTCGGACATAGGCTGCGACCGGGAGGCCCAGCGCTCTGGGGTCGAGATCCAGTCGATAGCCGGCGATGACGCCGGCTTCCTCGAGGCGCTGGACACGTTCCGTGACCGCAGGTGGAGACATCTTCACCCGTCGCGCGAGCTCGGACATGCTGAGCCGCGGGTCGGCAATCAGCTGTTGCAGGATCCTGACGTTGACCTCATCCAGAGGCGCATTGACCGTTCTCAAGGCAATCGGCTCATTTCACGAGGGATTGTTCCGTATTTCGGGTCGGAGGCCGTGAAATTGGCATGTACGTAGCTCGCTGCGCCTTGCATCATAGGTCAGCACAGGTCATGGCGCAATCCTCGGCGGCCTCGCAAACGCAATCGGCGGCCGGAAGAGCCGTCTTCAGAGTTCCACCTCACGCCTACTTCCTTGTCAGCGCAGTCTTCCACTACCTGGGGCCCGCGTTCGCGGTCCTGCTCTTCGCCCGCGTCGAAGTGCTGGGGGTGGCCTGGCTCCGCATCGCCAGCGCTGCCGTGTTGTTTGCAGCGTGGCGACGGCCGTGGCGACTGTTCAGCAGCGTCGGGTGGGGCGACCGGTGGTCGATCCTTGCGCTGGGCGTTGTCCTCGGGGTGATGAACGGCTGTTTCTATCTTGCGATCGCCCGACTCCCGCTCGCGACGGTGGGAGCCATCGAATTCCTGGGGCCGATCGCTCTCGCCCTGTGGGGAACGCGAACCCGCCGCAACGCGGTCGCGGTGGCGCTGGTCGTCGGCGGCGTCTACTTCCTCACCAGCCTCCGGTTCAGCGCCGAGCCACTGGGCTTCGCCCTGGCCTTCGCCAACTGCGGACTGTTCGTGCTGTACGTGCTCCTGGCCCATCGCATCGCGCAGTTCGGAGGCACCGCGGGGATCGACGGCCTGGGAGCGTCCATGTTGATCGCTCTGCTGGTGGTCATGCCCGTCGGGTTGGCAGGCGCCCTGCCAGCTTTCAAGAGCCCACTTCTGCTGGGCGCGGGGGTCGCCGTAGGCATCTGCTCCTCGGTGATCCCGTACGTGACCGATCAGCTGGCTATGGCGAGGCTCTCGCGAGCCACATACGCGCTGCTGCTGTCGCTGCTGCCGGCCGCTGCCACCGCCATCGGCCTGGCGGTCCTGCACCAGATACCCGGCGCTGGGGACATCGCAGGGATCGCGCTCGTTGTTGCCGGCATTGCTGTCCACAAGGAGTCTTAGCGGGTAGTCACACCCCGGCGGGCAGCGCCACGTTCTGCAGCCGGACCTGCCCGCGTGCGATCAGCTTGCCGTCGTCCTCCCTGGATATGCTCACGAGCCAGAGCTGCTGCGACGTGCCCTGGTGGACCGGTTCCGCGACGACCTGGACCCGGCCGCGGACGAGAGGGCGCAGGAAGTCGGTGTTGTTGTTCACCCCGACGGCGAACTGGCCTCGATCGAGTACAGCCAGCGACGCGCCCACGCTGGCGACACTTTCGATGGCCGTGGTGTAGGCGCCGCCGTGGACCACGCCCCAGGGCGTGTGGTGATCCGGGCCGAGTTCCATCCAGGCCACGACCCGATTCGGTTCGACGGTCTCGAAGTCCATTCCCAGCGCGTCGAGGAACGCGCTCAGCCGGTTGAGGTTGGGTAGCCGATCTCGTGCCGGTGATGCCACGCTCACTATCTCCTGTCTTGGGTGCCAACCGCGGGGTGTGTACAGAGGACGAACTTACCCTGAAGCCGGGGTCGATTCCGACCGACTCCATGCAAGGCGCATCATGGTGGACGTGGAACTGCCCGTGATGCCGCCCGTCAGCCCGATGCTGGCGAAGGCGGTGCGCGACATCCCGCCCGGCATGTACTACGAGGGAAAGTGGGACGGCTTCCGCGCGATCGTGTTCCGCGACGGCGACGAGGTCGAGCTGGGCAGCCGCAACGAGAGGCCGATGACCCGCTACTTTCCCGAGCTGGTCGAGTCGCTGAGGGCGAACTTGCCCCAGCGCTGTGTCGTCGACGGCGAGGTGGTCATCGTGCAGGGCGATCGGCTGGAGTTCGAGTCGCTGCTGCTGCGCATCCACCCGGCCGACTCCCGAGTCAACCTCCTGGCGAAGGAGATCCCCGCCTCTTTCGTCGCGTTCGACCTGCTTGCGCTCGACGACGAGTCGCTGATGCAGAAGCCGTTCAGGTACCGGCGCGAGCGCCTGGAGTCTGCACTCGCGCATGCCAAGCCGCCTGTGCACATTGCCACCGGAACGACCGACGTTGAGGTCGCCCGTGCATGGTTTGATCAATTCGAGGGCGCGGGCCTCGACGGCATCATCGCCAAGCCCTTCGACGTGCTCTACAAGCCCGATCAGCGGGTCATGTTCAAGATCAAGCACGAGCGGACCGCGGACTGCGTCGTGGCCGGCTACCGCTGGCACAAGACCGGCCCAGTTGTCGGATCGCTCCTGCTCGGCCTGTACAACAGCGCCGGCGCCCTCCAGCACGTCGGAGTGGCCGCCTCCTTTCCTATGAAGCGACGGGCGGAGCTGGTCGACGAGCTGAAGCCCTACGAGATGGGCGACTTCACCGGGCACCCGTGGGAGGAATGGGCGCAGGCGGAGGCACACATGACAGGCCGCCTGCCTGGCGCCTTGAGCCGTTGGAACGCGAAAAAGGATCTCTCCTGGATGCCGCTCAGTCCCGAACTGGTGTGCGAGGTTACGTACGAGCACATGGAGGGCACGCGGTTCCGACACACGGCCCACTTCCAGCGCTGGCGGCCCGACCGCGACCCACGCAGCTGCACGTACGCGCAGCTCGAGGAGCCGGTGCGCTACGACCTCGCCCAGGTGCTGTCCGCCGGCCGGCAGCCCTAGCTGAGCCGATCAGCCTGACCCCAGGCGGCTGACGCCGCAGCGACACGATCGAGCCGCTCGCGAATGGCGTGTCGGGCACGCTCGAAGACGACGTCGGCGCCCTCGATCACGAAACTGCCGTTGGTGCCGATGAGAAGGCAGTTCAGCTCCCAGGCGAGCTGCTCCGGGTCGACCTCGGGCTTGACCTCGCCGACGGCCTGCGCATCACGGATGGCGCGGGCGAGACTGGCGCTCCAGTAACGGCGTTTCTCGACCACGGCGTCCCGGACCGCACCCGGCCGGCTGTCGAATTCCGCCACAGCCGCCTCGAAGAAGCATCCCCCCGGGAACACACACCGCTTCAGATAAGAAAGGTAGGAGGTGCACATCGCCCACAGCCGGCCCAGGCCGGCGGCCGGTCTGAGGCCTGGCCTCAGCACCTCGTCGGCGAAGATCCGGCCGGCCTCCTCGACGGTCGCCAGCTGGAGTTCCTCCTTGGAGCCGAAGTGAGCGAAGAGCCCGCTCTTGCTGATGCCGAGGTCTGTCGCCAGCCGCTGCAGCGAGACGGCCTCCAGGCCCTCCGCTGACGCCAGTCGACAAGCGTGACTGAGGATTGCCTGCCGGGTGCGCTCGCCACGAAGACGGCGACGATCGATCCTGGGAGCGGTTGCAGGGTCGGCCATCGCAGCATATTAGCACGACCGGTCGGTCTATCTTGACTTTGTACGACCGTTCGTGCTATTTGTTTGAGGTGGCGGCGGCGCCCGTCCGCTTGCGGCTAAGGAGGTAGTCGAGATGCTTGCGATCCAGACAGCGGCAGCGGGTCAGGTGGGGCTGGCACGCCTCGAACGCACGGACGGCGAGCAGCTGCGGCGGCTGTTCTTCCGGCTCTCGCCGGAAACCATCTACCGTCGCTTTCTCAGCCCGATTGCGCGTCCCGAGCAGGCCAGGCCAGAGCGCCTTCTGGACATCGACCATCACGACCGAGAGGCTGTGGGGGCCGTCGTGGACGAGGAGGTGGTCGGCGTCGCCCGCTATTTCCGGTGGCCTGGCACGGACGCTGCCGAGGTCGCGGTGGTGGTCGCAGACGCGTGGCAGCGCCAGGGACTGGCCAGCCGGATGCTTGCGGGCCTGGCTGAGCTCGCGCTCTCCGCGGGCATTCGGCGGTTCACGGTGACGATGCAAGCCGACAACCAGCGGGTACTCCGCCTGCTGCGAAGGTTTCATCCGTCGGCCCAGCTGACCCTCTCGCAGGGTGTCTTGGAGGGGACGGTACCCCTCAGGGCGGCGGACGGTACCTGAAAAGCGGGGCGGTGGAGTCGCAGTGGAGGGTCGGCTACTGCCCGGGGTGGCGTTCAGGCCCCGGTTGCGGCGTCAGCCTCGCGCCGCCGACCCAGGACTCTCTCGTAGGTTCTTACGCATTCAGCACGACGCTCTTCCAGGCCCGCATCCTGGAGAATCGCCAGTGACCGCTGGAAATCGCCGACCGCGAGGTCGTAGTCGCCCTCGGCCGCATGCAGCTCTCCCAACTGCTTGTAACCGGTCGCCAGAGCACGGGTCTCGTTGAGGCGGCGCGCCAGAGCCACCGCCTCCTCGACCACGAGGAGGCCTTCCTGATAGCGGTTCTGGCGATAGCGCAGTTCGCCGAGGCTCAACAGGAGGTGGCTCTTCAGCCTCTCCGCACCCAGCTTCGACAGCCTCTGAAGCGCAGACAGGAAGCGCTGCTCAGCACGCTGAAGGTCCCCTTGTGCCATGAGCAGCATCCCGAGGTCGTTCTCCACGCGCGGCAGGTCGAGGTTCGGCGGTGCGCCGCTGATGCGCTGCTCCGCCTCGTAGAGTGTCTCGGCCTTGTGGACCAGGTCGATGGCGCGACTGTGATCGCCGCTCCGCAGGTAGCAAAAGCTCAGGCCATGGTAGATGCGAGCAAGTCGACCCAGGTCGCGAACGTTGCCGGCTGCCTCAAGCGCCTGCTCGTAATAGGCTCGTGCCCCCACGGCATCGGCGCGACCGAGCAGGATGGTCCCAATACGCTCCAGCAATCGCGATTCGATCTCCGCGTGACCGGATTCGTGGGCCCGATAGGTCTCGAGTGCCTGCTCGGCAACGATCAAGGCAACGGAATCCTCGGCCAGGTCCAGCGCCAGTGCCTGCAGTTCCATAGATTGAGCGACGAGAAGCCAATTGCCCTCTGCCTCGAACATCTGCCGAGCCGTCCTCAGCTGCTCGAGCGCGTCCGTCGGTCGGCCGAGCAGGCACAGGGCATGACCCAGGTGGTAGTTGACATATGCGATGGACGGTTGAGAGCCCGATGACTGGAGGATCTCCTGGCCGCGGTCGACAACTTCCGCGTAGTGGCGCTGCCGAATGAGAGCTTCAAGCTCTTCGGCCGCGCCATTTGGCTTGGGTGGCGCCCCAGACGACACCAACGCGGCCTGGATTGGGACCGCAAGGCGGGTCGTGATGATGCGGAGGCTGTTCATCGAGGGACGTACCTTGCCTGTCTCGATGAGATGCACCGCTTGTCGGGTGAGCCCGTCCCCGGCGACCTGGGCGAGGCTGAGCCCGGCACGCATGCGCGCTTGCCGAAGCACTTCGGGTTTGATCTCGATGCCATTAAGGCGGCCGCGCGGCTTACCAGACCCCACTGCGACAAGTACTGTACACGTTGTGGGTGACCGCGCGGCCGTTACGTCAAATGGCTAGGACCCAGGGCCCACGAAGTCGGCGGAGGCCGCCAACGCCAGCGCGGTCAGAGTTGACAGCGCCATCAAGGCCGTGAGTGCAAGGCGCATGAATTTGGAAATGACAGACCTCCCAACGGTCAATTGGTCGCGGTCAGCCGCGACCCTCCAGTCGACCCCCATGAGCTAGGAACCGGGGCCCACGAAGTCGGCGGAGACAGACAACGCCAGCGCGGCCAGAGTTGACAGCGTCAGCAGGGCAGTGAGCGCAACGCGCATGAACCTGGACACGAGGAACCTCCCAACGTTCAAATTGGTCGCGGTGAGCCGCGACCCCCGAATGGACACCGCGTACGCTACGACCCGGGGCCGACGAACGTGGCGGAGACAGACATCGCCAATGCGGCCAGAGTTGACAGCGTCAGCAGGGATGTGACCGCGAGGCGCGGGAACTGTGACAGGCGTCGTGGGAGACCCGCAGGTGTCGGTCACCGGGAGTAGACGACCGTCATCGTCGGAAACCGGCGCGCCGACCGGGCGGCAGGTTGGGCCGACGTCGGGTCCCGCGTGCGCGCTGGGCCATGTCTGGTGCCATTGCGACGATCGACAGCTCTGGCGCGATCAGCGCCGTTGTTGAGCTATACGCCGTGGTCATGTACAGAGTGACGCCATTGGCTGATTCCGTGTAATTAACCGCCCTTGTGGCGGCGTATACAGGGCAATGCTGTTGACCGGCGGCGCAACCCCGTTCGATGTTGTCCTCGGCGATCTGATCCCCTTCGGCTATCGGCTCGCGTGCGGGATGCTGCACGACGCCGCCGCCGCGGAGGACGCCGTGCAGGAAGCAGCATTGAAAGCCTGGCGGAAACGGTCTCGTCTGCGACCTGGTGCGGATCCGTTGCCCTGGTTTCTCGCGATCGTCGCGAACGAATGCCGCTCGATGAGGCGACAGCGGTGGTGGTCGGTGCTTCGATTAGACAGCCGGGAGCCCACCGTCACGGCGGGGGAGGATCGCATCGTTCGCGGTGCCGATTTGCGCCAGGCAATCCGTCGCCTCACGCCGCGCGACCGGTTGCTGGTGATCCTGTTCTTCTACTTGGACCTGCCACTGGAGGAAGCCGCGCGTATCGCCGGGGTGTCGGTGGCGGCCGCGCGGGGCCGGCTGTATCGATCTGTCAAGAAGCTCAGGCCGGGGCTGGAGCTTGAGGAGGCTCTCAGATGACCCTCCGGTCAGACATTCATGCGGCCCTGGACGCGGTGACGCCCGCTGCGCCACACCTTCCATCGAGTGTCGTTGCCGCAGTACTTGTCGCGCCATCACGACGACCGCGTCGGGGCCGCGTCGCAAGTCTGAGTCTGATCGGGGGCGCTGTGGTGGTCTTGCTCGCCGTTCTGGCGGTCGTCGGGCTGGGCCTGCTGGCGGGCGCGCCGGGCCGGACCATTCCGGCGAGTACACCGCCACCACGGCCGGCGGCACTGGTGATCACAAAGTGGGTCAAAGATCCGAGTGTTGTGAATGGTCCGTGGCCCGGCTATAGACCGCAGATGGTCCTTGCGTACCGAGGAACACTCGCGTCCGTGCGGGCCGCCAGAGACCCCGGCGGCGGCAACGACTGGGTGCTGGAGTTCACGCTCGACCCCGAAGGCACTCAGGTCTTGGGGTCGCTCACCAAAGACGCAGTGGTGGCCTGTTCTGGTTTTGACTGTCCCGAGCGACACATCGGTAACTGGTTAGACCTCACTCAGGACGACGTCGACCACTGGAACGAGCGCGCCATGTCGGAGTACCGCCCGGTGTCACAGGGCGGCAAGCTTATTAGCGACCCGTACGTCACAGTGCCGATCACTAACGGGCAGGGCCACATCCAAGGCAACTTCAGCCACCAGGAGGCGACCGACCTGGCGCGGCGCCTGGGAGGCAAATGATCTCCACGGAGCAGGGTCTCCGGACTGACCAGGAATGACCGCCAAGCCGGGCGCGCGAGGAACCGGCTCGGGGCGCTGAGAACCAGCCGGTCCGCCGGTTGCAAGCGAGGCCGGCGGACCTGGCGTTCGAGGACGCGGAGCTGATGGCGGAGTGCAAGAACCTCGACCTGGAGCGCGGCATCAGCCTTCCCTGGAAAGGGCGAGGCGATCGAGCAGGGAGCGGACGACAGAGTAAAGGACACCCAGAATCATCGGGTGGGGTCATGCCGGGCCTGGCACGAGTGACGCCGGCCTCCCCGAACTCCGACGCGATCGTCAACGACTGCCTCGGATCGTCGATCCTAATTCTTGAACGGGACACCGTGTCGCCACGCCGCAGGAGGAAGTCGTGGACGAGATCCTCGAGCCTGGCCGATAGCACCCGGCTGAAATCTCTTCCCACGATGTTCGGAATCGGTGGCCCCCA
>Ga0070699_100000277_pt1 | contig 48884 bp, 56 predicted proteins | sample KBSK1503metaG_FD_65473 | JGI IMG/M metagenome (GOLD analysis project Ga0070699, IMG submission 65473) | Corn, switchgrass and miscanthus rhizosphere microbial communities from Kellogg Biological Station, Michigan, USA - KBS K1-50-3 metaG | ecosystem: Host-associated > Plants > Roots >... | reverse complement strand
GTCATGTACGTCGAGGAACTGATCGGGCCGGAGACCGTGAACACCTTGCCGCAGCAGACCATGATGGCCTTCAAGGAGCATGGCGAGGTGCGCGTTAGCCTGCTCGAGAATGTCGACGGCGCGCGCCAGCTGTTGCGCGAACTAGAGGCGATCGGCATCGACATGGACAAGGTCACCTATGACCTCCAGGTCGACGGCGTGAAACTGTTTGCGGACTCGATCACCAAGCTCCTCGACGAGATCGCGAGCAAGACGCAGCGGCTCAAGGTCGGCGACGTCGGCGCGCACGAGGCACAACTCGGGGCCCTCGAGGGAGCCGTCGAGAGTCGCCTGACGCAACTCGAGCAAGCCGCGGTGGTCCGGCGCATTGCGGAGAAGGACGCGGGGTTATGGGCATCAAACGGATCCGGCGAGAAGGAAGAGATCAAGAACCGCCTCGGCTGGCTGCAGGTCGCCGACCTCATGGAGGAGCGGGTTTCCGAGCTGGTGGGCCTTCGCAAAGAGCTGGTTGCCGAGGGCTTTAGCGATTGCGTCGTGATGGGGATGGGCGGCAGCAGCCTCGCGCCCGAAGTGTTCCGTCAGACCTTCGCCGCCCCCAATGGCGCGCTCAACGTTCACGTGCTCGATACCACCGACCCCGCCGCCATCGCCGCGCTTCAGGCATCGATCGACCTCAAACGAACCGTGTTCATCGTCGCCTCCAAGTCCGGGACGACCCTGGAGACGCTGTCGCATTACCGCTATTTCTGGCTACAGACCGGCCAGCAGGGACGGCAGTTCCTTGCGATCACCGATCCCGGAACGCCGCTCGCCGAGGAAGGCAATCGGCGCGCTTTCCGCCGCGTCTTCCTGAACCCGGCTGACATCGGCGGTCGCTACTCGGCGCTCTCCTATTTCGGCCTAGTGCCAGCAGCACTGGGCGGCGTCGACCTGGCCGGGCTGCTCGACCGGGCCGCGACCATGGTGCAGGCCTGCACCGGCCCCGGGCCGGTCGACGAAAATCCGGGCGTTTGGCTGGGAGCCGTCTTCGCCGAGGCGGCGAAGGCGGGCCGGGACAAGGTCACCATCATCGCCCCGCCGGCGCTGCATAGCTTCGGCGTGTGGGCGGAGCAGTTGATCGCCGAGAGTACGGGCAAGGAGGGCAAGGGGCTGGTGCCCGTTGCCGATGAGGCGCTCGGCGCGCCCGCCGTTTATGGCAGCGATCGTCTGTTCGTTCGGCTGGCGCTCCCGGGCGACGACCCCAACGCCACTCGGCTCGAGGCCCTGAGCAAGGCGGGCCACCCGGTCGTGACACTCAAGGTCGGCGACCCGTTGGGCCTGGGCGCTGAATTCTTCCGCTGGGAGTATGCGATCGCGGTCGCCGGTGCGATCCTCGCCATCAACGTTTTCGATCAGCCCAACGTCCAGGAGGCCAAGGACCTCACCAAGAAAGTCCTGAGTGAGGGCAATCCGCCGACGACGGGGCAAGGGATCCGCTGGGCCGGCCAGCAAGGAGCGACGCTGGAGGCGGCGATCCAGGCGCTCCTCGGCCAGGTTCGACCGGATGACTACGTCGCGCTGCTGGCCTTCATCGCGCCCGACCTAAAGTACGACAGCGCCCTCAACGCGATCCGGCTCGCGATCCGTGACAAGTATCGGGTCGCGACCACCGTGGGCTTTGGGCCGCGCTACCTGCACTCGACCGGCCAGCTCCACAAGGGCGGTCCCAATACCGGCGTCTTCCTGCAGATCGTCGGCGATGATCCGAACGATATCCCGATTCCGGGTGAGCGATTCTCGTTCGGCGTGCTGAAGCAGGCGCAGGCGCTCGGCGACTTCCAGGCCCTACGCAACCACGGCCGGCGTGTGCTCCGCGTCCAGCTGCAAGACGTCGCCCAGGGTCTGGTCAAGATCGGCCAGGCGGCGGGCCTGCCGGCCCACGCGAGCGGCGCTTCAGTGCCAGGCGAGCGTTAGAGGCGTACTGATGGAACTTGGACTGATCGGTTTGGGCCGCATGGGCTCGGGCATGACCCTGCGATTGCTGCAGGGCGGCCACCAGGTGATGGTGTACGACCGCGTTCCCGAGGCGGGCGCCGCGCTGGCAGGGAAGGGCGCCACCGCGGCCGGCAGCCTGGAAGATCTCGGCCAGAAACTCGAGGCGCCGCGCATCGTCTGGTTGATGATCCCCGCCGGCCCGCCGGTGGACGACACCATCCAGCGATTGTCCGGCACCCTCGCACCGGGAGACATCATCATCGATGGCGGCAACTCGAACTACAAGGACTCGATTCGCCGCGCCGAGGCGTTGCGCTCGCAGCAGATCGAGTTTGTGGACGTCGGGGTCAGTGGTGGCATCTGGGGCCTCAAGGTCGGCTTCAACTTGATGGTGGGCGGCAACCAGGCGGTCTTCAAACAGGCCGAGCCGATTTTCAAGACACTGGCGCCACCCGATGGCTATGCCTACGTCGGCCCATCAGGAGCGGGGCATTACTCGAAGATGGTGCACAACGGTATCGAGTATTCGCTGCTGCAGAGTTACGCCGAGGGGTTTGAAATCCTCAAGGCCGCGCCCTTCGGCTTCGATCTCGAGCAGCTGGCCAAGCTGTGGAACCACGGCAGCGTGATTCGTTCCTGGCTGCTCGAACTGGCACAGGCCGCCTTCGAACAAGACCCGCAGCTTTCCCGGATCCGCGGCTACGTCGACGACTCGGGCGAGGGACGCTGGACCCTGCAGGAAGCAATCGATCACGCGGTGCCGGCGCCCGCGCTCGCGATGAGCTTGTTCATGCGGTTCCGCTCGCGCCAGGACGATTCCTTCAGCGACAAGGTGATCGCCGCCCTGCGGAATGAATTCGGCGGGCATCCGGTCAAACCCGAGTAAGTCCATGGCCCAGGCTGTCACCGCACCGCTGACCCAGAACATCCTGCGGGACGGGTTGATCCTGCCGCGCACGCCGGACCCGGCGGCGATGGTCATCTTCGGTGCCTCGGGTGACCTGACGGCGCGCAAGCTGATGCCGGCGCTCTACAACCTTGCCCTCAACCGCTATCTGCCATCCGGCTTCAGCGTGATCGGTGTCGCGGATACCGCGATATCGGAGGACGAGTTCCGCAGTCGCGTGGCGGATGCCGTGCAGAAGTATTCACGGACCCAGCCGGTCGACCGCGCCGTCTGGCAGAGCGTCGCCGAGGGGATTTCCTTCGTGCGGATGCCCTTCGACGACGACGGCGACGGCTATCGTCGGCTCGCCGCGGAGCTCGACCGTGTGGATCGGGAGCGGGGGACCAGCGGCAATCGCGTCTTTTACCTGGCGACCGCCCCGCAGTTCTTCTCCGTCATCATCGACCGGCTGGGGGCCTCGGGAATCGCCAAGAGCGGCGAGGGTTGGAAACGGGTCGTGATCGAGAAGCCGTTCGGCCACGACCTGAAGAGCGCCCAGGCGCTGAATCAGGCGATCCACACCGTGTTCACCGAGCAGCAGATCTATCGCATCGATCACTACCTGGGTAAGGAAACCGTCCAAAACGTCCTGGTGTTCCGATTCGCCAACGGCATCTTCGAGCCGATCTGGAACCGGCGCTATGTCGACCATGTGCAGATCACGGTGGCGGAAGACATCGGCATCGAGCGGCGTGGCAAGTACTACGAAACCTCCGGTGCCCTGCGTGACATCTTCCAGAACCACCTGATGCAGCTGCTCAGCATCGCCGCGATGGAGGCGCCCCCGAACTTCGATGCCGACAGCGTGCGCGACGAGAAAGTCAAGGTTCTCAAGTCGATCCATCCGATCAATGTCTTAAAAGACGTCGTCCGCGGCCAGTACGGGCCAGGGTGGGTCGGCGGCCAGCAGGTGCCCGGTTACCGGCAGGAGCTCAACGTCTCGCCGACGTCGAATGTCGAGACCTTCGTCGCCGTCCGTCTCAAGATCGACAACTGGCGGTGGGCCGACACACCGTTTTACTTGCGGACGGGCAAGCGGTTGCCCAGCCGTGCCTCGGAGATCGCGATCCAGTTCAAGAATCCCCCGCACCTGCCGTTCGCGAAGACGGCCGTCGAGGAGCTGACGCCCAACTGGCTGGTGATGCGCATCCAGCCGCACGAGGGGGCCTCGCTGAAGATCGCGGCCAAAATTCCAGGCCCGGTGATGCGGTTGCGCACGGTCAACATGGACTTTTTCTACGGTTCGTCTTTCATGGTGGAGTCGCCCGACGCGTACGAACGCCTGGTGCTCGACTGCATGCTGGGCGACGCGACCCTCTTTGCGCGGGAGGACGAGGTGGAGCGAGCCTGGGCGCTGGTCGACCGCATCGAGGCAGGTTGGGCGTCGCAGCCGCCACCGGCGTTCCCGAACTATGCCGCCGGCAGCTGGGGACCGCCCGAGGCGGACGCGATGATCGAGCAGGATGGCCGGCGCTGGAGGCGGCCATGATCCAGAATCACAGCGACCTCAGCGCGCGCACGTTCGTCGACGTCCATGCTATCCAGGAAGAGCTGGACCAGGTGCGCTGGGGCCTGCACGATGGTGCGGGGAGCGAGGCGGCCCAGCACGCGGCGGCGGAAGCCCGCGCCAGCGTCTGCAACCTGATCGCCGTGGTTGGAAACGAACCCGAGTTGGGCGCGATTTCGACCGTGCTCGACCGTCTCTCGGTTACCAATCCCTCGCGCACGCTGATCCTCCTCGCCCAGCACACCCGCGAAGCGGACAAACTCGAGGCCGAGGTGTCCGCCCAGGAGCGGACCGAAAGCGGCCACCGTGTCACGACCGAGCGCGTGGTTCTTCATGCGCACGGCGAGCCCGCTCGCCACCTGGCCAGCCTGGCGGCGCCGTTGTTGATTCCAGATCTGCCAGTGATTCTCTGGTGGCCCGGACGGCCCGGATTCGATAGCCCGCTCTTCGACGACCTCTGCGAGCTCGCCGATCGTCTCATCGTCGATACCGACGAGGGCTTCGATGATACGGACCTGACGCGCCTGCTCGGGGTGGCTCGCCGGAAGACGGCGCGGGCGTCCATCGGCGACCTCAACTGGGCACGGCTCATCGCCTGGCGGCACACGGCGGCGCAGTTCTTTGATATGCCGGGAATGCTCGCCCGTCTGGCTCACATCCACGGGGTCTCGATTTTTCATGGCAGCGACGGCTCGACGGCGCAGGCACGGTTACTCGGCGGATGGGTCCGCAGCCGCATGGCGACGGTCGGGATCGACGTGCCCCTCGAATTTCGACCGGATGATTCGCAGGAGCATGGCGTCTGCCGTTTCCTGATCTACACGGGCGGCGATGAGGGGCTCGCGCGCTTCAGCCTCAAGCGGCTTCGCGGCAACCGGCTCTTGACGCAGATCCGGCTCGGCGACCAGGACCTTTCCCCCCGAACCGTCCGCCTGGAGTCGCGACCAACCGAGGAATTGCTCGGCATCGAGCTGACCCTGCCGGGACACGACGCGCTCTTTGAGCGGGCGCTCGACGCTGCCCTACGGTGACCGAGCCGGTCATCTCGGTCGTGGTGCCGGGACCGGCGGAGCTCGCCGAGGCAGCGGCGTCCTGGACCGCTGAACGCATCACTGGCGCCGTGGCGGCGCGCCGGGCGTGTTACCTTGCGCTGGCCGGCGGCGAGACGCCGCGCGGCTGCTACGAGCGGCTGGCGCGGCCGCCCTACCGCGATAGCCTCCCATGGGGATCAGTCTTCGTCTACTGGTCTGATGAACGGCAGGTGCCCCTCGATGATCCAGCCAGCAACTACGCCATGGCGAAGGCCGCGCTCCTTGACCACGTGCCGATCCCACCCGAGCAGGTCTTTCCGCTGGTTGGGGACCCCACGCCCGCTTTGCGCCGAGTTCCCGCGGATGCCGCCGGCCGCCCGCGGTTCGACGTGATCCATCTCGGACTCGGGGATGACGGTCACACGGCGTCGCTGTTTCCCGGCAGCCCGGCGCTGCAGGAGGCTCGAGCACTCGTCGTGGTGGTTCACGACGCGCCGAAGCCACCGCCGGAGCGGCTCAGCCTGACTTTGCCCGTCATCAACGCCGCTCGAGCGGTGCTCTTCATGGTGCAAGGCGCCTCCAAGCGCGAGGCGCTGGCGCGGGTGCGGAACCACGATCCGGCGGTGCCGGCGAGTCACGTCCTGCCGGTCGACGGCGAGCTGCGGTTCATCGTCGACCTCGCCGCATCTCAATAACCCTCCCCCGCTTGCGGGGGAGGGCAGGGTGGGGGCCTCTCACCCCCGGCTGACTCCTCGACTATCACTTAATTTGTCACTTGACACGCCCAACCTGGAGTGACATCCTTGTAACGCTGAGACCAATCAAATACACGTCAGGGCAGGGATAACAGCATGGCGATCGCGGGGGCGCATCGGACGGCGGTCAGCCACGGCCATCGGGTCGAGCGTCGTAGGCGACGCAGGACCGCACGGTCGACGGCCATCTGGCTCGCGGGCGCGATCGGCTGGAGCGCCCTTTTCCTCGCTCTGGGCTGGCTGGTCGCGGCCGGATTTTACGGCTTGCTGGCGAACCCATGACGAGTCACTACGGCCAGCGGCGCCCCTACCGGCATGCCAGCTACCACATTCAGGAATGGCGGCGGCGTCGTCGCGTCGCGATGCGGCGCAACCTGATTGTCGGCTTCCTGGTCCTCATCACCCTGCCACTGCTGACCGTCCCCGCGCTCGCGGCACAGACGGTCGGCGACCTCCCAGCCGTCACCGGGCTCTCTTCGAGCGGCCTGCCGCAAGACATGCTGATCTACGACCGGCATGGCAGCCTCCTCGCCGACATCGGCGAGCAGGGAGACCACCGCATCGTCGTTCCCCTCAGCTATATCTCGCCGAACGTGATCAACGCCACGATCGCGGTCGAAGACCACACCTTCTATTCGAATAACGGCGTCGACTTCGGTGCGGTGTTGCGCGCCGCGCTGGCCGACTACTCACATCACGGCATCAAGCAGGGTGGCAGCACGATCAGTCAGCAGCTCGTCAAGCAGGTGTTCATCGGGCCCCACCCGGACAACTCGCTGCAACGCAAGGTCAAGGAAGCCGCCCTCGCTCTCGAGTTGAATCGGCGCTACTCCAAAAGCCAGATCCTCGAGATGTATCTCAACACGATCTTCTACGGCAGCCAGACCTACGGCATCGAGGCGGCCGCGCGGAGCTACTTCCAGACCAACGCCCACGACCTGAACCTGGCCCAGGCCAGCATGCTCGCCGGCCTACCGCAAGCACCGACGCAGTACAACCCGCTTAGCAACCTGGTGGCGGCGAAGAAACGCCAGCATGATGTCCTGACGGCGATGGTCGACAACCACTTCATCACCCAGAAGGAAGCCGACGCCGCCTACGCGACGAAGCTCTCCATCTACCCGCCGATCAACCGATATCAGGCGCCCTACTTCGTCGACTATGTGCTGCAGACGCTGCGCCAGCAGTACCACATCCTGCCAAGTGACCGGCGTGGCTACCGTGTCTATACCTCGCTCGACCTGAATCTGCAGCACATCGCCGAGCAGGTGGTCCACGACCAGATCGCGCAGAAGGGCAACTATTACAACTTTCACGACGCGGCCCTGGTCAGCATGGATCCGAAGACCGGTGAGATCCTGGCCATGGTCGGCGGCGACGACTACAACCGGCCCGGCGGCTGGATCAACATGGCGAACACGCCGCGCCAGCCAGGGTCGACCTTCAAGATCTACACGTACACGGCGGCGATCGCGAGCCGGAAGTTCAACATGATCACCCCGATCCTCGACGCGCCGCTGGTGTTTCCAACATGGGGTGGGGTCAGCGGCTTCCAACCGTACATTCCCCTGAACTACGACCTCAAATACCACGGGGTCCTCCCGCTGAAGATGGCGATGGGCAACTCCATGAACATCCCGGCGATCAAGACCGAGCTCCGAGTCGGGATCCCGAACGTGCTCGACATGGCCCGCCGCATGGGGGTGACCCATCTGAATCTGCCGGACGACAACTATTCGCTGAGCCTGACCCTTGGCGGTTACGAAGTAACGCCGGTGGACATGGCGACCGGCGCTGCCACACTCGCCGACATGGGCACACGGCACATGCCGGCGCCAATCGTGTCGATCAAGGACGCGAGCGGCCGCGATGTCTTCAGCTACGACCCGTCAAAGAACACGTTTCAGGCGGTCAGCCCGGAGGTCGCCTTCATCATCGCCGCCATCATGTCCGACGACAAGAACCGCTGCCTTGAGTTTGGTTGTCACGGCGATCTCACCCTGCCCGGTCGCCAGGTCGCTGCCAAAACCGGCACCACCCAGCTCTTCAAGGACAACTGGACGCTTGGCTTTACGCCGACTCTGGCGACGGCGGTCTGGATCGGCAACCCCGACAACACGCCGCTCAGCCACAACTCGACCGGCATCGTCGGCGCCGCGCCCATCTGGCACAAGTTCATGCAGCAGGCGCTCGCCGGTACGCCGGACCAGTGGTATGCGAAGCCCGCCGGGGTCCACCAGGTCGGTGCCAACTACTTCCTGCCCGGAACCGAGTACGTCCGCTCGACGGTGCTCGGCTGGCCGACTTGCCGCTTTGGGAGCTACAACCCCTACAACCTCTCGTACGCCGACACCCTGGTCGATGGCGTCCCATGCGTGCTCGGTGGCGGCGCCCGCGTGATCACGACCAAGGCCCAGTAGCAGACAGACCTGCGGATAATTGAGGGGACGTGCGCCCCATATCGCATCGCTGCGGCGCGGCAATCCTGCTCGCCCTCGGGCTCGCAACCATGACCGCGGTCCCGGCGGCAGCCAAGGACACCTACGCCTTCTACGGTCCGCTCGAGATCCGCATCGTCGGGGCCAATGGTGCGATGAGGGACTTCGTCGCCCTCTCGAGCACCGATCGGCGTGGCGCATCCGCGCTCGTCAAGGAACTCGCCGGCGCGATGCAGGGCCCGGCCCTGCCAAACGACGGACCAGCCGCAATGCCCTACTACCGCATCGGTGTCAGCCACCTCGGGTTGACCGATGTCACCATGCCCTGGGCCCGCCTTTTGGACACCAGTTTCATCTACTCCCCGGGCGGCGACACCTCGCGCACCTTCTTAGTGGTCGAATTCCGCCAGGGCGACGCGGCGTTGCAGCAACGGTGGATTGAGCCGTCGCCGGAGGTGGCCTCGTTGCTCGCGCGGCACCTGCAGGGCCTGGCGGCGATCGGGACGGAAACCTCCGCCGCCACGGCCACAACCGACCCTTGGGGAATCGCGATCGGGGCGATGGTGCTCGCCGTGCTGAGCCTGATGCTGCTCGAGGACCGCCGGCGCTGGCGCCTTCGCGGGGAAGGAAGGAGCGCTGGAAAGGGGACGTAACCAGCGCTCCCGGAGATCGTCGGCGGCTTAGTGGCTGACCTGGAAGCAGGCCACGTCGTATTGCGACACGCTTTTCGGATTCGTCGAATTCTGCGGAGCGTTGCCGGCGTAGACCGTGCCCGCCACGCCGCTGGTGTTGAACGCCGAGCCGGGCGCGCCTGCTGCATTTCCCGGGGTCGTCGTCTGCGCCTGGCAGGATTGACCGGGCTGACCAGGAGTGCCGGACGTCGTGTTGGCAAAGGCGGTGCCGGCACCCGCCAGGACGATCGCGGTCGACAGGGTAACGCCAAGCATGAGTTTGCGGATCATCGTCTGTCCTCCTTTTTCTGCTAACGCGCTTGGTAGGTAATTCGGTCCGGGGTTACGCCTAACTCCGGTAGCCTTTCTGCGTGAAAGCCAAGCGCAGGGTCAAGCCGCGGTCGGTTTTCTCCCTGCCCCGGACCGGCTACATCCGCACCTCGGAGGCCTTGCTCAAGCCCAAGCCACGTGCGCGCCTGCCCCAGCGAAGGGGCGAGAGCGACAAGGAATACGCGGCGCGGCTCGACGCGGCGCGAGAGGACGCCTACGAGCGGCTGCGGCGTCTCCGGCTGATGCGAGCGAAACGGGCGACCACGTAGTACACTGCCGCCTGCCATGCGCCGACTCCTCTATCTAGGCGTCGCCCTGTGCCTCGCGGGCTGCGATCCGCAAGCTGCGGTCGTCGGACCGTCGGCGACCGCCCATCCGACCCCGGCCACAGCCGCGGCGCCAGGGGCAAGCGCTCCTGCGAATGCCGCCGAGGAGGCGGTCCTCGGTCCGGCCGGGATGACGTTGCGCCAGGAGATCGGTGCGGTCATCATGGTTGGCTTTAAGGGCCCGCTCACACCAGCGATCCTCGCGGACTGGCGCCAGCACCAGTTCGGCGGTCTGATCGTGGTGCCCACCAACCAAAATGCGACAGTCCCGGCGGCCATTCGCCAGCTGATCCAGTCGGTGCGCGGCGTCATGGCGCATCCGGTGCTAACGGGCACCAACCAGGAAGGGGGAACCGTCTGCTTCGAGGAGACGCGCGTGTCGTGCTTGGCCGGCGCACGCCAGGTCGGTTCGCAGGGCTCAGCCGCGGTCCAGTCGGAGATGACCAGCATGTCGCAGGGCCTGAAAAGGCTCGGCTTCGACATCAACTTCGCGCCGGTCGCGGATGTTTGGGACGGCGTCCATCCGCTCCTGAGCGAGCGGAGCTACGGCCAGAATCCGCAAACGGTGGCGCAGGACGTGGCCGCCGCCATCGCCGGCATCCACGCCGCGGGAATCTATGCCGTCGCGAAGCGCTTGTCAGCCCAACCGCCGCAGACCGGGGACTGGATTCCCTTTCAGGCGGCGATTGCGTCTCACGTGGAATTCGTGATGATGGCGTCGTCAAGCCAGCTCTATCCGCTGCGGACCGAGCTGGGCTACCAGGGCGTCATCATCTCGGACGACCTCCAGATGGGTGCGCTCAGCGCGGAATTTCCGCCGCCAGGCGCCGCGGTGCGTTTTCTGGCCAACGGCGGCGACATGGTGATCGTCTCGCACGACATTGCGGTCGCCGATGCTACGTACGACGCCATCCACATGGCGGTGCTCAACGGCCGCTATCCCCGTACCCAGCTCGACGCCTCGGTGCAGAAGCTGCTGAACCTCGGCCTGCGCTACATGCCCTAATCCGGCGGTTCGGTCGGGACCTCGCCGCCCATCGCGTGGTAGCCGCCGTCCACATGGACGATCTCCCCGGTGGTGGCGGAACTGTAATCGGAGAGGAGCACGCAGGCCATCTTCGCCACCGGCGTGCGATTCGTGCTGTCCCAGCCGAGCGGTGCACGCTGTCCCCAGGTGCTCTCGAAGCGCTCGAATCCCGGAATCCCTTTGGCGGCCATCGTCTTCATCGGTCCGGCCGCCAGGGCGTTCACGCGGATCTGCTGCCTGCCAAGGTCGCGCGCGAGGTAGCGGGTGACCGATTCGAGTGCGGCCTTGCAGACGCCCATCCAATCGTAGAAAGGCCAGGCCTGCGTCGAGTTGTCGAAATCGAGGGTCACGATGCTGCCGCCCTCCGTCATCAGCGGGCTGAGCGCCTGCGCCATGGCCTTCAGCGAATAGGCACTTGTCTGGAAGGCGGTTTGCACACTTGCCCACGGTGCGGTCATAAAGTTGCCGCCCAGCGCGTCGGCCGGCGCGAAGGCGATCGCGTGGACGAACCCATCGAGCCGGCCCCATCGCTGCCTGATGCTGTCGGCCAGGGCGTCCACCTGCTCCTGATTGTTGACGTCCATCTCCAGGATGTCTGGGGTCGGCTGCATACGCCGGGCGCTCTTCTCCGTCAGGCTCATGGCGCGGCCGAAACTGGTCAGCACGATGTCGGCGCCCTCCCGCTGTGCCAGGTCGGCGATCGCAAAGGCGAGGCTGGCGGGGGTGAGGACGCCGGTCACCAGGATCTTCTTCCCCTCGAGGATGCCCGGCATGGCGGTCCGATTCTATCGGAGCCGGCTACCCGCCTAAGAGCTCCTGTCGGCGCTTCTTGAACTCGTCGCTGTCGATCTCCCCTCGGGCGAAGCGCTGCTCGAGGGTCACCAGCGCGCTGTCGTGGCGGACCTTCTGAATAATCGCCGGGACCACGAAGTAGGCTACAGCGCCTGCCGCGGCGCAGAAGAGGGCAAAGAGCAAGAGTAGGAAGATGAACCCGCCGATTGGATAAAAGTCCATATATGGCGAGGCCTCTCGCCGGGCCTACAAGAAGCCCATGTCGGGGATCTGAATACGCGGATAGTCGAAACCGCCGTTAATCAGGTCCAAGCCAGACAGGAGGGCGGCGACGACCACCAACATCAGCGCGACGACAAGGAGGCTCCTAAAGGACCGACGCAGGCTGCCCATTAGCACTGGCCAATACTAGATGGACTCGATCGAGGGTGGGTCTGATGGGTGGCTTGAGGGATTTGAACCCTCGACCCTCAGATCCACAATCTGATGCTCTAACCAGCTGAGCTAAAGCCACCGCAGGTGCACGATTATAAGAGGTTACGCGGTCGCTCCCGTTCAAATTTGGCGCGGAGTCCGTTATATGCTGTAGGCGACTTGACGACGTCGGACGACGCCCTCATCCGCCGCGCCCAGGCCCTCGACCCGGGGGCACTGGCCGAGCTTTACGACCGGCATTTCGATGGGATATATCGATACCTGTACACCCGCGTACGCCACCAGGCCGACGCTGAAGACCTCACCGAGCAGGTCTTCTTGAAGATGGTCCACTCCATCAAGCGCTACCGGCCGAAGGGGGTAGCCTTTTCCTCCTGGCTCTACCGGATCGCGCACAACCTCCTGGTCGACCGGTACCGGCGGGCTGGCCGCGAACCGGTTGAGCTCAGCGATGGCGTCCGCGACCTGCGGCCTCAGGCTGATCCTGCCAACCTGCTGCAGAATTCCGAGCAGCGGCGCGCCTTGATCGAGGCCGTTCGGCGCCTGACGCCCGAGCAGCAGCAAGTCATTACCATGCGGTTCATTGACAACCTGGACGCGGGTGAGATCGCGCGCCAGATGCGACGTCGCCCCGGCGCCATCCACTCGATGCAGCACCGCGCGCTCGCCAGTCTGTACCGGTTCCTGCTGGAGCGCGAGCAGGTGGAGGTCCGACGTGCGTGACCTGACCCAACCCCTGGAAGAATGCCTACGGGCGATGGGGGAGAGGCGCAACCTCCAAGAGGTGCTGCGCCGGTACCCGACCGAACGCGATCAGCTGATCGAGCTGCTCCGGCTTTCGGTCGACTTCGGCGGGTTGGCCCCGGGCGGTCCCGCGGCTGATCCCGCCTTTCGGCTGCGCGCTCGCAACCGGATGCTGGCCGCCGCTGCCCAGCGGCGCCGGGCACGCCGCTGGAACCCACTCGGTGCCCTGCCACGGCCGGCCGCCCGACTCGCCTTCGCCGGTGCGCTCGCCGCCGCGCTCCTGGTGGGTGGACTGACGTCCGCGGCGGCGTCGGGCAACAGTCTGCCGGGCGATCCGTTGTACCCGATCAAGCTGGGTGTCGAGCGTGTGCAACTGGCCATCACCTTCGACGCGGCAACTCGGGCTCGGCTGCACGCCCAGTTTGCCGAGGTGCGACTCAGCGAGGCGAAGCGGTTGATCGCCATGGGCCGGGTACAAGAGGGGGTCAGTCAGGTCAATCAGTACGACAGCGCGGTCGCGCAATTCAATAGCACTCTGGCGGGAACCACGTTCGACGACAGCGTTATTGCCGACCTTCGACGCTTCCTGAAGGATCACGAGGCCTCCGCCGACGCCAGTCTCCAGTCGCTGGCCGGATCACTGGAGGCGGGCGGCCAAACGCAGGCGGCCGCCGCTGTCGTCAGGACGCAATCGCACGCCGATCAGACCTGGAATGGGAGCGAGCGCAACCTGCAGGCGCGTGGCGCTACCCCGGCCGATCACCCACCGAGCCATCCGCCCGCGAGCCAGCAACCAAAGCCGAGCGGCGGCTAAACGCTACGTCGCTTTGCCGCGCCGCGCGGCGAAGAACTCCCGAAGTAGGCCGCCCGCAGCTTCGCCGAGCACGCCCGAACTGATCTCGATGCGGTGATTGTTCGCCGGGTGGCGCAGGACGTCATAGACCGAGTCGACTGCACCCTTCTTGGGATCGGGCGCGCCGTACACCAGCCGCGCGATCCGCGCCAGCACCATCGCGCCGGCGCACATCGGGCAGGGCTCGAGGGTGACGTAAAGCGTGATCCCGTCGAGGCGCCAGGATTGCGTTAGCCGGGCCGCTTCCCGAAGCACCAGCATCTCGGCATGGGCGGTGGCGTCTGGCGTGGATTCGATCAGGTTGTGCCCCTCGGCCAACACCGACCCATCCTTGACGATGACGGCACCAACCGGCACTTCGGAAAACGAGGCGGCTTTCCGGGCCTGCGCCAGGGCGCGCTCCATGTAATGGGCGTCGTCACGAACGAGCTCGTCCATCATCGGGCGGCCTCGCCTGCCAGTCGCCGCCGGCCGATGACGAGCCAGCCGGCGAGGACGGCCATCACCGCGTCGGCCAGCAGCGGAACCCAGACCGGACCGCCCCAGGGCAGCGGGAGGAGGAAGTAGACATCCTGGGTGACGATGGACGACGGCCATTGGGCCAGGATCTCGAGTCCCAGATAGTAGGTGGCGTCCCAGATGCCAAAGGCCCAGAGCAGGGCCGCGGTGCGCTCGCGCCAGTCGCGCCCGGCCAGCAAGGCCACCGTCGCCAGCATGACCAGGGTTGCAACTTCTCGGGTCATTTCGATCCCCCACGGGAATCTCCCGGCGATTGATGACGTCACCGGGGCGGCGGCGTGAACATCCCCGAGGGCATACCGGATGTAATAGACGACGACCGCCTCGAGGTAACCCATGGCGAGCGCGTACACGGCGACGACGGTGATGCGCGATGGGATGCCTTGCCTCATGGATCGTTAGTCGGTCTGGTGTCCGGGTGATGGCGGAGGGGGCGAGATTCGAACTCGCGGTGGCGTTGCCGCCACACGGCTTTTCGAGAGCCGCACCTTAAACCGCTCGGACACCCCTCCGGGCCTGGATTCTACCCTCACCCCAACCCTCCCCCTTCAAAGGGGGAGGGAGTTTTCAAGATGGGGCTGAGCCTTCTGGCGGGCGCGGTGACGCGCGACCTTCGCCCGGTTGCCGCAGCTGCGCATACTGCACCACTTGCGTTGGCCGGTCGGGGAGGTGTCCTTGAAAACCCAGCGGCACTGCTGGTTTTCGCATACCTTCAAACGGGCGGCGGGTCCCTGGATCAGCTGGCGCGCGATCGATTCCGACAGCCGGGCTGCGGCACCGTCGACCGGGTCGCCCTGGTGGCGGTGGTCGAGCGAAACGCCGTCGGGACCCTCGACCAGCTCATAGACATAGTGGGTGCGGAGCGCCCGGTTGATCTCGGCCAGATCCGTCGGATCGGGGGGACGATGACCAGCCGTGGCTTCCAGCACACTGCGCATCGCCTCGCGCACTCGCCGCAGCCGGGCGAGCATAGCCCGGCCGGCGCCAGGCGAATCCTCATAGCGGTGCAGAAGCTCGGCGCGCGCCTCCTTGTGCAGGAGGTCGTTGTCGACCAGCCAATCGAGGGCCGCCTCTGGGGTGTCGAGGTGGTCGTGGGGGCTGGGCCACAGGTCGAGCGTGTTGACGAAATCGAGGCCGGTTTGGACCGATGCTAGATGGCCCTGCGTGACCGGCATGGGCGGGGCGGAGATTGTTTCCGAATCGTTCACATGTAACCCCTTTATACCACTTGACGGGTTAATCCTACCCGAGTAGAATTGCGGTGTAACTAGTTAGAAGCTATGAAGCGGTTACAGCGAGGTGACAATGAGATGCACGACTACTACTCGATCTACACATGGGCGATGGACAAGCAAGCCGCCATTGAGCGCGCGACCGAGCAGCGCCGGCTGCTCCGGCAGTCCAAGGCTGTCAGCCTGCGGCTACGCTGGCCCGTGGAGATCCACCGGGAGGACGACCCGGTTGGAGTCCACCAGGAAGAGCACGACGCCGTCGCGTGACGACTGCCACCGTCAGGGTGGCGGCGGCTGACGTAGCCACCGCCTTTCGCCAGGTCCGATCCGGTGCCGGGACACCGGCCGCCCGCATCTGGCTTGCCCTCGGGACGGTCTACCTGCTCTGGGGTTCGACCTACCTCGGGATCAAGTACGCCATCGCGACCATGCCCCCGCTGCTGATGGGATCGCTCCGCTTCCTGGCGGCGGGGGGCGTCCTGTACCTCCTGGCCATCCGGCAGGGCGATACCGCCAGGGACCAGCCCGGGACACGGCAATGGCTGGCCGCGCTCGCGATCGGTGGGGCGATGCTGGTCGGTGGGAACGGAGGCGTGATCCTCGCCGAGCAATACGTGCCGACCGGCGTGGTCGCCCTCTTCGTAGCGACGGCGCCGCTGTGGATGGCGATCATCGACCGTGTGGTCTTCGGACGCCATCTCCCGCCGCTCGTCATCGTAGGCCTGGTGCTCGGTTTCGGCGGCGTCGCGTTCATGATCGGCTCGCCGGGGTCCGGCCACATCAATCTGTTCGGCGCCGCCCTGGCGCTGTTCGCACCGCTCTGCTGGGCGAGCGGCTCGGTCTTCACCCGGCACGTCAAGCTTCCGGTTCGGCCGCTGGTGGCCGCCTCGATGGAGATGCTCTGGGCGGGCGTGCTCTTCGGCGTCTTGAGCCTTGCGACGGGTGAGCTAGGCCGCGTGCACTGGCAGGGCATCTCGAGGACGTCGTGGCTCGCGTTGCTCTATCTCATCCTCTTCGGCAGCCTCATTGGCTTCAGCGCCTACGTCTGGCTGTTGCGTTCGGCACCGCTGTCGCTGGTGTCGACCTATGCCTACGTCAACCCGGTGGTCGCGGTCGTCCTGGGTGCGATCTTCATCGGCGAATCCCTGACGCCGCGGATCGTCATCGCGGGCAGCATCATCCTGGCCGCCGTCGCGCTGATCGTCGTCGCCCGGAACCGGGCGGCTGCCGCCACGGCTCGCACGACCGCCCCGGCCTAAGCCCGGGCCGGTTCGACCAGCTGCACTCGCTCCCCGGTAAAGGTACGATGCATCTTCGCCACGTTCGCCAGAGTGTCGATGTCCGCGACCGTCTTGTCGCGGCGGATCGCCTTAATCCGTGGGAAGCGGAGCGCGTAGCCGGAATTGTGGCGGCCGGATTCCATGATGGCGTCGAACGCCACCTCGAGCACGATTTCCGGATGAACCGCGCGGAAGCGGCCATAATCCTTCACCGTGATCGACTTGAAGTAGTCGGTCATCTGCGCGATCTCGGCGTCCGTTAACCCGGAGTACGCCTTTCCGATGTTGACCAGTCGGTCGGAGCCCTCGTCGTAGACCGCGAACGTGTAATCAGATAGCACGTTCTTCCGTTTTCCATGGCCCCATTCGACACCGGTCACCACGACGTCCAGGGTCGCAAGCGCTTTCTTCAATTTCAGCCAGCCGAGCCCGCGGCGTCCTGGCGTGTAGCGGCTTTCCGGGTCCTTGACCATCAACCCTTCGTTATTGCGGGCGCGCGCGCCGTCGAAGATGCGATCCAGCTCGACGGCATCGAGGGCGCGGATCAGGTAGGCGAGCATGAAGGGGGAGGGGAGGCTGAGCTCCTCGAGCAGGCGCCGCCGCTCGCGCAGCGGCTCGGTCAGCAGGGTGCGCCCATCGAGGGAGAGCAGGTCGAAGGCTACGAAGATGACCGGCACCTCGGCGAGCAATTGCGCGCTGACGACCTTGCGCCCAAGCCGGTGCTGCAGCTCGAAAAAGGGGCGAACCACGCCATCCTTGAAGGCGAGCAGCTCGCCATCGAGCAGCACATCGTGCGGCACGGCGCCTGCCGCTGCCACCACCTCTGGAAAGGCCGCCGTGACGTCATTCAGGTCGCGGGAGTAGAGGAGGACACGGTCGCCTTCCTTGTGCAGCTGCCCACGGATGCCGTCGTACTTGTCCTCGACCCAGGCCTCGCCGCCGACGCGGCGCATGATGGCCGCCGCATCTTCTTCCGGGGAGGCGAGCATGAACTGCAGCGGGTGCATCAGCCGCAGCTGCGCCGACGCGAGCGTTCCGCGCCTGGCGCGCAGCGCGACCTCGCCGATGTCACCCGTCAGCATCCCGGCCCAGGAGACTTCGGCCAGCGGTGCGCCGAAGGCCTTGGCGATCCCCTCTTCGACCAGGCCGGCGCGCAGCCCAATGCGTAGATCGCCCGTCAGGATCTTGCCGACGTACTTCGCCTCGCGCGGGGTCAGCCGGTCGAGCAATTCACGTAGCGCCTCGGTCTTCTTCTTGACTGTGCGCTGTTCGTAGATCCGGACGAAGGTCTCGTGGACATCGCGCAGTGATGTCGGCCGCGGGTGCGTGTGCCCCTCCAGCACTTCCTCGATGACGTCGCCGACGTCGCTGTGGCGCATGTACGACTCGCCCAGCGCTTCCCCGTCGACCCCCGCCAACTCGCAAACCGCGTTGCGGATGACCGCGTAGCCGAGATTCAGCTTGCGCTGATCGCGGTCGGCGAACGGCCGGGCTGTGAAAAACACGGCTGCCAGCGGCAGCGTCTCATCGTCGAGGCCGGCGAAATACTCGCCGAGCACCCGGGTCTTCTCCAACTTGCTATTGGTGGCGCGGATCGCCTCACCCGTCCGGGCCAATGCCTCCATGGGCCTAGCTTAGGCAACCCAATTCCCTCCCCCTCTGGGGGAGGGCAGGGTGGGGGCTCTTAGCCTGGCTGAATCTGGTCGGCCGGCGGCGGCTTGATCGTCTCGCCGGTGTTGTAGTGATCGAAGGTCAGGGTGATGTTCTGGCCGCCGGTCTGGGTTTCGACGTACTTGATCGGGTACCCGTCACTCTCCCGGATATAGGCATCAAAGGCGTTGCCATCCTTGTCCTTGGCCGACGCGTGCCAGGCCTTTCCCTGGGACAGCGTCTCCTCACCGACATACTTCTGGTCGCTGGCGCCGGAAAACGCGTTTGGATCGATGCCGGACGCGCTCTTGGTTGACACCCACATGCTAGATGCCGGGGTCAGCCCGTAGTTCGTGCCGTCGAGCGAGATCTCCTCGATCGTGAGCGTCTGGCCGGCGACGGTCGTCGTGAATTTGAATCGTCCAGCCGGCTTGGGCTTGTACACGAGGGCGCCGTCCCCAACCAGTTGGACGGTCACGCCGTTGTTGGTGATCTTGCCCGTCACCGCGAAGTGGGCGTCCGTCAGGTTCGATTGCTGGGGCTTGGCCAGCACCTCCTTGGCGGACGGCGGTGGCGCCGGTGTCGGAACGCCGCAGCCTACCGTGAGCACGGCGACGGCGATGACCAGGAGAGCGCGGCGCGGGTGCACCTTAACCCTTGACCACCTGCGAGGCCGGTGGCGGCGCGATCGTGACCCCGGTGTTGTATTTGTCGAAGGTCAGCGTGAGCGAGTTGCCCTGCTGCGTGATCACGTACTTGAGCGGATAGCCGTCGCTCTCGCGAATCCAGCCGTCGAAGGGATTGCCATCGTTGTCTTTCGCTGACGCGTGCCACGCCTTGCCACCGGCGAGCCTCTCCTCACCGACGTACTTGAAGGCGGATGTCCCGGTGAAGCTGGACGGCCCCAGTCCTGAGGTGCTCGCCTTGGCGACCCATTTGCTATTGCCCGGGATGGTCAGGGTGTAGTCGGTCCCGTTGATCGAGATATCCTCGAAGCTGACCTGCTGTCCGGCGACCGTGGTTTGAAACTTGAAGCGCCCTGCCGTGGGTGACTTGTAGAGCAGCGCGCCGTCGCCAGTGACGCCGACCGTCGCACCGTTAGTAGCGAACTTGCCGGTCACGAGGAAGTGCGCGTCCTTGAGGTTGCCGGCGTGGACGGGCTTGGAAAGCACATCCTGCGGGCTCGGCGGGCCCAATGGCGTTCCCGGTCCGCCACAGGCGCTGAGCAGGCACGCCGCCACCACTGCGAGAACGGCCCGCAAAAGCTTCGTCATGCTAGGACTGGACATCCGAGGCGGGCGGTGCCGTGACCGTCTGCCCGGTATTGAACTGATCGAAGGTGGCGGTAAAGGTCGAGCCCTGCGTCGTGCTCGCGTATTTCAGTGGATAGCCATCGCTCTCGCGGACCCAGGCCTCGAAGGGGCTTCCACTGGCATCTTTTGCCTTGACGTGCCAGGCCTTGCCGAGTTTGAGGGTGTCCTCTCCCAGGTAGACGGCGTCCGTGCCCTTGAACGAGCTCGGGTTGGAGCTCGTGCTCGCCTTCACCGTCCAGCGCGGATTGTCGGGCGCCAGATCGTATTCCTTCCCGTCGATGATGATCTCCTCGAACTTGAGTGACTGACCGCCGATGGTGGCGGTCATCGTGAATTTCGACGCCTGCGCCGGTTTCACGACGATGGCGCCGTCGCCGGTTGCGTCGAAAGTAACGCCGGCACTGACAATGTGGGCCACGAGCGTGAAGTGCGCGTCCTTGACATTGGCCTGGTCCGGCTTGTTGAGGATCTCAGGAGCCGTAGGCGTCTTGGCGGCCTGGTTCGCCATACAGCCGGTCAGCATCAGCACCGCGATGGCAAGCGTCGCCCTTGGCTTCGCTTTCACGTGGCCCATCCTAGTTGATAGGCATTGTGAGACCGGCCCGCGGGCTAGACCAGGTCGGGTTCCTCGAAGATCACGGCTCCAGCGGGCAGCGTCGGAGGCGCGATGGCTTCCTGAATGGTGAAAACAGTCTCGATCAATTCCGCGGTGCGCGTCCCCGATTGAAGTCGCTGGAGGAGCGGTGCACCGATTCCCGGCCACCCAACCAGCTGGCTGCGGATCTCGGCCAGGCCCGGGTCGTAGCTGCCGGGAACGATCCGCACGCCGTCGAGGTTCAGTTCCTCGAGCTGCCCGAGCAGTTGGTCGGTCAGCCGGCGAGGCTCGGTCAGTAGGGCTCGACGGCGCTCCTGATCGATTCGCTCAGCTTCGCGGATTTCGTGATTTGCCGTTCCGAGTGGTCCGATCACGCGATGCCTCTCCTCGCGTCCATTGTTCAACACTCGGCGCAATTAACGCCGCAAAAGCTAGCGGTTGCCGCCTGTCATTACTTGCGATGACATAATCGGTCGCAGCCAGCGCGAAGAATTATTAAGAGGACGCTCAGGGAGGGTCGGTTCTGATGGATTGGAAACTTGAACTCGTCGCGGTGCCGGTATCGGATGTTGATCGGGCCAAGGCGTTTTATGCGGAGAAGGTTGGCTTCCATGCCGACCATGACCAGCAGGTCAATCCGACTTTGCGCTTCGTGCAGCTGACACCGCCGGGTTCAGCGTGTTCGATTTGCATTGGCACCGGGTTGACGAGCATGAAGCCGGGTTTGATCGAGGGGCTGCAGATGGTGGTGCCGGACATTGAGAAGGCCCACGACGAGTTGGCCGAACGCGGTGTCGACGTAAGTGATGTTGAGGATCTGGCCTGGGGCAGGTTTGTCTACTTCAGCGACCCGGACGGCAACAAATGGGCGGTCCAGCAGGTTCCGCGACGGGGTTAATCGACTGTCGGCGGAAACAGCCAGCGCGTTGGAGACCCCGTGAAGTCGGATTCGGTAAGACCGAACGCCCAGGTCGGCTGGATCCGAAAGCACACGTTGCTGTCGGGGTTGAAGAAGTCGAGCGAATAGTCCGTCTTGTACTTCTGGTTGATCGCGGCCACAAACCGCGCGACGGTTGGTAGGTCCGGGATGGGGAGGGCGGCCCCCTCGATGATGACGGGCTCGTAGGCGTTGTCGGTTGTGACGGCGCAGTTCTGGTTGGCGGATAGGTTGCGGGCCTTTCGGGATCCACGGCTCGAGCTGAACCAGACGGCGCCCTCCAGCCAGATGCCCCACACCGGCATCACGTGCGGCCGGCCGTCGGGCCGGATCGTGGCTACCCAGTAATCGTGCGAGCGCTCGAGGCGTTCAACCGCCCAGGACCAGGGCAGCAGACCGGTGCCCTGGGCAGCATCGCGCAGGCCATACCCCGGCATGTACGGCCGGCTGCCTTTCGGGTCCCCCATTGCCATGGTCAGCTCCAGGCCAGCTGGCTGCGTTCTTTCCAGTACTGATCAGCCGGCTCCGCCATCCTGGCGAGCTCGGCGAGATGATCCGGAGCAAGCGGCATCGTCGCGGCCATCACGTTGCTGCGAAGCTGGTCGACCGTGACCGCGCCGGAGAGCACGACGTCGACCCACGGATTGGCGAGGGCGGCGGCGATCGCGATCTGGTCCTGTGAGGCCAGCCGGCCGTTGGCCAGCGCCTCTTTGACGATCACGCCCCAACCGGCGTCGTGCGCTTCCGCCAGGGCTGGGCCGGCCGACGGCTCGAGCAGGTTCCAGGTGGCTTGCACCGACTGGAATGGATTGACGCCGTCGACGCGCAGCGCGAGCGCGCGACGGATCACGTCGGCCTGGCGCGGACCGCTGACCGAGAGACCGATGGTCAGTCCGCTGTCGCGCAGAGCCCTCAGCTCAGATAGAACGGCGTGATCGTCGAGGACGCCGCTCTCGAGGGTCGCCGAATGGATCTGGTAGAGGTCGAGATACTCACCGAGCCATGCGCGGCTCTCCGCAATCTGTCGCCGGAGCGCGGCCAGTGAGTGATCTTTCACCTCATTGACGCGGGCGTCAACCTGCCAAGCACCAACGTAGGTGTAGCCCCATTTCGATCCCACCGTCACCGCATCCGGTGTGAGCTCGCGCCGGCGAAGCCAGGAAGCCAGAAAGCGCTCCGCGAAGCCGTACGAGCGCGCCGCGTCGAAATAGCGAATGCCCGCGTCGTAAGCGGCGTCAAGGACCTCGTGTGAGCGGCCTTCCAGCGCCCCGACGCTGCGATCGCTGCCGAGGTCGTGTTCCCGGCCGAGCGTGATGTAGCCGGGACGTCCGATGGCGGCCAGCCCGAATCCGATCGGCGTGACCTCGAGCGCGGTGGCGCCGAGAGGGCGAAGCGCCATCCCGGTGGCCCGGGCTACGGCTGCTTGAGGATCCGCGCTTTCTCCTCCTCGAACTCGGCCTCCGACAGGGTGCCGGACTGCTTCAGCTCGGTGATCTTGCGCAACTGGTCGTATCGATCGCCGGTGGGCGTGGACGACGCCGGCGTCGACGAATCCAAGGCCGCTGATTGCTTCGCAAGGTCGACTGCGGCGGCGATGTCCGACCTGACGACCTGACCGTTGATGTGGACCCCGAACGATGACTGCCGCCTGTTCTTTGTCTCCACAACGATGGTGGAGAAGCCGATCCAGTGCTTCTTGAGCGCGACAGAGAGCACGTCGGTCAACGGGAGAATGACCGTGGAGCGGCCGGTCAGGTCTGCGGGGCAAAACAGCCGCCGGTTCGTCAGGACCAGCGACTTGGTCGACAGGCCCCAGTCTTTCGCCGTCTTGATCACGACCTCGCCGTCATCCAGACGTGCACCGTCCGGCAGCTCCACGTTGCCGGCCACTAGGGCGACACCTTTTCCATTTCGCGGGCGCCCAGCGCGGCGGCGGCCACAGCCTCGAGGTCGCTGTCGATCGACGCCTCGACCGCGGCGATCACGGCTCCTTCGACGAACGGCGCGTTACTCAGGAGGACCCGCCCCTGACCGTCGGCGAGCTGCTCGATCGCCATCTGGGTGCTGAGCACGGCACTGCCGAGGTCGACCAGGATCAGCACGCCCTCCGGCCCACGGACCTCTTCGATCGCGTTAAGGATTGCGGTCGCGTCGGTGCCCAGGCGTCCATCCGCCGTACCGCCGGCAACCGCGATCTGCACCTTACCCTGCGTCATCTGCCCCGCCAGCTCGCGCACGCCTTCGGCGATTTGCCGGCTGTGCGACACCAGCACCAGGTTAACGGTACCCATATGCCCTCGCCACGATGTCGATCGGATGCGCCGAACGCGACCCGGCTCCGTGCTCGACTTGCATTCGGCAGGTCTCGCAGTCGGCCAGCACCGAATCGCTCCCGGCGGCTTTCACCGCCTCGAAGAGCCGGCTGCCGATCTTCATCGAGAGATCGTACTTCTCGACCTTGACCCCGTAGGTCCCGGAGATTCCGCAGCAGCCCTCGTCGACCTCTTCGACGTGCACACCTGGGATCAGGCGGAGCAGACGCATCGCGGGGTATCCGATTCCGTGCGACTTCAGGTGGCAGGGTGCGTGGTAGAGGACGCGGGTGTCGACCGGTTGAAAGTCGACGTCCAGCTCGCCCGCCTCGTTCAGCATCCAGAGGTACTCGCAGATGTCATAGACACGCGAGCCAACCTGCTCGGCGCCGGGGATCTCGAGAAGATGCGCGTAGTCGTGCTTGAGCATCAGGCCGCACGAGGTCGAGCTGGCGATGATGTCGACGCCGGCCGGAAGCATGCTCAGCCGCCGCACGTTCTCGACGCCGTACCTGCGCGCCAGGTCCGTGTTCGAGTTGACCACCGCCGGGATGCCGCAGCACTGCTGGCGAGGGACGATCACGTCGATCCCATTGCGCTCCAGCACGGCGACCACCTGCTGGCCGAGGCGTCGCTCGTTGAAATCGACCCAACAGCCATAGAAGTAGGCGACCGTGCGGCGACTCGACGCCCCCACCCCGACCCTCCCCCGCGTGCGGGGGAGGGAGGAATGCCGTTTGAACCAGCTCTCGAAGGTGAGCCATTGATACTTCGGAAGCGGCCGCTTCCGATGGATGCCGACGACTCGCTCCATCAACAGCCGGAACAGCGGATTCCGATTTCCGAAATTCGCGAGCGGCGCGGTGAGGCTGCCGAACCGGCTGAGCAGGCGGGTGTGTCCCAGCAGCCAATCGCGCAGGGTCCGGCCCTTCTCGCGGGCGCCCTTGTTCTGCGCGCGCCGGATGTACTCCTGGATGCTGACCTGCGATGGGCAGGTAACCTCGCAGAGCTTGCAGCCGGAGCACAGGTCGAGGCCGGCGGTGACCGTCGCCTCGTGCGGGTCTCGGTAGCGTTCCGATTCGGGCCCCAGGAACTTGGGACCGCGGAAGATCTCGGTCGAGCGAGCGACGGGGCACGCGGTGTTGCAGGCCGTGCACTTGGTGCAGGCCTCGACCGAGTGCTCTTCTTCGATCGTGTCGGAGAATGTCTCCCGGTCTTCGGTGATCATGCGGCCATCGCCTCCTGTGCGGCGCGATAGCCGGTTGCGATCGCCATGCCACCCCGTGCCTTGATGCCGGTCGGGTCGTAGCCGGCGATCCCGCCACCGGCGACGAACACGTTGGTCGCGAGCGGGTGGCCATCCTTCTCGATCGGCTGCAGCCGATCGTTGACCGGATAGCCGATGGTGGCGAACGGCTGCGGCTGAAACAGCGACTCGTCGGTGCGCTCGGCCGGGGTTGCATGCTGTGCGAGCACCTGGTGAAAGAAGGGATCGCGCACCGTGTGCGGTCCCGCGCGCCAGGCCCCGTCGACCACATCCTCGAGCGCAAGCAGGTAGGCCCGGGCTTCGACTGATTGTTCGCGCCCGGCCGCCTTGAGATGGATTCGGGCGCAGCGTCCATTGGCAACCTCGGCGTCGTGCGCCGGGGCCGCCCAGATCATCTCGACGCCCGTTTCCTGGAGGTGCCGACGCAGGCGATCGAAGAGGCGGAGGCCGAGCACCGACGGCGGTACCGTGGGAATCTCGAAAACCGGGTGACCGGTCTCCTTCTCGAACTCGGCGTGGACGTCGTTGTCGTGCGTCAGGCCGAGGACGGCCGGCAGGCCCAGGCGGGCACCGTCCTCCTTGACCGCACGGCGTAGCCGACCGGCGACCTCGCGCCGGAAGGCGCCGTCTTCGAAGTTTCTCGCCAGGTCGATCGACGTGAAGAGGCGGTCGGGTTTGACACCGGGCAGCGAGACCCGAACGGCGCTGACCGTCCGGCTTCCGCCATTCCAGCCATGAGAGAGGTTGGCGGCGGCCAGCTCCGGGATGAAATCCTGATAGCCCTCGAAGCCGCAGAAGACGATCGGCTCGTCGCGGTGCAAGTCGCCTGCAACCATCGATGCCGGCACCAGGCAGCTTGGCTTGGGGGTCCCTAACGCGGTGGGGAGGAGGAGGTTGCGAGCCAGCGTCCCCTGCCAGTTGAACCCGGCCTCACGCAGCCACTCGAGCAATAGGTTGCTTCCATCCTCGAGCGCCGCCAGCCCGGCGCGCGCATACGGATGGTCCGGGTTCTCGGCGATCAGCTGGCGCACACCGGTCACCGGCTCCTCCAGCGGCTGGACGCTGCTGGCGCTCGCATACCCCAACACGTCAACCGAGGCATATAGAAAGTAGAGGGAGGAGAGCCCCGGCCAGATCAGCACGGGATTGCGCCCTGCTTTCTGGAGGGTGCGGGTGGCGACCAGGGCGGTCAACCCCGACCCGACGACCGCGATGTCGGCCTTCACGGCTGGCTCACCGCTTCGACCGCTTCCGCGGGAACACCCCCACCCTGACCCTCCCCCAGAGGGGGAGGGAAATATTCCTGCAGTTGGCGGTCGGCGTTGAAGAGTTCGAGGTGCAGCCCGGCCGTGACCTGCGCCTGGCGCAGCTGGCTCCCCCAGAACACATGCCGAACGCCGCGCCATCGTGTCTCGAGAAAGTCCGCCATCGCGCGGGTCGCGGTCTGTCCATCGACGCCCCGGTCGGTGACCATACGTCCCGCGAGCCGGTAAGAGCAGATGGCGGCCTGGCACGGCCCCATCCCTGAACGGGTACGCCGACGGATGTCTTCCAGGGTGCGCACCGCCGGGTCCTTCATCCACCCCTCGACGTCCTGCGGACGTACCAGTTCGCACTCACACAGCAGCGGCTGGAGCGCGAGCTCGTCACCGTGCGGCTTGGGCACCCCGAGCTGCGCCGGGCGGTGGCGCAGCTGGTCCATTTCGTCTTCGCGGTCGTTGAGCGGCACCTCCGCCGTCGTGCACGGGTTGGTCACACCGAGCCGGCGCGCCACCAGGTCGGCGACGCGCTCCGCCATCAGGCGGTAGGTCGTGACCTTGCCACCGACGATGCTGGTAAATCCGGCAACACCGTCCCGTTCTTCGTGGTCGATGACGGCGAAGTTGCGGCTCATCTCGCGCCCCTCGGCTTCCGCGCCGAGGTCGTAGAGCGGTCGCACGCCGGCGTAGGCACGCATCGCCCGCGCCGTGGTCACGCCATCCAGCATCTTCGCCCCTTCGTCGATCAAGAGCTGCACCTCATCCCACTCGATGGGCAGCACCTCAGGGTGCGGGACCTTGACGGCCGTCGTGCCCAGGATGGCGACGCTCAAGCCTGGAACCACGATGTCACCGTCGCCCGGCTTGTGGCAGCGGTTGATTGCGGCGTGCGCCAGACGGCGCGATAGGACGACCATGACGCCCTTAACCGGGACAACCTTGACCTCGACATCGAGCAGCCGGGCGACGAAGCCTGACCATGCGCCGGTGGCATTGACCACCGCCTGGCAGCCGATCGAGGTCTCTTCCCCGGTCATCGCATCACGCGTCAGGACGCCGGAAATCCGATTGCCAGTCCGAGTGAAGCCGATGGCCTCGGTGTAGGTGCGGATCTGCGCCCCGCGACGGCGCGCGGACTCGACGTTGCCGACGACGAGGTAGAACGGGTCGAGGTGACCGTCCTCGGGGACCCAGAAGACCGTGCGCACGCGCGTCGACAGCGCGGGCTCGCGTCGGCGCGCCTCCTCAACCGAAATCCGCTCGCACGTGATGCCGGCTTTCTGACATCCCTCGACGAATCGCGGTTCCCAGGCCTCGTCCTCCTCCGACACGGAGACGAAATAGCCGCCGGTGTCTTCGACCGTGGTGCGCGCGATGCGGCGGAGGATGCGCCCTTCCTCAACGCACTCGATGGCGGCGGCCAGGTCGTTGACGCAGTAACGTCCGCCGGAGTGGAGCAGACCGTGGGAACGCCCGGTGGTGCCGGACGCCAGGTCGCCTTTCTCCACAAGGATGGCATCGATGCCACGCAGCGTTAGGTCACGGAGCACCCCGGCGCCCGTCGACCCACCCCCGATGACGACAACGCCCGTGCTGGTGTCAGGCATTAAGAGAAAGGGGAAAGGACCGCGCGGCCCTTTCCCCTCATCCTAGCTGGACTTCTACGCCTTCGCGCCAGCCCCGACCGCTTCCTTTGCCGGTTCCTTCTCGACCCAGCCGAGCGTCCGCTCCACGGCCTTCTTCCAGCCGGCGAGCCCCGCCGCGCGTTGCTCGGCGGTCGACTTCGGCTCGAAGACCTTGTCAACCTGCCAGTTCTTGCGCAGCTCGTCCAGGGTGCTCCAGAATCCGGTCGCCAGCCCGGCGCCATAGGCCGCGCCGAGTGATGTCGTCTCCTGCACCTGGGGCCGGATGACCTTGACGCCCAGGATGTCGGCCTGAAGCTGCATCAGGAAATCGTTCTTGACCGCCCCCCCGTCGACTTTGAGGGTGGTCAGCTTGACGCCCGAGTCGGCCTCCATGGCATCCGCGACTTCCTTGGTCTGGTAGCAGATCGCCTCGAGCGTCGCCCGCACGATGTGGGCGCGATTCACGTAGCGGGTCAGCCCGACGATCGCACCTCGCGCGTACATGTCCCAGTGCGGCGCGAACAGCCCAGAGAACGCCGGCACGAAGTAGATGCCGCCGGCGTCGTCGACCGACTTGCCGATCGCCTCGGTCTCCGCCGCATCCTTGATCAGCCCGAGGTTGTCACGCAGCCACTGGATCGCAGCGCCGGTGATCGCGATCGAGCCTTCCAGCGCGTACACGGACTTGCCCTGCTCGAGGCCGTAGGCGGCTGTGGTCAGCAGACCGCTCTTCGATGGGACGGGTGAAGTCCCGGTGTTGAGCAGCATGAAGTTGCCAGTGCCGTAGGTGTTCTTGGCTTCGCCCGGTGTAAAGCAGGTTTGCCCGAAAAGAGCTGCCTGCTGGTCGCCGAGGTCCGCGCAAACCGGTACAACGCCACCCACCGCTCCGTTCGCCTTCGTCTGCCCGTAGAACTTCTTATCACTCGACGGCCGGATCTGCGGCAGCATGGCACGAGGCACCTTAATCTTGCTGAGCAGTTCGGCATCCCAGTCGAGGGTATTGAGGTCCATCAACATCGTCCGGGAGCCGTTGCTGTAGTCGGTCACGTGTGCGCCGCCGTCGGGCCCGCCGGTCAGCCACCAGATGACCCAGGTATCGATGTTGCCGAACAACAGGTCTCCGCGCTCGGCCGATGCGCGGGCGCCCGAGACGTTGTCGAGGATCCACTGGATTTTCGGCCCCGAGAAATAGGTGGCGACGACGAGACCGGTCTTACTCTTGACCAGTGGCTCGACGCCGTCGTTGATCAGCTTCTGACAGATGTCGATGGTGCGGGTGTCCTGCCAGACGATGGCGTTGTAGACGGGCTTTCCGGTTTTCTTCTCCCAAACCACCGTGGTCTCGCGCTGATTGGTGACGCCGATGCCCGAGATCTCATCGGCCTTGATCCCGCCCTTTTGCATCGAGCCCTTGATCACGCGCTGCGTCTTGTCCCAGATCTCCATCGGGTCGTGCTCGACCCATCCGGGCTTGGGGTAGATCTGCTCGTGTTCGAGGTAGTCGGTCGAGACGACCTTGCCGTCGTGGCTGAACACCATGAAGCGCGTTCCGGTGGTGCCCTGGTCAACCGCCGCCGCGTACTTCTTCTCCGCCATACCCATCCTCCTTACGAGGTCGTTTTTGCTTGCTGGGGTAGCGCCGCCATGCTATCGCTCAACGCACGCAGCATCAGGTAGGAAGAGGTCGCGCCCGGGTCTTGGTGGCCGATACTGCGATCGCCGAGATAGCTGGCGCGTCCCTTCAGCGCCTTGAGCGGAATCGTCGACTTCATCCCTTCCTCGGCCGCGTCTGCCGCCGCGCCGAGGGCCTCCTGCAGCGACGCTCCGCCCTCAAGCGATTGCTTCGCCCGCGCCACGGCGGGCGTCAGTGCGTCGACCATCGTCTTGTCGTTGGGGTTCGCTTTGCCCCGTTCCACCACACCCTTCAGCCCGGCTTCGAGCGCGCCGACGAGGTCCCGATCGGAGATCTCCGACTTCCCATCGAGCGCCGCGCCGGCTCGCAGAAAGAAGGTGCCGTAGAGCGGTCCGCCGGCGCCCCCCACCGAGCCGACCAGCGCCATGCCGGTCGTCTTGAGGAGGGTGCCGGCGTCCTTGTCGCGGACGGGGGCGATCTTGACCAGCACGGCCTGGAAGCCCCGGTCCATGTTGATACCGTGATCGCCGTCGCCGATCGCGGCGTCCAGCGCGGTCAGGTACTGCTTCTGCTCGGCGACGATGCCGGCATAGCGTTCCAGCCAGTCGTAGATCTGGGCGCTGGTCGCCGTCACTTGTTCTCTTAAACCTTCCAGCGAAGCGCGGGCGTGTGCACCGGCGCATCCCACCACTTGGTCGTCTCCGCGTCGAGCTTCAGGATTGTCACCGAGGTGCCCGCCATCTCGAGCGAGGTGATGAAGGGGCCGACCAGCGACCGGGTTACCTTGAGGCCCTTTGCGGTCAGGTACTTGTGTACGGCGTTGTAGACGACGTACAGCTCGATCAGCGGCGTGCCGCCCATGCCATTGACAAAGGCCAGGACCTCATCGCCCGCCTTGAACGGGATGTCGTTGACGACGGCGATCGTCAGGATCTCCGCGATCTCGTCCGCGGACTTCAGCTTGGTGCGTTCCCTTCCGGGCTCGCCATGGATGCCGATGCCCAGCTCCATTTCGTCGTCGGAGATCTCGAAGGTCGGTTTCCCGGCCGCCGGCACGATAGCCGAGGTGAGCGCCATCCCCATGCTCCGGCCGTTGGCGTTGACCTTCTTCGCCAGCTCGGTGACGGTCTCCAGGTCGGCGCCGGCTTCGGCGCAGCCGCCGGCGATCTTCTCGACGAGCACCGTGACGCCGACACCGCGACGGCCGGCTGTGTAGAGGCTGTCCTGGACGGCAACGTCGTCATTGGTGATCACCGCGTTGACTTTGGCGCCCTCCCCTCGGGCCAGCTCCGCCGCCATTTCGAAGTTCAGGATGTCGCCCGTGTAGTTCTTCACGATGTGAAGCACACCGGCGCCACCATCGACCGCCTTCGTCGCCGCCGCCATCTGATCCGGCGTGGGCGAGGTGAAGACCGCGCCGGGACAGGCTGCGTCGAGCATGCCCAGCCCAACGAACCCGCCGTGCAATGGTTCGTGGCCACTCCCGCCACCCGAGACCAGCCCGACCTTGCCCTTCCTGGGTGCGTCCTTGCGAATGATCACGTTCGGGTCGTACTCCACCCGGATCAGGTCGGAGTGGGCCGCCGCCATCCCGGCCATGGCGTCCTTGACCTCGGTCTCCGGCGTATTGATCAGCTTCTTGAGTCTGGTCGTGACTGCTGCTTCTGCCATCGCTGCCTCCTCTTCCTGGTTACTTGTTTGCTGTCGGCAAGACGCGTCGGAACATGAACCTCCCGATTCCCTTCCCCATCAGTAGCCCCAGCCCAATGGCTAGCAGGTTGATTCCCAGCAGTTGCGCATTGAAGGGCTTCGTCAGCAGTGCGAGCATCCCAGCGCCAACGGCCAGGCCGGCACCGCCGATCAGCAGGATGCGGTTCAGCCGCTGGAGGGGCGTGCGGGCAACCGCCCGATGGCGGGGCGAGGGTTCGATCCCTCGCCCGCCCGGGGCCTTGCCAAGTTGTCGGTTGAGCCGCCGAGCCACCGTCCTCCTACGCCCGCGCCCGCGCTGATTCCGGTACCCTCTCCGCAACGTCCGGACCGACAGGAACCGGCAGGTGCTGGTGCACCACGAAGTCGTAGATGTAGGCGCCCAGCGGGCCGCCGACCAAGGGCATCAGGGTCGTGATCCAGATGTTGAAGTTCGGCCCGGGGATTGCGTTCGAGCCGTAGCCGATCACCAGCATCCAGAGCCGCGGCCCAAAGTCACGAGCCGGGTTCAAGGACGCCATCTCGATCGGCGCGAAGAGTCCGACCAGGGCCGCCACGACGATGCCGATCGCCAGCGGTGCCACGTTCGCGGCCGAGGGCATCCGGTCTTCGATGATCCCAAGGACCGTGATCACCAGGATCGCCGTGATCCCGATCTCGGTTCCCGCTCCCACCCACCACGGATCGATCTGCAAAGCGGCGGCATTATGCCCGATCAGTAGCGGATGGGGCCAGTTCGCAGAGAAGATCAGCCCGCTTTCGATCCCGTTCGAGCCGCCCCGGTCGATCACCGGCTTGGCGGTGTGCTCGTAGTTGTAGATGAGCCCGTTCCAGACGAAAGAGACGCCGGCGGCGGCGAGGAATGCGCCGACGACCTGCGAAATGATGTAGCCCGGGACCTTGGACCATGGGAAGCCACGACGCCAGGCCAGGGCCAGCGTTACAGCCGGATTCAGATGCGCCCCGGAGACCGCCCCGCAGGCGTAGATCGCCAGCGTGACCGCGAATCCCCAGAAGAACCCCGCCCCCAGCAGTCCAGCGAGGAAGCCGTTCTTCCCGCCGGCAACCGCATAGGCGATGAAGCTATCACCCAGGAACACCAGGACGAAGACGCCGAGCACCTCGCCGAGATACTTTTTAGTCCAGCTTTCGGATACCGCCATTCTTTCCTCCTCCCACGTGTGACAAAAATTGGCGCGATAACGCCGAATGATCGGTCTCGCTCCCGGATGCACCTCCTTTTGGAAAGCAATACAAAAAGCCCTAACCTGCACGCTCCATTTGGAGCGCATAGGTCAGGACTTTTCCCTTCAGTGTCCCGCCAGTCGCTGCATGCGTGTCATAGCACAGCTTGGCGAGCCTGTCAATCGCAAACGAGCGTAAGTGTTAGTGTGCGCGGAATTTGACGCCCCTAACCGTGCGCGGGTAGCCCTTAGGAAACGGGAACGCCACCGAAATCGCGCCATACCTCGACGCGAGCACTCGAGACCACCGCGGCGCCGGCGCGAAGGACCTCGGCGGCCTGCTGCGCCGAGGCGATGAAGCCGGTGCCCCAGATCGGCGCGCTGGTAGACGAACGAATGTGCGGCATCACCTGGGGAATGGCGACTGCGGGTGCAATCGCGATCGCATACGGTGCAGGGGACACAAGGCTGTGGAGGCCGGTTTCGAGCCCGGTCGAGTCGAGGGCATGGATCCGCTGAATGGTGCGCAGCCGAAACCGGCTGGCGTCTTTCAGTAGATGCGGCTTCACCGAGAGCACGCCAGAGAATCCCAGATCGGTCGCCAGGAAGGCGAGGGCCGCGCTGTCCGGGGCGAGTCCCTCCACCCCGTCGAGGTTCACGAAGATCGCGATCCCCTGGCGGGCGGCGCCGGCCAGCGGACCGACCATGGCCAGGAGGCTGCCGCGTTCTACCAGGACCTGACGGTATCCCAGGTCGAGCGCCTGATTCAAGGACGCACCGTCTCGTACCGCCGGTAGCATCACGCCGAGGACACCGGGCGTCCTCATGGCCAGAGTTCAGCGGTGCTGGTGCTGATCGCCACGGCGCCGCGCTGCAGCGCCGCCGCTCGATGGTCCGCCTCCGTGACGAAGCCGCCCACGATGATCGGGAGTGGAAGCCGCCCGCGGATCTGATCGACGACGAGTGGAAAGATCACGCCTGGCAGGACCTCGACGATGTCCGGCCGCGCGTGGTCCAGTGCCGACAACGCCGAGGAGAGGGCCAGGTCGTCGTAGAGCAGCAGCCGCTGGACCGCAATCACGTGTTCCGCTTTGGCTGCCGCCACCAGGCCGCTGTGCGAGGTGATGATGCCGTTGACGCCGATTTCCCGCGCGAGAAAGGCGATGCCGGCGCGATCCTTGCCGAGGCCGGCGATCAGGTCGATGTGGACGAACGCCATCTTGCCCCGCGCCTGCACCGCCCAGACAAGGGGGCCAAGATGAAACGCCGGAGCCCGCAAGAAGAAGACAGCCGGAACCTGCGAAGCGAGCGCCCGGGGAAGGTCCTCGCCTCTGCGGATGACGGCGGCCACAGGCACGTGGCCGAACTGCTCCAGGAGGCGGCTCATCGATCCATCGACGGCGCGTATGCGGCCGGGCGGGACGGTCGTCCGTGTGGCCATCGCCACCTCCTCTTTACGGCTTCGATCTTACGAGCCATCGGCCGCTTTCGGATCGGCGAAGCGTAACCAACCTTGACCGAATGCGCTCTGGGCTGCAGACTACATGCGGGAATCCCGCAACCCTGTCAGGACTACATGCGGGAATCCCGCAACCCTGACAGACTACATGCGGGAATCCCGCAACCCTGACAGACTACATGCGGAATCCCGCAACCCCGTCAATTATCTGAGGAGGCGAGCGAGGCGATAACCGAGCGCCGCTTGACCATCATGAACAAGGTCGGGCTCCATGCCAGGCCCGCTGCGCTGTTCGTGCAGACCGCCGCACGCTTCAAGGACACCCGGGTCGAAGTCGTCAAGGACGGTAGGGTTCGAGACGCCAAGAGCATCCTGAATGTCCTGACACTCGGTGTCAGCCAGGGAACGACGATCACGGTCCGCGCCGATGGCCCCCAGGCCGACGCCGCGGTCGCGGCACTAACCGAGCTCGTCGACCGTGACTTCGGCGAATAGCTCGGCCCGCACGCGGCTCAAGGGGATTGCCGCGGCACCGGGCCAGGCGTTTGCGCCGGCCTGGCGATGGAACGACGCGCCGCCCGCGAGCCCGACCACAGGTCCCACAGGAGCGGAAGGTGCGGACGAGTTAGCGCGCGCTATCGAGCAAGTCAAGGCGCAACTCGCCATGACCACGGCTCGACTTCATGCCGCTGGCGCGTCGGCCGAAGCGGGCATCCTCGAGGCCCAGGCCCTGATGCTGGAGGATCCGGCACTGCTCGAGGGAGCCCGTGACCTCGTCATCCAGGGGACCGCCGCGGAGGTAGCGGTCGCCGAGACCATGGCGCCCTTCGCCGCGATGTTGCGCGCATCACCGGACCCGGTCTTTCAAGCGCGGGCGGCTGATGTCGACGACGTAGTCGAGCAGATACGTCGAGCACTATTTGGGTTAAGCGACGCCCCGGCGCTGCCGTCGCAGCCGTCGATCGTGGTGGCGCGCGACCTGGCCCCTTCCCAAACGGCCGGGCTCGACCGCGCACTCGTGGTCGGCTTCGCCACGGAGCAAGGGACGGCGACCGCGCATACGGCAATCCTCGCCCGCGCGCTCGGTTTGCCGGCCGTCGTCGGGATCCCCGGACTGGTGGATGCGGTTGCCGACGGCCAGGCCCTGCTCCTCGATGGCGACGAGGGCACCGTGATTGTCGATCCACCGGACGACGCGATTCGAGGCCTCGCCGGTCCGGCGACCTTGGCCGTCGATGCGGAGCCGGCGGTCACCCGCGATGGACGTCGCGTCGAGGTCGGCAGCAACGCGGCTAACCTCGAGGATGCGCAGCGCGCCGCCGCGGCCGGCGCGGATGGCATCGGACTTCTTCGAAGCGAGTTCCTCTTTCTCGGCTCCGCGCGCTTGCCGACCGAGGATGAGCAGGTCGCGATGCTCGAGTCGGTCATGGCGGCGATGGGGAACCGCCCGGTCATTCTGCGTACGCTCGACGTGGGTGCGGATAAGCCGCTTCCATCACTGCCGCAGCCGCCCGAGGCGAACCCGGCGCTTGGCGTGCGTGGCCTTCGTCTCCAGCTCCTCCGCCGGCCAGACCTGCTGGCCGACCAGCTCCGTGCCGCGCTCCGGGTCGCGGCGAGCCATCCGCTGCGTCTGATGTTGCCCATGGTGTCGACCGTCGACGAGGTCCGTCAAGCGAAGGCGATCCTGGCTGAAGCGGCGAAGGATGTCAACACGGCGACGGCCAGCGCGCCCCGCCTGCAGGTGGGCATCATGATCGAGGTGCCGGCCGCCGCGATTGGAGCCGACCTGCTCGCCCGAGAAGTCGACTTCTTCAGTATCGGCACCAATGACCTCACCCAGTACCTGTTCGCGGCGGATCGCACCAACCCGGGGTTGGCGCCGCTCGCGGACAGCCTGCACCCAGCGCTGCTCCGGCTGATAGACCAGGTGGTGAAGGCCGCCCATGAACATCGGCGCTGGGTCGGCATCTGCGGCGAGATGGCCTCAGATCTCTGGGCTGTTCCACTGCTGGTCGGCCTGGGTGTCGATGAATTGAGTGTCCACCCGCCCATCGTTGCGCGGATCAAGGCCATCGTTCGCCAGCTGAATGCCGCCGACTGCGCGGCAGTGGCAACTGCCGCGCTCAAGCTGGAAGGGGGAGAGGCGGTCCGGCACCTGCTGGAGCAGCGCCGCCTTGAGCCCAGCAGTCTCCGCCCGCCGACTGGCCGATAATGCACCTCGTTGCGCGGTGCCCACCGGTTCGCCGGTCTCGTCCTGGCTAACGTCGCCCTCGGGCTTCTACTCTCGGCTTGCGCCAGTCCGGAGGCCGCATCGGAACTGGCCCCCACCCTCAGCCTGAAGACGATTGGTGGCAGCCGGATCGCCTTCCAGAACGGCATCCCGGTGCCGACGTTTTCCTATCAGCCGCGGCGACGCCTCGACCTCGGGGGCCTCTGGCGATTTCAATCGACCTCGATGAATCACGATCTCTCACTTTCCGTCCGATCGCAGTCGTTGACGGCAATCGTGGACGATGCCGCCGGCCGGGCATCGACCGCATTCGACGACACGCGTTGGCCCACGGTCGAGGTGCCTGGATCCTTCGATCCACCCCCGGCGTCGTCCGCTGGTGGAGCCTGGTATCGAAAAGACTTCGATGTTCCGGCCGACTGGCAGAACCAGACGGTCACGCTGAAATTCGGCGCCGCCAACTACATCGCGGATGTCTGGCTGAACGGCCACTGGCTCGGCTACCACGAAGGCGGCTCCACCCCATTCGCCTTCGATGCCACGGCCGCGGTGGTGCCCAACGACGTCAACACCATCGCGGTCCGGGTCGACAACCCACCTTGGGGGACGCGACAGGACATCGTTCCCTGGGGTCTCACCGACTGGTGGAACTACGGGGGTCTCACGCAGCCGGTGTGGATGGAGGCGACCGCGCCCGTCTACGCCGCCCGCGCCGACATCGTCCCGCATCTCGACAGCGTCGATATCGCGGTCACCCTCCACCAGCGTGGGGGAGACCCGACACCGGTGGCGGTTGGTCTCGACATCCTGCCCGCGACGGTGGACCTCACCAACCTCACCAACCCTGATCCCACCAGCCTGATCCCGGATGGCGCGGTGCCGATCGCGTCCCAACGGATCGATGCCGGCCAGCTCGCCCGCGATGGGACCAGCCAGGTGCACGCCAGCTTCTCGCTGACCAACGCCGCACTCTGGTCGCCACAATCACCGGCGCTCTATGTTCTCCAGGTCCAGGTGTTCTGGCAGGAGCGACGGTCGGATCAACTGTACGAAACCTTCGGCCTCCGGCATATCGCTGTCGACGCGACGGCGCCGCGCTTGCTCCTCAACGGCAACCCGGTCGCCTACGCAGGCGTTGCTCTCCACGACGAGCGCGTCTATCCTGCGGTGAACGGCCAGCCGCGCGGCGGTCCGGTCGTTACGCCCGACGACATCATGATCCTGCTCGAGAAGGCGAATGCCACCAACGTCCAGCTCATCCGCGCCGACCACCATCCGGCCAACCCGCTCCTGCTGATGCTGGCTGACCGTCTGGGCTACGCGATCTGGGAGGAGATCCCGCTCTACCATTACACGCCGGCCACGTTCACGATCGCGATGGACCGCGGCATTCCGCAGCAGATGTTGAGTGAAATGGATCTGCGCGATATGAACCACCCGTCGGTGCTCTTCCACGGCCTTGCCAACGAATCGACCGGCGGCATCGAACGGGAGCAAGCGCTCGCGACGCTGCACAACCTCGATCGCGCCCTCGATGGAACGCGTCTGACCGGGCAGGCCGCCTATGGCAGTCAGCCTGATGATCGGACGAGCCAGCCGCTCGACATCGCCGGTCTGACCACCTACTACGGGGTTTTCTACGGACCGGATGCCGGACCGGGGACGAGTCACGCCCTGCAGATCGCCCACGCCACCTTTCCGAAAAAACCAATCATCATCCTGGAGTATGGCCGCTGGTCCGACAATCTCGCGGACCAGGAGGAGCAGCGGCGGATCCTCGCCGACACCTACCAGGCGGCGGCACCCGTGCTCGACACCAATCCGTCGGGCTTCGTCGGGGCGGCGGTGTGGTGGACACTCGACGACTACTGGACGCAGCGGCCGGGAGTGAAGATCGAACACTTTGGCCTCTACGCGCCCAACGATGATCCGCGGCCGGCAGGACTGCAGGCGGCCGAGCTTTTCGCGGGCGGCGCCGGCCAGGGTGCGAAACAGAAGATTGTCTCCTCGGCGACGGGCCAGGCGCGGAAATCAGCCCCGGCGTTGCGATTTCTCGGCTACCTCGCCTACGCGCTCACCGTTGCGCTGGCGATCCCCACGACGATCCTGTTGCTGCTCCTCGTGACTCGGCCGCGGCCACGCGCAATGGTGCGCTCCTGATGCATCCGGTCAGCGGGCGCGTGGTTGCCGTGTCGGTGCGCGCGGCGTTGATCGCCGGCGGCTGGACCGGCTTTGCCCTTGGCCTGGTCTCCGGATGCGTGCTCGGTGCCATCCTCTCCTGGTTCGCCGGTGCCATCTTGAGCTGGCAGCGGGATCTCACCTTTACCCTCGGTGTGACCGAGCAGCTGCTGCCCTTCGGCAACCAGATTCCGGTACTGCAACGTCTGGAGGCCGATTGGTTCATCGTCATCCCGGCGGCCGGTCTCCTCGTCGGTGTCTTCGCGGCGCTGGTCGGAGGGTTGATCGGCGGCCTGGTAGCGGTCTCCTACAATCGTTCGCCGTTCGGTGTTCGCGTCGTGGTCGAGGTGCCCGACCCGGCGCCCTAAGCCTCCGGGCGAAGAGGACGGAGTTCGAAGACGGGGTGATGGAGGGCAGCGGCTTGCGGGTCCGTCAGCATCACTTTCGCGCCGAGAAGTGAGCCCAGCATGAAGCGGCCCAAGCCGAGCGGGATGGCGTTCACGAACGGTATCAGGGTGTCGCGATAAAACGCCTCCGCCTCGGTCGCCGACAATTCATGGGCGGCGACCGCTTCGGCCTGACGATTGACGGTGAGGGTGGCCCGCCCAGCGGCTCGAAGATTCCGAGCCCAGTTGGTGTCCCCAAACGTCGCCAGCACCCAGCGCCGACCGCCAATTGAAACGACGGCGACCGGGGTGGTTCGATCCAAGCCGCTGGTGCGACCACGCACGGTGAGGAGGGCGTTGGGCCCCATCGGCATGCCTCGGCGTAGCAGCCGCTGGGCGATGGGATTCAAGAGGGCGACGAAGCGAGGAGCGCGGGCGGGACCTCTCTCGCTCCGCGGTGATGCCCGATTTATCCGCTGTGCTGGCGTGGCCATGGGAAACCTCCGAGAAATGTCAATCAGATGATTGACATCAGCATAGCACGCTCGTCAATCAATTGCTTGACACGCTCCTGTGCGTTTTCGGCGCGGCCAGCCCGAGCCACCGCTCCAGTTGGCGGAAGGCCCGGTCGGTACGATCGGCGGACGCGGTGCTGGGGAGGGTCATGCTGGTGAGGGTCGCCATGATCAGCGCAGCCACGTCGTCGTTGTCGAGGTCAGATGCCAGGTAGCCATCGCGCGTCGCACGATCGAGGAGCCCGCGTAGCGTCGATTGCCATGCCTTGAAGGCCTCCCCCATGATGCGTGCGAGCGCCGGATCGCGTGCCGAGCGCAGGGCGAGTTCCCCCATCACGGCACCCACCTCAGGTTCGTCGCGCAGCAGTTTCCGAACCGCCCGTAGGTGATTACGAAGCTGGTCCGCCGGCGAGCCATGTGGCGCCAGGGTGGAGCGAAAACGATCCATCGCATGCGCCACGACGCCACGAATCAGCGCTTCCTTGGTCGGGAAATAGTAATGCAGCGTTGCGATATTCAGGCCGACGCCCGCCGCCACCTCGCGCGTCCGCAGCCCCTCGAAGCCCCGCTCAGCAATCTGGTTAAAGGCCGCCTGGACGAGTGCTTGCTCGCGGTCTTCCTTGCGCGACCGGACGGGATGGGTGGTTGGGCTCATTCGAATTTCAATTAAACACTTGATTGAGTCAACAGCGAGCCCGCGACTGTCAGTGCTAAGCTCGCGAGCAAAGAGGAGGTGGCGAATGTTTAAGCCATTGCGGGCCGGGGCGACGCTTCCGGCGCAGGATCTCGAGAGGGCGAAAGCCTTTTATCGCGACAAGCTGGGGTTGAGCCCAACCCTTGAGGCCGGGTTTGGCCTGCTGTACGAGCTGGCGCCGGGCACCGGTTTTGGGGTGTTCCCCAGCAGCGGGAAGGCGTCCGGGACGCACACACAGATGGCGATCGATGTTGAGGACGTCGAAGGAGCCGTGAAGGATCTCCAGGCCCGGGGCGTCCAGTTCGAAGAGTACGATACCCCCACGCTCAAGACCGTCGATGGCATCGCGGACATGGGCGGCAGCAAGGGCGCATGGTTCAAGGACTCGGAAGGCAATCTGATTGCGCTCGGCGTGCCGATACCAGTAGCCGCCAGGTCGCGCGCCTGATCTAAACCGGATCGGCCGGCCCGGCGGGTCGGCCGATCGCTTCTATTCATCGCCGCTCGAGTCGGCTCGTTCCTTTTCCCGGATGCCATGACTCGACCACCAACTGGTCGCCCGCCTCATTTAGGTGGGTCAGCACGGCCTCGGTGATATCGACGCGGAAGCGCCGGCCGCCGGCGACCGGCAGCGCCGAGGCGTCGACCTCGACGGCGACTCCCGCAAGCTTCGCCTCTCCGGCCCAGCCGCGTGCACGTCCATCCGGCGGGTCCTCGGTTGGACTGTGGAGCGCCAGCCGCGCATCACGCTCGAGGTCGTGCAGCTTGATCGAGTCGGGCATCATGCCGAGGAACAGCTCGCCGTCCGCGAACTCCACCTCGATGCCGCTGATTCGCGGCGAGCCATCCTTGCGCAGCGTCGCGAGGGTGTTGTGTTTGCGGATGCGGAATCGCTCCTCGACCCGCCGCGCGAGTGCCGGTTCGGCCGAGGCGAACTCGCTCCAGCGCGCCATCAATCCGCGCCGAACCACTGGCGGCGCATCGGGTAGAGGTACCGGTCGGTCATGAAGTTCAAGACTCGGCGGGCGACGGCGAAATTCTCGCTGACGTCGCCGAGCACGCCGGCCATCGGTGCTCCGCGATCCGCGCCCTGCTGGGCGATCCGGTAGGCCCGCCGTCCGAGCCGCTCGAGGAGCCAGATCCCATCGCGGCCCTGCGACTGTTCCCGGTCGGCGGGCCTCAAGGCGCGCTCGAGCCCGCGGCGCTCCCGCTCCGCGATCAGCCGCTCGGCGGCGTAATCCGGAAAGACGCCGCTCAAGAAGAGCGACAGGTCGCCGAGGCGGCGGTAGACCGACGGTCGCTCGGGCTCCGGCACCAGCTCCGCCAACTCGATCAGCCGCATCGGATCGAGCTCGCTGAACCGCCGGCGGCGCCATCCCCGGCTGGTCTTGACCAGCATGCTGCCACTGGCCACGTTCGTGTATGAGGCCAGCAGCTGGACGAGGAAGAAGCGTCGCAGCGGGTCAGCGCCGAAGTCTTTGAGGCCGGTCGTATCGAACACCGGCACTCGCTGCCCCGGACCGACCCATTCTTCGACGAACGATGCCTGGCCGAGGTCGCGCACCACGCGGTGGATCAAGACGGCAAAGATGAGGAATGGCGTGCCCCGCAACAGAGGGTCTCGTCCCGGCTCGCTGAAGAGCAGCCGGAAGGTGGCGGGGCTGTCGATCTGGGCTTCCAGGCGGGTGGGATCGCGCCGGACGTCATCCCGGGCGCCGGTAGCCGACGCGAGCAGCCCGAGATCGGAATCGGACAGTTGCTCAAGATATAGCGAACCGACCATCATCTATATCATCGGACGTAGCCTGCAATGATCCGGCCCGACGACGAGTGTCCATACCCGAGGCCGTTCTCGGCAGACTTCCACAGCTGCCCCGCCTACGAGGCTCGCGAGTTCATTCCCCTGGACACCCTGTACCAGCCGCTGGAACCGATCCTCACCTGCCGTCACCTCGAGACGCGAGCGATGACGCAGCGTCACCGCTGGTACGCCGCGTGCGCGCTGGGTGACGCTGAGGCGCGCAATCGCTGGGTGCTCGAGGTCGGGCCGGCCCGCCTGGGACGGATTCGGGCGGTGCAACGCGAGCTTGGCGGCGCCATCGCCCCATACATGACGCGCCTGTGGGAGCTCAAGGGCCAACAATTGCTGGCGCTTCGCGACGGCAAGGACCCCGAGCCGGCAACCACGGAGCTCCGCCGGTTGGGCGGCGAGATGACGGAGGAGCTTTCGAACTTCGTGAAAGGGCACAGGCAGGCGTTGGCCGCCATCGAGATGCCCGCCGACGCCACCATGCAATTGGTGCGGGCGGCCGTTGATCGATTCGTCGACACCCATTTCGCCACCGAAGTCACGCTCGACGTGCCCGATGACCTTCTGAAGCGTTTCCCGGAGCCGGTTCAAAGCTTTTTCCGGCCACCGGTGCCGATGCGACCGGAGGCGAAAAGCTAGCCTCGGCCCTCGCTCGATTCGGCCTTGCGTGCGAGGCCCTGCAATAACGGTGGGAAGGTGTTGGCGATCTGAGGGCCCATCATTCCGCCCACCACTCCTCCCAGCGGGCCTCCGACACGGATACCTTGACTGATCGTCGTCTTGCCGGCCGGTCCGGCCACGACCTGGCACTCGAAGGCAAACCGCGTCAGCGGGATGACGGTCGTCTCCAACCGAAAGGAGCGTCCCGGTACCACCTCGGTCAGTTGAACCTGGCGCGTCCCCTGCTTGGTCTTCATGGTCCCCGATGTGCCGGTCGCGAAGGGTCCGTTGAGGGTCATCGACTGCACGTCCGGGTTCCACGCCGGCCAGGTACTGGTGTCCGACCAGATCTTCCATACGGCTGCGGGACTCGCACTAGTCTCGAGCGAGCGCTGGTTGTCCGCCATTCCCCGTCCTCCTCGTGTCGTTATTGTTGCGCTGCGCGACTGCGATTGAGCACAGCGTATACCACGCCGGCCACGATGAAGCCGACGAAGTAGCCGAAATCCGCGTCGCCGAACCATGACGCGAACGGTCCGTGGGCTTTCAGGCCGAGCACCTGAAACTGCTCCGAGATGAAGAGCAGCGACACAGCCAGCCCGATCACCCAGGCGATCAGGCCGTTCCAGTTGACCGGGACAGCCTGGCTGAACCCCATCGGCTCACGATGGCGGAAGACATAGAAGTCGAGGAGCACGATGGCAAGCCAGGGCATGATCCAGTAATCGAGCACGATCAGAAAGTTCTGGTAGTTCTGCGTGAAGTTTTGGTAGCCGAGCAGGGCGAGGATCAACGCCAGCACGCCGCCGATGATGGCCAGCTGCCAGCGCGAAAGCCGGATATCGAGGACTTTCGCCGACATGGTGTTGGAGTAGAGATTGAGCACGTTCGCCGTGGTTGCCCCGAGGATCACGGCCACCACGGCGAAAGCGCCGAAGCCACCCGTCGCCGTCTTGAGCGCTTCGACCGGCGTCCCGGCTCCGGGCGCCAGGATCGCAACCAGCACCCCAACCACTTCGGTGAGGAAGGAGGCGACGACTGCGCCGATGAACACGTAAATCGCGATGTACGAGCGCGAAGTAATCTCGGGCAGGTAGCGCGAATAGTCGGAGGCGTAGGGCGACCAGCTCATGATGTAGGAGAACGAGACGGCGAGCACGATCGCAAACAACGAGAGGGTGCTCCCGACTGGCTTTGGATGCCAGGCGGCGATGGTAGAAGAGTGCGTCAGCGCGATTACAGTCGCGATGGCGAAGAGGACGCCGAGGATGAGCGCCAGGTAGCGCTCAAAGGCCTGGATCAAGTTGTGACCGTAGATAACGAGCAGCGTCTGCACCACAACCAGGAAGGCCGCCGCAACCACGAAAGGTACGCCCGGGATGAGGAGCTGGATGGCGAAGCTGCCCAGGATGGTGTTGACGGTGAACCAGCCGGCGGTGCTGAGCCAATTGAGCGCTGCCGGAATGTAGCCGCCGACTCGGCCGAAGGCTCGCCGCCCAATGAACATCTGTGGGTAGCCGGCCGCCGGGCCCATCGCCGCGGACCAGGCCAGAACAAGCCCGCCCAGGATATTGCCGAGCGCCAAGGCGATGATTGACGGCCAGAGCGAGAGTCCGAGCACTCGGACCGGTAGAAAGCCGATCGCGTAATCCGCAATCGTCAGGTTGGCCGCGAGCCAGAGCCAGAGCAGCTGACGGCTGTGGCCGTGGCGGTCGGCGAACGGGATGTGTTCGATCGAATAGGGCTCGGGAACCGCCACCCGATCGCCATAACGAGCCGACTCAGCCACCGGCTACAGCGTAACAAGGCCCGTCGATTCAGGGCTTTGCTTGTTCGTCGTACTGTACAAAGCGGGCAAAATAGCCGCCCGTGGAACTTCAAGGAGGAACGCGCAGGATGAAATACGTATTGCTCTTCGGCGACACGAAGGAGCGGGCGAAGCAGTGGGAAGCCATGCCCGAAGCCCAGAGGGAAGCGGCCTATGCCCCAATCAACCAGTGGTTCGAGAAATACGGGAACAAGGTGACGGGTGGACATGAGCTGCAGCCCGAGCGCACCGCGACCACGGTCAAGTTCAACAACGGCAAGCCGGTGATCACCGACGGGCCCTTCATCGAGGGCAAAGAGACGATCGGCGGCTACGCCGAAGTGACGGTGGCGGACCTCGATGAGGCGCTCGAGATGGCCAAGGCCTGGCCAACCGGGGGTCCGGTCGAAGTCCGCCCGGTAATCGATCGGGGCGAGCCGCAGCGCTAGACCAGAACCGATCCGCGACCGACGCGGCGCTGACCGCGGTCTTCCGTGAGGAGACCGGCCGGTTGACCGCGGCGCTGGTCCGGATGTTGGGCGACTTTGACCTTGCCGAAGAGTTGGTGCAGGAGGCGTTGCTCGAGGCGCTCCAGCACTGGCCCAAGGAAGGGATCCCGGAGAAGCCTGGCGCCTGGCTCTTGACGACCGCGCGCCGCAAGGCGGTCGACCAGCTGCGGCGACAGGCACGCTTCCGGGACAAGCTCGCCCAACTGGAGGGAGACGTCATGAGAGATGACACCGCGGAGGGAGACGATAGATTGCGATTGATCTTCACCTGCTGCCACCCGGCGCTTTCCAGGGAGGCCCAGGTCGCACTCACGCTACGGGCGGTAGCCGGGCTGACCACCGTCGAGATTGCGCGAGCATTCATCACCAGTGAGGCCACCATCGCGCAGCGGATCGTCCGGGCGAAGCGCAAGATCGTCGACGCGAACATTCCGTATCGCATGCCTGCGGAGCGGGATATGGGCGAACGACTCGATGAGGTTCTAGCCGTGCTCTATCTCATGTTCAACGAGGGTTACCTGGCCACCGCCGGCGAGCAGCCGTCGCGTCGAGACCTCGCCGAGGACGCCGCATGGCTGGCGGGCTTGATGGTACGGCTGATGCCGCAGGAGCCGGAAGCGCTGGGCCTGCTGGCGCTGATGCGCTTGCACCTCGCGCGCGCCCGCGCCCGGTTCGACGACGCGGGCAACATCGTCCTCCTGGAGGATCAGGACCGCCGCCGCTGGGACCAGGAACGGATCGGTTCGGCGGTGGTGCTCTTGCAGCGCGCGGCGGCCCTGCATCGGGCAGGGCCGTACCAGCTCCAGGCCGCTATCGCGGCCTGCCACGCGGAGGCGCGATCGTGGGCTGAGACGGATTGGCGACAGATCGTCGCCCTTTACGATGCCCTGCTCGAGCTGATGCCGTCGCCGGTGGTGGCGCTCAACCGCGCCATTGCCCGGCGCTACCGAGACGGCCCCCACGCCGCGCTCGCCGATGTGGAGCGGCTCACCGAGACGCTCGATAGCTATTACCTCTTCCATGCGACGCGGGCCGAGCTCCTGCGGGATCTCGGACGCGAACCGGAGGCTCGAACCGCGCTGGTCCGTGCGCTGGAGCTAACGGCTAATCCGGCCGAGCGCGCCCTGCTCCAGAAACGGCTGTCCTGATCCGCGCATACCGGCAGCTTGGCAGCGACGGATCGCTGACCTACGATTGAGGCGGCGATCGGATGGTGAACAAAGATGGTGGCTACCCACCGAACGATCTGGTGAGCCAGCGCCGTTTTGAGATGGTCCCGAAGGGATCGTTCGACCTCGAAACGGAGGCCACGCGCTTTGGAGGATGGCCCAGGCTGGGTGATGGAATTGTCGTGACGTTTCCCGTCGAGGGCTGGAACACATCAGCGGCCATCGTCATGCGCCAGCGCGGCGACACGATCACGGGCGACGTCCATGGCGCCGGCGAGACGGACGCTGAACGAGCCTGGCAGCAAGCGCTGGCCACGGTCTCACTCGATGTCGATGGTGCGGGATTCGTCGATGTCGGCCGGCGCGACTCGGTCATCGGCCGCCTGCAGGCGGAGTACCACAATTTGCGGCCGGTGCTCTTTCATTCGCCCTATGAGGCGGCGTGCGCCTTCATCATCGGCCACCGCATCACGATCCTCCAGACGCGCCGCATCCGACAACGGCTGGCCGAGGAAGTTGGCGCCCGCATCGAGGTCGACGGCACCGCGTTCCGGGCGTTTCCCGATCCGCGAGCGCTGCTAAAGCTCGAGACGTTTCCGGGCATCGCGTCGATGAAGATCGACCGCTTGCACCACGTGGCACGGGGAGCCCTCGAGGGGACTCTGGATCGAGCCCGGCTCCGGTCGTTGCCGGAGCCGCAAGCCTTGGCGAACCTGCGAACGCTTCCGGGCATCGGCGAATTCTTTGCCCAGGGCATTTTGATGCGGGGAGCCGGCCTCGTGGACGCTGTCACGGAGGACGATCTAACCCCGCGGGCGATCCAACTGCTTTACGGGCTCGCCGAGCGACCCGACCGGGCCGCGGTGCTGAAACGAGCGGAGGCGTGGCGGCCCTTCCGCATGTGGGCGATTGTTCTGCTCAACGTCTGGGTGCGCAGCCAGCCACTCGAAGTCCGCGGTCCGCGCCAGGTCCGCAGCCGGCGAAAGTAAGGTAGTCGGGATGCGCAGCCTGATGAACCTCGGCCTTGCTTGTAGCGGCTGCGTCACGCTGCTCGGAATCCTGCTCAGCCTGACGCTGATCGGCATTCATATCGGATTTCCGCTCGTCGTCATCGGCGTGCTCGGATTGATCGGGTTTGCGGTCGGCCGGGCGGTATTTCGGGAACCGCCTCTCTGAGCGAACGGTACCCGCCGATCGGCGACTACGGGATGATCGGCGACCTGCGCTCCGCCGCGTTGCTCAGCAAACAGGGCTCCATCGACTGGATGTGCCTGCCACGCTTCGATAGTCCGTGGATTTTCGGCCGGCTGCTCGACTGGGACCGCGGTGGCTATCTCGAACTCTGCCCGCCGGGCGAAGCGCTCGCCTACCGGCAGTACCGTCGTGACTCCAACGTGATCCAGACGGTCTGGAGCAGCGACCATGCGCGCATGCGGGTAGTCGACTGGATGCCAATCGCCGTCAAGAACAAGCGACTGAGACCACCGGAATCGCTGCGCTTGATCCGCCTGATGCAGCCGATTGCCGGATCGACCGACTGGCGGCTCACGTTCAAGCCGCGATTCGACTACGGACGCCAGCTGCCGGTGCTCACGCCCGTCCGGCCCGGAATGCTTCTGGCTGAGGGTGGGGAGGGCACGGTCTTCCTCCAGTATCCCGAGGGGGCGCCTCTCGAGCTAGCCGACGGCGTCGCCGTCGTGACCGGACGCGTGATGCCGGGGCACCGTGCCGCCGTGCTGCTTCATTACGTGGAAGGCGGTCGCAAGCCACCGACACCGATCTCGGTGGACGAAACCCATACGTACCTGCATCAGACCGACGACTACTGGGTCGACTGGCTTCGGTCGTCGACCTATCGCGGGCGCTTCGACGAGCCGCTACACCGCTCGGCGCTGGCGCTGAAGCTGATGCAGTACCTCCCGACCGGCGCCTTTGTCGCGGCGCCCACGACGTCCTTGCCGGAGAGCCCGGGCGGTTCGCTCAACTGGGACTATCGATATACTTGGATCCGCGACACGGCCGACCTGGTCAACGCGCTGCACCAGCTGGGGTTCGAAGACGAGGTTGACGGATTCTTGCGCTGGGTCCGGTTGGCGCACGATCGTCATCCTGAACACTTCCAGATCATGTACACGGTCGACGGCGACGACCGCCTGCCCGAGTACGTCCTCGATGACCTGGAGGGATACCGCGGATCAAAGCCCGTTCGCATCGGCAACGCCGCCGCGGAGCAGCTGCAGCTCGACATCTATGGCGAACTGATCCACACCGCGTACACCGCCTGGCAATCCAGGAAGCACCTGCCCAAGCCGCGACGAGACATCCTGATCAACGTCGTGGATTACATCCTCGAGCACTGGCAGCTCGAGGACTCGGGTATCTGGGAGTCGCGACGGCGACCGCGCCGTTACCTCTATTCGCAGGTGATGCTCTGGGTTGGGCTCGATCGGGCCCTCAAGCTCGACCGCCCGCTGCGGCTGGGAAAAGTACGCAGAGCAGCGGTCAGACGAACTCGAGATCTGATCAAGCGCCAGGTCCTCAAGCTCGGCTACGACACGGAGATCGGCGCCTTCACCCAGGCGCTGGGCTCGAAGGACCTCGATGCCACGGCGCTGGCGGTCGCGATGTACGAGATGCTCCCGGTCACCGACCCGCGGGTGGTGTCGACCGTCACGGTGCTGCAGGAGAAGCTGAGCAACAACGGCTTCCTTTACCGCTATGTCCCCGAAGAATCGGAGTTTCATGAGCCGGAGGGCGTCTTCATCATTTGCACGCTCTGGCTGGTGAATGTGCTGGCCCAGATGGGCCGGATCGATGAGGCGGAGGCGCTCTTCAGCCGCGTAACCGAAACGGCAAACGATCTCGGGTTGTTTGCCGAGGAATTCGATCCAGATACAGGGGGGATGCTGGGCAACTTTCCCCAGGCGCTGACGCACCTCTCGGTGATCAACGCCGCCTTGAATCTGGAGGGCCGGCCCTCCGGCAAGGGGCGGCGTTCGGGCAAAACGGACGGCGGATAGAATCGACTCGCTGCGGAGCGGTCGCCTAGTCTGGTCGAGGGCGCGGCACTGGAAATGCCGTAACCGGCGTACCCGGTTCGCGAGTTCGAATCTCGCCCGCTCCGC
>Ga0070699_100000276_pt1 | contig 49297 bp, 41 predicted proteins | sample KBSK1503metaG_FD_65473 | JGI IMG/M metagenome (GOLD analysis project Ga0070699, IMG submission 65473) | Corn, switchgrass and miscanthus rhizosphere microbial communities from Kellogg Biological Station, Michigan, USA - KBS K1-50-3 metaG | ecosystem: Host-associated > Plants > Roots >... | reverse complement strand
GTGCGGCGATAGCCCCAACCCAAGCTGAGTTAAGGGGTAGCAAAGCTACAGCAATCAGGATCTCCGCGAAAGGCAATCCGAGTCCCAGCGGTGATGCCAGTCTTTCCGGAATCCCGAAGCCAGCCACGGCACGGCGCGAGCCGGCGAGGTCCGCCGCTTTCGCAATTCCCGCGGTACCGAACATAACCGAGAGAATAAGTCTGGCAATTAGTAACACGATCTGCATATCAAACCTTTTGCTGAACCCCGCCCTGCCATCTGAACAATTGCATCAACAAAGCTGCTGCGCGTGAAATCAAATGGCCAACCTGAAGCGGAAAGCGAGGCGCTCTATTAAACGGCGCGCCAAGTGCGACGCTCGCTTCGATTGAATTCGGCCAATGATGAGGGAGCTCTTTGATGAATTCTCTCACAATTCTACCCGGACTAGTAAGTAGAGGAGCAATTTGACTTCTCGAGTGAGGCAACGATCCCCACTGTTCCAGCACCGCCGGCAAAAACCATCCAGGAAGATTTTCAGCGCGGCTGATTACCGGCGTCCCGTCGATGTCCACTCCGAGAAGCCGGTTAGCGAGTCCAATCGCGCAAGCGACCCAATCCGACTCCCGTCGCGAACCCGACAGGCATCGATCCCAATCGAAATTATCATCACGACGCTCGAGTAAGACGCCTATATCGCAAAGCCAGATTGGAAACATTGCGCCGTGCCGAAGCAGGTGCATGCAGAGGAACCGCAGGTCGTCCTCGGCGCCCAGAACTCGTATATCGACGTCGTCGAGCTTAACCAATCTGGACCGAGCAAAGATGTCATCGCTTCTTCGGTCATAAAACTTACCGAACCCCCTGTGCAGGTCGACATTGCTGCCTTGGCATTCCGAACTCCTTAGTACTTCTGCCGCCCGCGAGTAATCGTCGGGTAGCGTGCAAAGATCGAGATCGATATATGGTCGCATGCCGGGCTCAGGATAAAGACGCGCGATCGCCCATCCTTTCACCAACACAGGCTCGACTCCGGCAGAACGAAGCGCGGGGATCACCGTCTTGAGACTGCGTTCGTGCAGCGCCGATTGAAGCGTCTGCATCCGATAAGCCGCCTGGAACAAATCGGCGAACTGCGAGCCGCGCAAATCAGAGTTACGGATCGCGCACCAGGTTAATCCTCCGGCGCCCGACCTGAGCAGTAGTTGCGCAATCCCTGCCATCCGGGCAGCCGAGAGGGAGGGTTTTGAGTCGCGCCAGGAGCCGGCGAGCAACTCTGCGACGAGCTTGCCGCTTCTTAACCTCGCCTCTCTTGGATTAACCGTCTGTGTCATTACAAACTCAGTGCAGGATCGGTCAGGTTACTACAATCCGGATCATTAGTCCGATTCGGTAAACCGGAAGCTGGCGCTTCAAACACAGCACCCCGGCATGAACTCTGACGCCGGGGTGCGGAAGTCTGCATTCTGTCATCAGATTGCTGATGATGAATCTAGGGATTCAGCTGGCTGAGAACGGGCGGGGTTTCTCCTCCGCCGATGAGTTCGCGAGCTGGAATAGCGATAGCAGCCAGTCCTGCCCACAGCAGGATCGGGTAATTGTCTTCGAGGCAGTATACCTTGACGACGGCATCCCCTGTCGCAGTCACCTCGATGGCGTTGTCGAACTCTTTATGGTCACCCGCTTTGACAATCTTCTCTTTGCCCTGGCCGTATTTCACAAGAGCCTCGCCCTTGAACACTTTTACATCAACTTCGCGGTCTTTATGCAAAACGCCAACGTCCGTCATGTTGAGAATTTTGACCAGACCGCTCACCCCAGCCGGCAGCACGAGGGTTACTCCCTGGCCGCACTTGTCGAGTGAAGCCTGAACGGAATTGCCGGTCCAGCTCAAAGTGATCGCTGTAATCGGATCAAGCTCCACCCGGCCGGGAGTCCCGAGATCGATGACAGCATGACCACCCGTTCGCGTCTGAATAACACTACCGTCCGCCACAGTCGCTCCGGTTTTTGCCTCATTCCCATTGACGAGGACCGGCCCATGCGTGGTCAGGGCACCGGTCAGCGCCTGAGTGACGAGCAAGCTGTCTGTTATTTCCTCAGCAGTCGCGCTTCCGGCCGCATACGAATTCAGCGAGAAACTAGTCACCAACGAAAGGGATAGGAGTGCGCCTATCCATGCTTTTTGATTTGTCCTGCCTGTTCTCATATTGCCTCCCGTGTTCCCTCGAAGGATGCCACAATTTCTATCCTTGAGGCCTCAAGCCTACGAAAACTATTCTCGAAAGTCAACTACTTTCTTACGCGAAATACAATGGAATTACCTATTTAGGTAGCACGGACCCAAATCTCCCAATCGTCGCCTGGGCTATCGAATGGTCAACCGAGCGAGTTGAGTGTTGTCGTCGCCACGCACGTAGAGGGTGAGCTTGTCGTCGCTTGCGACCTCTTTGGATTCGAAAACGATGATTCCCATGATCGCCTCGCCGGGTCCGATTTTGTTTTCAGCCCTTCCCTGAATTACTTTTGCCGGGACCACGAAAGAGTCCTTGCCGGTGCGTCGCTCAAGCGCGAGCCCGTTGAACGCGAAATCCTTGTCGCCGGAATTCTTGATTGTATATCTGAGGTAAGACTTGTCGTCGAAACTCAACATTCTCGGGTCGAGGGCCAGACTCACCTTTCTCGCAACCACAAATGAATCGACGCTTTTCACTTCCCTGACGCCCTGAATCATCGCGCGCACAAAGCGATCTTCCATTTCCTGCCTTGCACGATTCGCGCTCTGTCGATCCACTTCATAAGCCCGCTGGAGCGCTTTAGCATAGAGATCGGATGCCTGTTGATTGGCTTGCACCGTCAAGCGATCTGCTTGTTGTCGAGCGTTATTAATCGTTTCGTTGGCACGCTGCTCGGCGGCCGAAATGATCTTCCTGGCCTCCTCCGTAGCGTCCGCACCGCCCGCCGCCGGGTGCGTACCCGAATCAGAGACATTGACCACTCGATGTGCCTGCTCCAGAGGCACTATCTGCAGATCGAAGCTATAGGTATGCTCGCCCTTTTCGCCCGTTTTGACGAACAAGTTGCTCAGACCTTTTGACACGACCGGTTTCAGGAAAACGTCGTTATCAATGCGCTGAATCACAAAGCTTCCCTTCCCGCTTGCTGGATCATATAGGTCTCCACATACGATATCTCTGACGGTCTCAGGGAAAATTATCCGCGTGGTGATTCCCTGAGATGTCTTGACCTGTCCAATCTGCGAGGGCCCGACTGTGATCGTCACAATGGTTGTTTGCGCGCGACCGACGGACGCGCCAACCAGGAAAATTAGAAGCCATGCAAATCTGCCTGCTGTGAGTTTCATATCATCTCCATATAAACCGTTGCCGTGACCAGGGTGTCAGTCTATTCTTACCGACAGCTTCTTCAGGACTACACCCATTCTCCTGAGGCGATCGAGCTTGGCTTCGGGAACTTTGAAGCTCGAGATCAATACCTCGCTGATACCATAGACGCGAATCAGATCAGGTAATTCCGTGCTGTCGAAGATGCGGTACCCGTACATTCGCTTGCCGGCTTTCCGCCCGTCATCGTCGATAAACCCGACCGGCGCATACTGATGGTCAGGATTATTCATTATCTCGCGAATCAAAAGCTCGCCGCCTTCCCCCGCGCCATAAATCAAAACCGGTTGGGCTCCCGCTCGCGTGTTTCCGCTGCCGACGATCAATGCTCGCAACAGTCGGAATGAAATCCGGCTCGCGGTTGTGAAGACCAGGAGCAGCAGCAGGTTCAACAGAAACACTGCGCGCGACGGACCGCGAAACCAATAAGCGCCGAACACAATCAGTGCGCTCACCGCCGCCCCCGATAGTACCGACTTTACAATAACCAACAGATCGTCGATTGCGGCGTGATGCCATAATCCTTTGTAGACTCCGCCGAATAGAAATGCCGACATCTCTACTATGATCAAGAGCGGCAGTGTCTTTAGAAAAATGGCAAGCTGCTCGTCTGGAAGACGCCCGTCCCAACGCAGAACGTAGGCGCCGTAGTACGCCAGGGCGACCAGCGTAACATCCAGTAGAACTTCAAAAATGCGGCGCTTGTAGGAAAAGTCCGCGATCGCATTGATCAGCTTGAAACCGGTAGCCTGCTGATCGTCCTCGTAGACTCGCACCTTACCGAGGTAGAGGCCGAGAAAGATAACCCCCAACGCGAACGCCGGAACCAACAACAACACCAGTGACGTTTCGAGCACTCGGACCAGCAAAGCCAGGGATCCCGAAATCGCCGCGAATGAATACAGCATCAGCACCGCACGTCTTTCGGATACGCCGAGGGCAACCAGTCTGTGCGAAGTGTGATCGCGTCCTCCCTGCGAAATCGGGCGCCCCGAAAGCCTCCGCGTAATCGTCACCATACAGGTGTCGAAGATGGGGATCATCAATATCAAGACCGGAGTGACCAGGATGGACGTCAGACTGCGAAAGCGACCTGTATCCGCAAGAAGTGCGGTCGCGCTTAAAACGAATCCGAGAAACATCGAGCCCGAATCACCCATGAAGATCGATGCGGGGTTGAAGTTGAAAAAAAGAAATCCCAAAACTGCCGATCCCAGGATTGCCGGAAATACTGCTTCGATTGACTGCCCATTCATCAGGAAGGTGATCGTCAAGAAAGCGCACGATATCACCGATACGCCTCCAGCAAGCCCATCCATATTGTCCAGCAGGTTGATGGCATTGGTTATCCCAACCAGCCAGAAAATTGTAAGCACGTCGTTTATCCACTGATACTCAACCCACGGCAGATGCATCCCGAAGGAAACTACGATCGATGCCGCGATCAATTGGGCGACGAGCTTTGCATACGGTTTTATGGTGAGGACATCGTCAATGAAGCCGACGACGAACAGAAGCGAGCCGCCGAGCAGAATCGCGTATGCGTTTGCTCCTTTTGGAGCGAAGACGACGAATGCCGTCAGGAACGCAAAGTAAATCGCCGCGCCGCCCAGCATCGGGGTCGGCGTTTTGTGCCACCGGTCGTCGCGCGGCTTGGCGACCAATCCAAGCCGGCGCGAAGCCCCGCGAACAATAGCGGTGAGAACGATGCCCAGCAACAATGTGCAAAGACTAGCTGTGAGGATTCTCATAACAACATGCTTCTCTTACAGCGCGGTTTCAGCTAGCTCGGAAGGGAACCTTCCGACTGGAACACCAGACTGCTAGCCGGTATCCCGAGTTCACCAACCATCTTGACCCGGTGATATTCAATGATGCTCGACAGAATACCTTCGAGCTTGATCGTCGGCTGATAATCGATCAGATTTCGGATCTTGGAAATGTCCGGCACCCGCCGCATCATGTCCTCGAAGCCGGCCTCATACGCCTGATCGTAAGGCACAAACACTAAGCGCGAGTCAGATTCGGTCATTCGCCGAATCTGTTCAGCAAGCTCCAGGATCGTGGTCTCCTGATCGCTACCGATGTTATATACCTCGCCGACCGCGTTGGGGTGCTCCGCGACCTTGATCAACGCTTTCACAACATCGGAGACATGCGTAAAGCACCTCGTCTGCGTCCCGTCGCCGTATATCGTGATGTCCTGCCCAAGCAGTGCCTGTTGAACAAAATTCGGGATAACCATGCCGTATCTCCCGGTCTGCCGCGGCCCAACGGTGTTGAACAAACGAACGATAACGGTCGGCACTCGCTTTTCTTTCCAGTAGGCTATGGCTAAAAACTCGTCAATCGCCTTCGAGCACGCATAGCTCCAGCGGCCCTTGTTGGTCGGGCCTAACACCAAATCGTCATCCTCATTGAACGGAATAGCGTTGCGCTTGCCATACACCTCCGATGTCGAAGTAATCAGAACCCGTTTCTTTTTCTTCGCGGCAAGGCTGAGCACTATATCGGTTCCACGGATGTTGGTCTCGATCGTGTTAACCGGGCTCTCGACGATTAGCTTGACGCCAACCGCGGCCGCCAGGTGATAGATGATGTCGCACGTATCGACCAGTTCCGCCGTCAACTTGTAGTTCCGAATCGTGTCGATGTGATAGGTGAGGTTCGGGTGTTTCTTGATCAACGCGATGTTCTCAATTGACCCCGTCGAAAGATCGTCCAGTATGTGCACCTCGTCGCCGCGCGCAAGAAGCAGCTCTGCCAAATGCGAGCCGATGAATCCAGCTCCGCCTGTTATCAATATCTTCATAAGTATTTCCTTTCAAAACCGGAATCAAGGCGCCCGGCCTGAGGCTCAGCGACAAACGCATCCGCGCCAGTCGGAGGGTTGAGCCGCCGCCGCTCGAATCGTTCGAGTCTGAGAAAATGTTTCTTCACCAGGTTCTTGTAGACGTTTGAAATCTCATTGACCATTGTCTCCGCGCGGAACGCGGGATCGACCTTCCGCTTCCCTGCTTCCCCCATGCGAATGCGCAACTCCCTATCGTCGAGCAAAAGCGAGACCGCATTGGCCAGGCCCTCCGAGTCGCCGGGCCGAACGAGATAACCGGTCTCATCCGGAATCACAACTTCAGGCGCGCCATCAATGTCGAACGACACGCAAGGCTTTCCCATCGCGAGAGCCTGTGGAAGCACCCGCGCGAGTCCTTCCCGCAGAGATGTGTGAACCAGCACGTCCATAGCCGAGAGCATCTCCGGAATCCGCTCTCGCGGGATAAGCCCCGCGAAGACGAAGTTTTCAAGTATACCAGCATCCACGGCCCGTTTGCGCAGGTGGTCATAGAGCACCCCGTCGCCAACCAGGAAGAACCGAACACCCGGGTGACGCTTGACGATGGCCGGCGCAGCATCCATCAATTGATCGTGCCCCTTGAGCGAAAACAGCCGCGCGATCTTCCCAACAACGAGTGCGTCATCCGGTATCCCAAACTCGCGGCGCACAGCAAACGGGTCCGCCTCGGCATGTAGAAACCAGTCGAGCTCCATGCCGCTGTACACGGTGGTGAACTTTTCAGGCCGCTCGATACCCGCGGCGATGGCCTTTTGGCTGATGATCTCAGAAACGCTGATGAAGTGATCGGTCATCGGCGCGCAAAGTTTTTTTACGGCCCGCCACAAGCGATTCACAACCCACGGTTGATAGTCGTGAAAGACCAGACTGTGCAGCGTATGCACGATGATCGGAGTTCCCGCGAGCTTTGCCGCTATGCGTCCAAGCACACCGGCTTTTGACGAATGCGTGTGAACTATGTGATATCGGCCGTTACGAATCAGTCGGTAGAGCTTCCAAAACGCTTTCAGATCGGCGAATGGACTTATGCTGCGGCCAAGCTCAGGAACGACTATTAGCCGTGTCGTTCGGCGCGCGCGCTCGAGCAGATCGCCTTCCGGACCATTGTCGACTCCGGTGACCAGGGTGACTTCATATTCGGGCAGCTTGTCCAGACCCTCTACCGAAAGCAGCGTATTCTCCTGCGCGCCGCCGACGATCAGCCTGGTGATGATATGAAGTACTCTGACTGTTTTTGTGTTACTCATGTTTCACAAGTGCGCCGCCACTATATAGTCGCGATCGAGCTCGATCCATTCGAAATCATTTACTTTCGCCCCAGCGAGTATGCGTCTTACCTTCGCTTCCGAGTACAAAAACAGCGGGCATCCGCTTACAAGAAACCTGATGCGGCGAATCGGAGCTCGCCATTCGCCGGATTTGGGAAAGCTCATGATCATCGTTGATCTTGTCATCTCGCGCATTCGGGAGATGATCGGGACGGGATCGCTGACATAATCAAAGAAGCCCATCGCCGAACTCGCATCGAAACTGCCTTCCGGAACTGCGTCCGGAAAAAGACCCGCTCGAAACTCGCAACGATCGGCGACGCCGGCTCGGCGCGCGTGGTCGTTGGCCAGTTCGATCATCGCCGCCGCGAAATCCACTCCAACTATTCGACTCGCTCCGCGCTCAGCGTACGCAATACAGTACCGACCCGATCCGCATCCGACATCAAGCACGCTCTTGCCGCCAAGCGGATCGAGCAACCGTAGCGTCAACTCGAATCTCCTGCGCACCACGCCCCGCCATACATCGTCGACCCACCTGGTGAGTCGCCCTTTCTCGTCTTCATAGATCGCATCGAACCGGCGCGCGTCGGCGTGAAAGTGCTCTCGAACTCTTTGCTCAACTGACACCAAGAACCTCCTTCATCGGCGCAAAGCTGAAATCATTCAGCAGCCTCCGCAGCCGCTTCTCCGTTTTGTTCAGATTTATGTAGTGAGTCAGTGAAATCCTCCGAGGTAACGGGATTCGCGGGTGATCCGGATCCAGCTCCCATGGGTGTAAGTAGAACACCGCCGGATGTCCTGCGTTATTGAGCGACTTGAATGCACGTCGCGTTAGCGCATAAGGATAAATCCGGAAGTAAGCACCTCCGGCCATCGGCACGTTCCGGCCAAGGACCTGGCAGGTCGAGATTGGAAACTCGATTAACCCGCCGGCCTTGTCGTCTATCTGATAAGGCCAGCGCGGCGCGTCCTGGATGCCATAGCGATAGTTGAGCACGGGGAAAATACTTGAATCGTAGCGAATGCCGAGTTCGCCCAGGACCTCAAGCGCCCAAAGCGACTCCTTAGTTATTGAAAAGAACGGCGCGCGGTGCCCAAGCACTCGCTGGCCGGTCAGATCTTCCAATTTTCCAATTGCTTTCGACATCTCGTTACGAAACGCTTCCGGCTTCTGTCTATAAATGAAAGAGTGCGAATAGCCGTGAGTTCCCACTTCGTGACCAGCTTCGGCAATCTCTCGGACGATTTCGGGATGGCGCTCGGCTACATAGCCGAGAACAAAAAACGTCGCGCGAGTATTCGCCGCATCCAGCGCCTCAAGTACCCGCCGGCCCGCTCGAACAACCCGGTCCTCGTATCGGTCCCACTCCGTATGAGGTATCTCGAGGCCCTGATACCAATCCTCAAAATCGATCGTTAGTGCGTTGGTGATCTGATTCATATCAATCGATAAACTCGCGATGCCACAATTCGAGCATCATTAGCGTCCACAACTGAGGCGCATAGTCGCGCCTGCCTTCGATATGCTGGCCGGCTAGATGGCGAACCGTCTCAACGTTGAAGTAACCGCGGCTTTGCGCTTTCTCAGATAGGATTGTATCGGTCAGGAGACCTTTTAACCCGCCGCGCAGCCAATGACTGATCGGAACTCCAAATCCCATCTTTCGCCTCGAAAGGTTTTCCCGCGGCACCAGTCCTTTGAGGGCGCGCTTCAACAAGTATTTGGTCGTCAACCCTCGCAGCTTGTAGGCCGCGGGCAGGCTCGCGGCAAATTCCATCACGTGATGATCGAGGAACGGCGCGCGAGCCTCGAGCGACACCGCCATGCTTGCGATGTCTACCTTCACCAGCAGGTCGTTGGGCAGGTAGTTATTCGTGTCCGCCATGATCACGCGATCTATGATCTCGGTTTCTCCGTTCCCCGAAAACCACGGTTGCATGCTGCTCAGCACCGATCCCTGCTTGCCCAGCGCGAGAAACTGTTTCGTGCACAACTCGGTTTTGAACTGATCGTCGAAGCCCGACACGAGCGCAAGGTAACGCTCGCCTCGCGGTCTGCCCATGATCCCGAGCAGCCGGCGTGCTCTTCCATAAGTGGACCGGGACCTGGCCGCTTCAGGCAATGCATCGATCGCCGGCTCCAGCACCCGATTTCGCATGACGCCGGGCAGCCTGTTGTATTGTTCCGCGATGCGCATCGCGGCGTAACGCTCATACCCTCCGAAGCATTCATCCCCTCCATCGCCGCTCAACGCGACCGTCACGTGCTCGCGCGTCATCTTCGAAAGATAGTAAGTTGGGATCGCCGAAGAATCCGCATATGGTTCGCCGTAATGACGAACCAAAGTCGGGAGCACCTCCAGAGCATCAGGTCGAACTACAAACTCGTGATGCTCGGTTCCGAAATGCCCGGCGACGCGTCGCGCGTGCTCAATTTCGCTGAAGTCCTTTTCATCAAACCCTATCGAGAATGTCTTGACGCGCGTGCTCGACAACTGACTCATCAGCCCGACGAGGGCGCTCGAATCGATGCCTCCGGAAAGAAAAGCTCCAAGCGGCACGTCCGACATCAGCCGCACGCGAACCGCATCACGAAGCAACTCGACTGCGCGCTCGCCGGCTTCCTGTTCCGGGATTCGCAGCTTCTTTGAAAAATCCAGTGACCAATAGCGCCGCGTTTCAATTGTGCCGTTTTCCCAAATCAGAAGGTGCCCCGGTTCTAGTTTTTGAATGTTCCGAAACGCCGTCATCGGCGCCGGCACGCACATGAACGACAGATAGTGATTGAGCGCTTCGAAGTTGATCTCGCGCGAAACATCTGGATGCCGCAGGATCGCCTGAAACTCAGAAGCAAAGATCAGTTTGCTGCCGGCGACTGAATACAGAAGCGGTTTCTTGCCAACCCGATCGCGCGCAAGCAGAAGCCGCTGCCGGTTCGCGTCCCACACCGCGATGGTAAACATTCCGCGCAAATGCCTCGGGACATCGCACCCGTATTCTTCGTACGCGTGAACGATTGCTTCGGTATCGCTGTTGGTGTAGAAGCTATGACCCTTTGCTTCCAACTCAGCTCGCAGCTCAGCATAGTTGTAAATCTCCCCGTTTTGCACGACCCAAACGCTCTGATCTTCGTTATGAATCGGCTGTTTGCCGGTCGTAAGATCGATGATTGCGAGGCGCCGCATTCCAAGACCGACTGACGCAGAGCCTCCAAACCGGCTCCCAAAGCCGGATCCAGACTGAGGCTGAATGAAGTAGCCGTCATCGTCCGGGCCTCGATGAATCAGCGCGTCGCACATTGAGTGCAGTGCGGCCTCATCGACAGGCCCGCTTTTGGAATCGGCAATACCTACAATTCCACACATCTTGTTTACCCGATTGCCGGCATCATTGAGGTTGGACCTTGGCTCGATTGTCGGCGAGCCCCGCGGGAATCGGATTCGCCGCAAACGCGCGCGCCGGTATGGGCGCACGCAAGAGGGAGCGTCTTTCCAGCTTTGCGACCCGCCTGAGCTCCAGGCCGATCGACATGAATACAAAGAAAAAGATGTACAACTGAGCCCTATGCCTGTAAGCGGTGCCGGCATTCGACTCAAACAACGCAAACGCCAGTGTCAAGCCCAGCACAAACGTACACATCGCGAAGGACTCGCGCAGCCGATTCTTTACTACGAACCAGTAGCCTTTGAACATCATCGGCATAAGCAGCCACCACGCCATCAACTCAGGCAGCGTTATGAACTGTCTGAGGTTTGTAACCATCCACGGAAAAGGCGCGAGCAAAACGTAGAGGATGCCAAGGGGGAGAAAGCCGATGGCCGCCTGGGGATCGGTGATGTCTACATCACCACCGTAACCGCTGTTCGCAGCCTTTGCGTTCCATTCTCGCGATCTCTGCACCTTTTCAATATCCAACGTCTTCTTCGCGGTTTCCCCCGCTCCGAAGTAACTGAAGGCGAGGCCGATGATCACTACCATTACCCCGCCCTGCACCATTCGCATAAGGTTGAACTTGCGCTTGGTAGTAAACAGCAATGCGCCGGCCACGGCCGCGAACATTATGTAGGACATGTAGTGGCGCAATGTGTACAGGGCGACCAGAGACACCAATAGCAATATGAAGCTTTTGACTTCGAGTTTGGCGCGCACTCTCAATGTAAACAGGATGCATAGACACAGGCACAGGACTATCGGGCCGTCTTTCAATTCCTGTGATGTCCACAGTATCAGCGATGGCGAAAAGGCCGTCATAAGAGCGACCGACCGCGCTACTCGAACGTTAGGGTATACGAGCATCGAGATCAGGTAGCCGGTGACGCATACGGCAGCTCCAAACGCGCAATTGATCAGTTGAACCGCCAGCGGGTTTTGACCCGCGAAATAGTAGACACCGGCAACCAGGTAAAACATCCCAAATCCTGACCGGTCCGGACTCGAATAATTGACGAGCCAATGGGCGTTCGGGTCCACCAGTCCGAGCCAGGATTGCTCCAGCGCATAGCCAAACGCGTTGTAGGTGATCGCATCGCCCCCAAGCATCGCCTCGAGATGATGGGTGTTGATGATGTATGCCAGCAAATACCGCACGCCCAGGGCGGCGAAAAACACTCGCAGCAGAAATCGTTGATCGGAGCTTTGACTTCTCAGGATTATCCAAACACACGCCGCGGCTGGAACGACTCCGATCAATATTGCGAGATAAAAGCTTGTTGAGATGACGACATCGTTACCCAAACGCAGAGATCCCCAAACGACTGCCACCGCAAAAACTGCCGCAATGATTCTGTTACGCATCAACTAATGAGGGAACCTTCTCCCGTCTCCTATTTCCACTCAACAAAGCGAGCCAAACCGTTCGACTGAGCTCTTCATCGCACCAAGCCGCGAGACTGTAGCTCCTGTGTCGCGCGTTCGACGCCGTCGACCGGCTGTTGGGCCCGCACCCATTCCAGAAGCTTCGGGATTCCTTCCTCGACGGACACGCGCGGCTGATAACCCAGCAAGTTTCGCGCGCGAGATATGTCGGCATAGCAATGACGAATGTCGCCCTCCCGGAAGCGACCGACTGTTTCAGGGGCGATCGTGACTCCGAGCCCCTCTGCGAGCAGCTCAGCCATCCGCCCGACGCTTGTTGCCGCACCGGTTCCGACGTTTATCGATTGAAAGTCAGCGGCGTCCGATTCCATCGCCAGCATGTTGGCCTGAACGATATCGGAAACGTGCGTGAAGTCGCGGCTTTGAGAACCATCTTCGAAAATGAGCGGGCGCTGCCCATTGAGCAATCTGGACGAGAAAATAGCAGCGACGCCGGTATAGGGATTCGAAAGCGCCTGCCCCGCGCCGTATACGTTGAAGTACCGCAAAGCGACGGTGGGTATTCCATATGCTCGCCCGGTGATTATCGAGAGCTGCTCCTGATCTTGTTTCGTGACCGCGTAAACCGACGCCGGATCGAGAGGTTTTGTTTCAGGCGTGGGAACAGCTTGAAGGGCGGCGTGACAATCCGGGCATCGCATTTCCCAATCGCGCGATTCGAGCTGCGCGATCGGCCTAAGCGGTGGAGTCACTGGCCCGCACTCGACGCACACATAAGCCCCTTCTCCATAGATCGACATCGAAGATGCGACGATCAGTTTCTTGATCTGCCCGCGACGAGCGACGAGCGCCTCCAGCAGCGTTGCCGTTCCGAAGGTGTTCGCGCCCACGTAACGCTCGATTTCGTACATTGACTGGCCGACTCCAACCTCCGCAGCCTCATGAAAAACTACTTCGACGCCTTCGAGCGCGGCATCCACCGCGCCGCGATCGCGAACGTCAGCCCGTATGACTTCGACATCAGCGGACACTTCGCACGGCGAAGATCCGTGCACCTGATCGACAAAGGCGTCGAGCACGCGCACACTATTCCCGCGTCTAAGAAGGTCGCCAACAAGATGCGAACCTATGAATCCGGCCCCGCCCGTTACAAGAATCATGAAAATATTTCCCTCTTGAGATTAAAGTGCTTAATGACGGTCGTTTCCATTTTTGACGGCCCAGGCGTCCACATAGGTCCCGGAACCCAGTTTAGCACTCAGTAAGAGCGCCCCTTTTACTAATGCGCGCATTAGCGGCGGCACTGGCGACTCCTGTGTTTCGATCACCGCTGGTGTAGCATAAGTCCTCAGCTTGATGAGACGGAAGCCGCCGAGTCCTAACAGTTTTGTAAGCGAGCGAGGAGAAAAGCCGAAAACGTGATACGGAGGAAATGTGGGCGAGAGGTTTACAACCCAGTCTCTTCCTCGCAGTCGCTGATAAAGATTGCCGAGACTATAGAACCATCCAGCCTCGTTGGGAACATCAAGCCAAAGCATTCCACCAACTCGTAGAACCCTGTTAATCTCGGCCAGCAACGACACCGGATTGAAGACGTGCTCAAGCACCGCTCCAAGGATAACCACATCAAAAGAATTTTCTTGAAACGGTCTGTCCTCCAGCCTTGCCTCAATGACTTCTCCCCCCGAGGACTGGCGAGCGAATTGAGCAAAATCTCGAGAAGGCTCAAGGCCTACCGCTTCCCAACCCCGCGCTCTGGCCGCTTTCAGCATCTCTCCTCGCCCTGTCCCGATATCCAGAAGGCGGCCGCGTTTTATTCCGAGCTCTTCTATGGAAGCAAGGACGTTGTCACACTCGGTTACTTTTCCATCGAATGAATGTTCGGCAAAATACTTCTCCGCATCCCCGTAATGCTCGCTGACCCTCATCGGCACAGGCATCGGATTCGGAAACACCAGACCACAGCCTGTGCAACGATAGATGGAGCTTGCCTTTCCCAAACCAAGTCGGTGGGCATTCCCGCCGCGCCGACCCAGAAGTTTTGCCTCTCGGCCGATACACAATGGGCAGCACTGCTCATTCCATGAATATTCAGCCTGCGGTGCTGACGCAATGTCAGTTTGCGAAGTCATATGCCGACACAGGAGCAACTGCGCTCATTGGAAGAATCACAAGTCGATCGCGCGCTCTGAGCGCCTCAGCGTATTCCAATATTCGTCGAAGCCCGGAAAACATTGCATCGGTCGAATCCGCCAGATTGGTGGGATGAAACCACAAATGAAAGATTCGCTTCTGTTCTACGGCTGCATCCAACCCTCTTATCGCCCGCTTTACTCGACGCGAGATCGGAATGTGTCGCCTCAAGCCGTGCATCGGAAAGTAGATCATCGAGCCCGGAATGTTCCAGATCCCGTGCTCGGTGGGTTCGGGAAGAAACACTTCCGGCGTCGCAGCCATGATCACATCCCAAAGATGGCATAGGCGCTTGATCGGCCCAGGCCAGCGCCTTGCTTCGTACCAATTTCGCTCCGGCCCACGATAACTTTCGAAGCCATATTCCTTGAGCACATCAAGATGGCCGACTTCGTTGCGCGGAAACGCAAAGGATCGCATTTCGATTCCAAGTTCTCGTGCAGCATCAACGCTCGCCGCCAGTTCGCTTCTTGCCGTCTCGCGTGAACAACCCGCATCCCCGAAGATGACGTGCGAGAACGAGTGACCTCCAATCTCCTGTGTGACCGGACAGGATTGGATTTTTTCCACCAGGCTGCGGCCGAGGAAGAGCGGAGCGCTCTCTTCGCTTCCCCCAGGATCGTGCTCGAACCAGTCGCCTCGAATCCATGAATGGGTTGGCCGTACAATCTCCGGATGCTTCGCGCCGCCTTCTTCTCGACACTGATTCAGAAACAGATGGCCGAGCACGCACCACGTGGCCGGAACATCGAATTGCGCGAAGAGTTCAAGCAGCCGCTCTACGACTTCCTCGCGCTCTTTTTCGCAGGCTGCGCGAAATCGTTCGGCGCCGAACAAGTCGCGAGTCCCCCAGATTAACTCGAAATCGATGCTGATGGTGAAGACGCCGCGTTCGAGATTCATTAGAGTTGAGCGATCAGCGGTCAGCTCTCGGCGCCTCCATCTTTACACCGTGCACCAGGAACATGTTAGAGAATTCTCTGACGAAAGGGGCGTCCGCAATGGTTTTGTCGACAGGCTCCCACGCCTTGAGCAAGCGCGGCAAGGCATTGGGGAGCAATCTTTCGACCCAGTTTATCGGTCCGAAATAGACGCCACGAACGTCCGGCTTAAGGAACCCCGCGCCGACAAACTCGCTTTGCAATCGTCGTGATGACGTAAAAAACTGCTTTAGCCGCACCAGGTCGCCGATCCGAACCAGGTTCGCAGCGCGGTTGACCAGCCAGTAACCGTTGAGGTTCAGGATCGGTGCGGCAGTGGCGAGACAAACACCGCCAGGCTTCAACACGCGAGCCAACTCCGCGATGCAGCGCGAGGAGTCCGGCAAGTACCGCAGCACTTCCACGCAAAGCGCGAGATCAAAGCTTCCGTCGGCAAATGGAAGCGCCTCGACATCCGCCAATCGAATTTCAGAACCGGGATTATTCGCGCGCGCTTGATCGAGCATTTCACCTGAACCGTCTACCCCGGCTACTTCGAAGCCTCGCTCCCGCAGACTCGCCATGTGATGACCAGTGCCGCACCCGACGTCGAGCAGGTGAAGACCGCCGCCTTGCTTCGGGAGATAAGAGTCCAACAATTCGGCCAGACGCTTTCTGCTGTATGCGAAACACGAGCGATAGCCATCCTCCTCCAACTCGCGATACCGCCTCGCAAACTCGTCAGCCTGAATCGAGTGCTGATCAATGGCAAGCTGTTTCTGAATTTCAGTGGGCGACATATTCTTCCCGTCTTCAATCACACTGTTCAAGATTTCAGTACCTATCAGGCTGACTGCCGATCACCGATCGTTCGACGGTTACGTCGGGCCGATCGCTGACCGCTGCCCTGACCACTTTCGCAAACAACTCGGCGCAGCTTTTCATCGAGTATCGCTCTTCGACCGTTCTACGACCCTCGCGTCCGAGCCGCCCACGAAGCGCGGCGTCGTCGATTAATGACTCCAGATTCGCAATCCATTCCTGCTCCGACTTTGCGAGCAACCCGTTCTCGCCGTTCCTGATGACTTCGCAGTTCGCCCCAACAGCCGAGCATATTGTGGGCACCCCCATCGCCATGTATTGCAGAGCTTTCAACGCGCATTTTCCTTTCGCCCATTCGTCGTCGGGCATCGGCATCATGCCAACGTCAAAATGAGAGAGTTCTTCTACTTCCGAATCGGCAGACCAGGGCCTCCAAACATAGTCGACATCGGGAAGAACTGGCTCTCTATTTGAGATCACCCGAAGCTCAACATCACGGCGGCTTTTCAGCCGGCGCAACAGCGGCGCAAACATCTCCAGATGAGTCTGTGATGTTGAACTCCCCGTCCAGCCCACTACCAGCCTCTGATCCGCGCCGTTTGTATGCGCAGGTCTGTAATGATCAGTGTCGATGCTCGTAGGAATGATGGTAACGCGCGAGTTGTATCGGCGCGCGTATTGCGCGAGCCATTCGTTGCCGACGACCACGTGGTTGGCGATTCGGCAAATGGTTGCCGTCTTGCCGGGAAACTTCAGCCAACCGAAATGTCGATTGGCCTCGGTTGTGTGCAGCTTGAATATCGCGTCATCGAAATCGTAGATGATCGGCTTGGCAAACGCCGCGAGAAGGCGTTCATGTATGGCCGGGCCGACAATAGCAACTGCTCTGTGAATCAGCACCGCGTCGTAGCGCCGTGCCCCGATGACGCGAACACTTCTGCGAACATATCGATTTAGATTTGCAATTGCTTTTGCGGCTCGACGGCCCGGCTGATGTAGAAGTTCCATCAAGTGCTCGTCAGCGAAAGGAACGAGATCGACAGAGATACCCAGTGACGCGAGGTGAGGCATCCACTGCTCGATTCGAAATCGCTGGCTCGGTGTCGTATCCGGCGGATAAGGCACCAAAGCACAGATTGATATTTTGTCGTCGTGCGTCATATTAGAGTTGAGCGACCTCCGACGGGCTGAGAGCCGTGAACAAATAATTCAACCACTCGGGATGTCCCTCGACGCGGTCTCGCAAAGCAGGACCGTCAGGCGTGAGCAGGTATGCTCGATAGTTTATGGAACGAATGATCTCCTGCAATGATTCCTCGCTCCCGCGTTGCTTGAGTACCTCGCAAACGATCAGCGGCTGATCTCGACGAATCGTCTCAATCATCCCGTTGAGGACCTGAGGCTCCGTACTCTCGGTGTCTATCTTCATCAAGTCGACACCCTGCACTCCATTCTCGCGAACGAAAGTGTCGAGTTTGACGACTGGAACCGGAATGCTCCGGAGCGAGTCTGCCGACTGCATAAACTCGTATGAAAGGCTCGAGCTGCAAGGCATATGCGTATCGGCGCAAAAAAAGTCGGCCCGGCCATCGATCTCGCCCACGGCGCTCGGAACGGCGACGACATTCGTCAGCTTGTTCAGCTTGACGTTGCTCCGCAGCCGTTCATAAGCATCCGCCAGGGGCTCGAATGCGAAGATGCGGCCCGCAGTATTTGCATGCCCGGCAAGCAGAGTGAAGAACCCGACATAAGCCCCAACATCGAGAGTAACTCTTGCGCGCGACGCCGCTCGAAAAAACAACGGCGCCGTTTCGGGCTCATATCCCTGCCATCCGCGCCAGTAAACTTGATTGGAGACCCAGTCATCTGCGCGCGACCACAGGCGAAGTGTTCGTCCATTGGGAAGTTCGCTGTGCACCATTCCAATTCGGTGCATATGTTTGACAATTTTTTCGGAGTGCAGTCCGGTAGCTCGAAGGACGCTTCTGATGCTCGACGTTGCAATGCGGTTAAAAGGCTGTGAAACGCGAAGCCTCTTCATCAAACCGAGAACGGGGCCGTGTTTCGGCCTATTCTGCCCGCCTGAATCAGAAGCGTGGTTGTTAATCCCAGCCACGAAAGGCGGCTGAGAAGGTGTTCGGAGATTCATACCCAGTCTCATTGTTCCCCAGCGCCGTTCGATTTGAGAGTCACCGCTGTTTTGCTGATGTCCCGAAGTTCGACGCGGCGCGAATAAACGGCGATGTCGGGTCCGGTAAGAACCTGGCGCGGGGAAAATAGGGAAAGAGGACTCAGCACTCGTGGATCTGGACGATCAATAAAACTCCATCTCGCGACGAGTGTCGGTTCGAAAGTGGCAATTGGGTGGAAGCCCGTTCGCTCCGCATCCTCGAGGAAAAGTTGTCGACCAAGCTGATATGAGGAAATCGGAGATAATCGCGGATCCTCCGGTTGGTTGGCTTGGCGGTTCTCAGGAAATATACTCGGCCACTTGCACGTAATCAGCACATCCGCTTGATTCAGATAACCCGCTCCCTCTGATGAATAATCCTTGACGCCTATTATCTCGAACCTGCCAGCCGGAAATTTGCTTGCGATGGATTGCCGCATCTGGTTGAGCCGGCCAACGCCGTTCCTGGACGCGATATCGGCCTGTTCCGCTTTCAGCCCGCTAAAGTTTTGGCGAAGAGCAGGCGCGCAATCAGTCGCATGATCGTGAACATCCTCCATTAAGACAATTGCGTCGTTTGGTATCGACTCTTCGACGTATTGTCTCGCAAGCTCCGCCGTGTGCGGGGCCGTGACATATCGGTAATAACCTGCGACCTGTAACAGGATCGCAATGCTCAGCGAAGGAATCAATGCGAAACGGAATCGTGATCTGACGCCCGCGTGATATGTTGCGCCTGCGAGGACCGCCAGCCACGGCAGCGCCAAAGCAAGCGTTCGTGGAAAGCCTGCGCGCGAAACCGCGACCATAGACACCACCGTAGCGCAGGCTAAGAAAATCGGAAGGTGATGGCGAACGGATTTGAAACGACCTAAGATGAGTCCTCCACATATGGACAGTACGACAAGGATACCGATGTCAAAAGGCAAGAACTCAGTCAGAAGCCGGCTGGCCAAATAAGGCGGCGCCGAAACGCCGCCCAGCACGGATCCTCTAATATACTGTGTATTGATTACCTCAAGTTGATTACGGAACGAGGGAAGATTGATCAATGTGTAGGGATTAAGAGCTACGAAGCCGAGAATCGCAGCCCCTGCCAGCAAAGCACCCTTGCGCAGCCACGACTTCCATAATGCGAAGTCATAATTGCCGTCAATCAGAATCAGCAGTAGCGCTGGACCAAGTGCGACCGCAGTGTACTTCGCCGCGATTGCTGCTCCCCATAACAGACCAGTCCATCCAGCCGATCGCCTTCGATAGGCGACAACGGCTGCACCGGCTCCCAACAAAGCGGCCCACATGTCTTCCTTAATAAACCACGATGTATGATGAAAAAGCGGCATGCTTAGTAACATCAAAGCGGCGACCCGCGCATGCTGCAAAGAGCCAGATGTGCTGCGCGCCAGCGTCATCGTCACAACTATCAGCGCGGCACCCCCGATGGACATCACCAGCCGGCCGGCCTCACCCAAGCTCTCCGGGTGCTCTACATACCACCGAACGAAGTCGTCCGCGCCCCCAACCTGCCGGAAGAGCGACTTGAAAGCGAAAACCACAAGGTCTGCCGCAAACAGAAGATAACTGAGAATCGGTCCGTGGATATAGTCTCCAGAGTTGAAACCACTTGCCGGCATGCGCAGTCCTGCTTCAATGAAGGTGACCTCATCACGATAGAAGTGACCGCATTTGCTGAACATCTGAACGGCGAGTCTGAACAAGAAGAAGACACTTCCCCAAACAAGAAACTCCAGAAAGATTCGCCTCTGGACGGATTTTCCCTGGCTTGATTGCGGGAGCTTTTCAGATTCGGCGGGTATCACCTCTACGGTAGAGGATAGCTTTGAATTCATTCTGGGTCTGCGCTGTACTGTTGAACTTCAGTCAAACCGGAAACTTCATGAACGCACTTCAGTCTCGAACTGCCCTTCAACGTCCTGACGATTTGCTTTTGTTCCCAAAGCCCGAGAGGACTTCGGCTGAATCTGGCCGCGAACGCGTCCGTTATCATCTCTTGTCAGATTGCGATAGAGATCGAACTGGCGACGACAGGCCTTATCGAGGGCATAGTGATCCTCGGCTGCTCGTCGACAACGGCCGGCCAATTCTTCATCTTCCAACAAAGCCTTTAGTTCCAGGGCTGCCGAGCGACGAGCTTCTTCGGAATTCTCCCGCACCACCACACCAACTCGCTCGCGACGAATGATCTCATCCGTATCGCTGACGTTTGGAGTCGTGACCACCGGCAATCCCATCGCCCAATACTCGCCGATTTTGGTTGGCGAGCAACCGTGCTCGCTCAGCCCCTGCGACAGAAAGAACAGCCCCGCATCCTGATCCGCCAACATCCGGGGCATCGCCGAATGCGAAACCGCCTCCATTGACCACGCATCATCATTCAGACCACCTTGCCTTAACATCGAAGCGACCATCGCAGGGTCGTGACGCGTAAGAACGCGCAGTCTGGCGGCGCCGATCTCGCGTGACGCGGCGGCGACAAATCTGCCGGCCTCATCCAGAACGTATCTCCCGCCGACGCTGCCGATGTAGACGAAACGCAAAGGGCCTTGTCGAGCGCGCGCGGCCGATCCGTCTCGTTTGAAGTGATTCAGATCCACGCAGCTTGGAACAACCATTACGGGGGTGCCTTTGCGCTGAACCGCGGGCAGCGCTTCGATGACCTCCCTCCCGCGGTGCGACATGGAGATTATCCCGTCGGCTCGGGAGTACATTCGCTGCTCGAGATACCTCGCGATTCGATGAGGAGCTGATTCAGCTTTCCAAATCCCGCCATCCACTTGTTCGTCGGGATAGAAGCCTTCATTGTGATAAATCAACTTTGCTTTCGTAAGCGCCGCAATAGCAGCGCCCATCAGCCCGCCTATGAATGTGCGCGCGTGTACGAGGTCCGGCTTATTCGCCAGCCTGGAAACAATCCCCCGCGCCATTCCATGTATCACGTCGTAACCGGTTGCCGGCACTTTCGGCTGCTTGTGATAACGGAGCGGTATCCACCGGACGTTGTTCCTTTTGAGGTCTTTTCTGATTCGAGTGATCTCATCCTCGCGTGCCAGGTCCGCCGGCTTTTCGAATGTCACCAGAGTCAGGTCCGCACCGAGATCAGCCAGTGTCCTCACGGCCGGCAAGACCAGTGACTGGCCCAGAGGCTCAGCCGCCCCCCAATATACGATGTAAAGCACCTTGGGCTTTGCTTGACTAGACATTTGAACTCAAACAGTCTCCGCCGATTTGTGCCGCAGTAGACGAGCGGTCATGCGAACAGGGTATGCCATTAGATAGCCCGCCTGCCGGATGTCCATCGCCATCGCCCTCGATGCACAGCGGGCAAAGTCGCCATACGATCCGGCTTGAAAGTAAGCCCCCGCCAGCACCATATAGTTTCGCGCGAACGCCGCGCGGCGCCGCCCGCGCTGTGTTGCCGTGAGGTCGGTCATCGCGAAGCCTTTTTCGAGCACTCGCAGGCTGTCACTCTCAAGCAAAGATGCACTGCGACTCATGTTGCCGTCGTGCTGCCGGTAGATAACAAGGGGCGCGGCCAGGTAAAGAAACTCCGTGTGCGATGCAAGACGCACCCACATATCCCAATCCGCGCATTGGCTCATCTCCGGATCAAAGCCGCCCACTGCTTCAAAAAGCCGACGCTCGCACAAAACAGTTGAAGGAGTCCCGATTACGTTTCCGCTTGAAAGCAAGTCGTCAATCGCTCGCCCTTGTCTGTTGCTCCGACGGATATCGATCGGGTTCAAATGATGGTCCGCAATCGTAAACGCGGAGTAGCACGCACGGCAACCGGTGTTCCTGGCGAGCGCGTCCAGTTGAGTCTCGAGCTTGTCCTCAAGCCACCTATCATCCGCATCAAGAAAGGCCACGTACCTGCCCCGACTCTCCTTTATCCCCCGATTACGCGCCGCTGCCACACCCGCGTTCGCCTGGTAAATGTACCTCACCGGCGGACCATATCGCTGCATCACCGCTTTTGTTTCGTCCGTCGACCCGTCGTCGATCACCAGTATTTCAAGGTCCTTGAAACTCTGGGCCAGCACGCTGTCGATTGCTTCCGTCAGAAACCGCGCGGAATTATATGTCGGGATTATTACTGATACTTGCATCTCAGCCATCAGCTATCAGCGGTCAGCTATCAGCTATCAGCGGTCAGCTATCAGCGGTTCATCGCTGAGAGCTGACGGCTGATTGCCGATCGCTTTTTCGTAGATCGTCTCGTAAGAGCGGACCATGTCTTCAAATCGAAACCTGTTCAAAATCTTTTCGCGGCCCACGCCCGCCATCCGCAGCCGACGGTTGGGATCGTTCAACAGATCGACAATCGCACGCGCAACAGCACCGCTATCCGAGGGCGGCACCAGCACTCCGTCCACGCCGTCGTCCACAATCTCCGGAATTCCTCCGGCGAGCGTTGCTACCACGGGAGTGCCCAGATAGAGAGCCTCCGTCAGCACCAGCCCGAACGCTTCCGCGACGCTTGGAAGGATTACCAGATCGGCGGCAGCAATCAGATCCGGCGCATCCTGGCGAAAGCCGGCGAACGAAACCATGTCATCGCAAGCCAGCGCTCGGACTTCTTCCCGGTAAGCCGCTTCATAAGGTCCCGTTCCCGCCACGATCAATCGAACAGGTTTGTGCACGCTACGGCGGATTTTGGGAAGCGCCTGGAAAAGGTATGAGTGCCCTTTCTCCGGGTGAAGCCTCGCGATTATGAGCAGCAGGTGAGCGTCTTCTGCGCGGAACTCGCGGCGAACGCTTTCGGGCCCGGCCGCGCCCGACACCTTGGCGCGCTCGAAATCGATTCCGTTCAGAACTGTGTGAACTTTTTCTGGCGGCGCTCCTTCGCTTTCGATAAGGTGATCCGCCGTGTGCTGTGATACGGCGATGACTCGATGGCTGAGCCGGGTGCAGAGTTGATCCAGCCGCACGTGCCACTTCTTATTTATGCGCGTGTGATAATCGGAATAATGTCTCGTCACGACCCGCGTAGGAGTGCGGGCGAGCAAGCCTGCAAGCAATCCTACTACCGAGGGTTCGAACAGATGCGTGTGCAATATGTCGATCTGGTTTCGCCTTAAGAAGCGCGCGAGCTTGATCATCGCTAGCGGATACTCGACGCGGCGGCGCGCGTCACAACTGAAGCACTCGACTCCCTGCGACTGCATGTATTCGCGCAACCAGGGAGCGATGGGCTTCAGCGTCGCGAAGTACATCTTGAATCGCGAGCGATCGTGCCACCTTGCCAGTTGAGGAAAGAACCCGCTTGTGTCGCTATCCTGAGCGAAGTGCAATATTCGTTGCATAGTGAGCAGTCAGTGGTCAGCGGTCAGCGGCTGATCGCTGATGGCTGAACGCTGATTCTTGCTTGCTGATAGCGTCAGTCCCTTGCGATAGCCTCGAAAGATGTGGATCCCCAGCAGCAGCCTGTAGACGCGATCGAGTGACCGACTGTTTGGAGCTGCTCGCTCCAGGAGCGATGCGACGCTGAACAGACACGAGGATATGGGTCGTAGTGTCAGCGTAAGCTTAACGATCTTCGTGGCGGTTTCTGATATAGGCGCGCTCAGCCGAACTTGTCCGTTCACTCGCTCGCGTTCAACATTATCCGGCCAATCCGGATATCGGAGGCAGAAAGGGATCATATTCAAGCTCCCCCACTCCGCTCGGCGACAATAGCTTCGAATATCGAGCGAGTTATCATGATGAACGGCGTCAGCTTCCGGCAAGAAGGCAATGCGGCCGCCACCGGCCGTATGCCTCAGGGCAAAGTCCTGGTCCTCGCCGCTGGTGATCGAGGCATCGAATCCGCCGAGCCCCAGAAAAGCATCGCGCGGGATTGACATATTCGCCGCCGTGCAAAAGTTGCGGCCCGGTGTCAATCCTCTCGCTAGCGTAGCCTCGTGCCGCTCCAGTTTCTGTCGAAATCGGCCGAAGGGCGTAGCCATCGCTTCGTCGGGCAAACTTATCGCGCCCACCGCCAGCACGCCCGGCCACTCATCCCCGGCGCGCACATGTGCGGCGACAAAATCAGGCTCAACGCTTATGTCATCATCGATGAAGATCAACAACTCTCCGCGTGCGACTGCCGCGCCTCGATTGCGCGCGGCTGACCTTTCGAGACCTTCAACCCGTACCAGCATGACAGACGGTGTTTCGTCGCCGCTCTCTATGACGACAGGTGGATTGGAACCATCATCTACGACGATTATTTCGTACTCGCCGGTTCCGAACTCCTGCTGAGCAATAGACGAAAGTGTCTGCGACAGTCTCTGCTGGCGGTTGTGGGTCGCGATTATGACGCTTGCGCTGATCCTGCTCATGAGTTTGCGCCTGGTAGCCCCGCTGCTTTACGCAAGGATCGATATCTACCGTACAATTTCGTCGAGCCAGTGGAACCAACCAGTAAGGCCCAAAACGTTGGACGCGTGAGCATAAAGGGGTCGGCCAATGCCGCATACCAGAGGTTCTTTAGAGTGATGCTTCTTCTTCCGGCAAGCAGGGCCTGGTCGGCGAAGTACATATGTCTGCGGCTGAGCGAGTGAAACGCGGATCGGCGCAGTCCTCCGATCGAATCATTGTTGATCGAAGACCTGGCCATGGTCTCCCTAAGGATTAGCCGCTCCTGACGGCCATTCGTGGCCGCGTTGAGAATCGCAGCAGTTCCACTTGCGTCATGTTCTCGATACGCCGCCAGCGGCCGAGCAACGTAGCAAGCTGCACTATTTTCAGCCAGTCGCAGCGTCCATTCCCAGTCATGTCCCCAGGTGAGATCCACACGGAACGGCGCGGTCTTCAGAGTGCACGACCTGCGAACCATCAGCGAGGGCGGACAGATGAGACAGCTTGATAGAAGCAGCTTGAATAATTCTCCCAGCGGAAAGAATCGATCTTCTTTCCATTGACTCTTGAGAGAGATCGCCTCGCCCTCGGAATCGACAACCTGCACGGCCCCGAAAACAAAGCCCACATCGGGTTGATCATCGAGTCGGCTTACGCGATCTGCAAGGAATCCCGGTAAGAAGTAGTCGTCAGCGTGCAACAGCGTAATGAACTCGCCTTTCGCTTCGTCGAGACACCGATTGAAATTGCCCGCCTGATTGGTCAACTCAGAGAATCGAACATAGCGAATGCGCGGATCGGTATAACGCCGGCACACTTCCGGCGTGTCGTCTGTGGATGCGTTGTCACAGATAACCAGCTCGAAATCCGTGAACTCCTGCGCAAGCACGCTGTCAATCGCTTCGGCCAGATACCGCGCGGTGTTGTATGTCGGAATGCAAACACTTACTTTTGGGTTCATGATTCTGAGCGGTCGGATGTTCGCCGTTCCGGCTGACCGCTGACTGCTGACGGCTGAATGCCGGCGCCTGCGCGCAGACGACTGTGCACTACTTTTTCGGCAACCCTTTTCCCGCTCTCTATCGCTTCGAAGCTCCAGTGATAACCCCACTCGCCGAATCGCCCGCACGGGTAAAGATTGACGCTCTCCATCCAACCGTGAATCGTGCGCAAGCTTGGCTGGCGATTGAAATCAAACACCACGTAGGCGTATGGGATGTCGATCTGATCCGCGACCACAACGCGATCCGAGCTCTGTAATATACCCGTTACCTTGAGCGCTTCAACGACGCGTTCCATCAGCCCCGCTTCATCAAGAGGCTTTCGCCGTGAATAAGATATCTCGCACGAAATCGAACTGTGCCCTTTCGGCGCGTTGTGCGGCGAAAACTTCGATGGAAAACTCACCCTGAAGAACGGAATGTCGTGATCGTAGAAGTAGACCCAATGACCCGGACCTGCGTCCTCGCGTGCAATTCCAAGATTCACACATCGTATCGAAGTCCACATCAAGCGGTCCGCCGCGGCGCGAACATCCGCCGGCGCGTCCACCGCAAGCCGAACTAACAGCGGAAGCGGAATCGTCGAGACCGCCGCCCCGTAGTTCCGCACTGTTCCATCGGAGAAGGTCATCCGCCGCGCAGCGGTTTCAATGCTCGTGACACCACAACCGAGTCGCACATTACGAACGCCCGCGGCGAGCGGCTCCATGATTCGCCCGAACCCTCGCTCGGCGGGATAAGAAAAATCGGTCAGATAATTGAACTCCTGGGGATTCGGATCGATCGCCCCGCGAATCACCTGTTCGAGCGACGGCCTTGAAACTCGTCCCCCGACCGCCGATCCCAGCCACTCGGTGTTCATCTCCGCGGGCTCTACGGTCCAAATTTTTCGCGCGTAACGAAGCATGAACTCATCCGCGAAGGTTTTTCCAAACGAAGCGTAACACCAGTCCTCATAGGTGCGAATTTCAGGGTCCGGTTGCCGGGTTGTTTCAATGAAATCCATTACGCATCGAGCGGCGAGTTCCGCGGGCAACGCGTTAGCATTGGCCTGCACCGGATAACGTCCGATCCGCTGATCGCCGTAGTTGTTCCAGATCTCGGCGCGGTGTGGAATCATCTCCTCGCCGAGTGGCTCCCATACAAACTCACGCGCGCAGTCGTTCTTCCCAAAAAAGACGTGAGCGCCTTCATCGAAATTGAATCCATCGAGGCGCTTGGTCCGGCAATGACCGCCGAGATAATCTTCCTTCTCAAACACTTCGCAATCGCCACCGAGATGATAGGCAGCGCTGAGGCCTGAGAGCCCGGCGCCAAGAACAATCACATCGCCTGACATAGCCGGGCCTTCGACACTCCTTCCTTGCGCGCGAAATCTATTGTCAGTTTTAGACCGATCTCCAAATCCACGGTTGGCGCCCAATCCAATAAGCGCCTTGCGAGCGAGTTGTCGGCCCAGGTGTCGTAGAGTTCTTCCTCGCGCGCCGGGCGACTCCCAATCAGCAACGCTGCTTGCGAGCCGGTCATTTGCCAGATGCGCTCGGCAACGTCTCGCAATCGATGGGCCCTGCCCGTTCCCAGATTGATTACTTGTCCTTCAACACCGGGCGCGCACGCGGCCGCGATCAGCCCTCGCACTACGTCGTCGATAAAGATCAAATCGCGTTTTTGGTCGCCGCGCGACATTGCGAATGGAATGTTGTTAACCGCCGATTCTATCGCCTCAGCGACGAACATGTTCGATGGCTGGCGCGGGCCGTACACGCTGAACGGCCGTACAACAACAACCGGACAGCCCCTCGTCTGATGCATCTCGAGAGCGTGACTCGTCGCTTTTACTTTTGAAATCCCGTAATCCGACGACGCAAGCAAGGGCATCGTTTCATCAAGCGGGCCGCGCTGATTTCCATACTCTTCAGCGGAGCCGATGATAACTAACCGGCGAATGCGCGTGTTCATCGCCGCGTCAAGCAATCGCACGGTTGTGTCGAGATTTCCTTCCATGCACGCAACCGATGCTCCGCGCGGGTCGTGGTGACCTCGCGTTCCCGCAAGGTGCAGGATCGTCGCAGGACTGACCCGGCTGAGAGTTTCTCGGATCGAATCTCTATCGGCGAGATCGATTCGCGCGCATTCGAGCGCGTGATCGTGTGTCGCGAGGGCTTTCGCAGTCGATCGCGTCAACATGACGGGCCGGCATCCACCTTCAACCAGCGCGCGCACCAGGTGTGTGCCGATGAATCCGCTCGCGCCGGTCACGGCTACTGATTCAAGACAAGACAGGTCTAGCATCGTCAACAAGTCGAGAGGTCCGTGCGGCTAAAAATTCCCGATACCACTGAATCGTTCGCATCAATCCGTCTTCGAGATCGAATTGGGCGCTCCAGCCGAGCACCGTGCGAGCTTTGCTCGCATCGAGATATTGATGGAGGATTTCGTTGTTGGCTTCGCTTCTTACATCGAGGTCCAGGTCGCCGCAGTCCGCGAGGCGCAATATCAACCGCGCCAGCTCAAGCACCGTCACTTGAATCTCGTTGCTGAAGTTGAACGCCTGTCCGGCGAGTTCCCGATGCGCAGCCAATTGCTCGGCGAGCATCAAGTAAGCCAGCACCGCATCCTCGACGTAGAAGTAATCGCGAATGTAGCTTCCGTCGCTGCGGATGATCGGGCGCTCGCCGCTCAGCGCTGAGCGAATCGTGCCGGGAACAATCCGGTTCCAATTCAAATCGCCGCCGCCGTAGAGATTCCCGCAGCGAGTCACGCACACCGGTAACTCGTGAGTCACCGCGTAGCTCTGCGCGATCAGATCGGCGCACGACTTGCTCACGTCGTAAGGATGACGCCCCTGCAGCGCGGCGTCTTCCGAGTAGGGCAATTGTTCGTGGCTGCCGTAAGCTTTATCCGACGAAGCGACAACGATCTGTCGCACCAATGGAGACCGGCGACACGCTTCGAGCACCGTCCAGGTACCCCGGATGTTCGACTCGAAAGTGCTTATCGAGTTCCGATTCGCTATGCCCACGATGGTCTGAGCAGCAAGGTGAAACACAGTATCGACTTCGTACTCGCCAAGCGCGCGCTCCACGGTTCCCTGATCCTGCACGTCCCCGCGCACGACGGTTACGTCGTTCATTGTTCCGGAGCGGAAGAGTTCATTCTCAGGAACCCAGTCACGCACCAGCGCCACGACTGACGCGCCTCGTTCGACTAAAGCTTTAGTCAGCCAGCTTCCCAACAAGCCCGTGGCCCCGGTTACCAGCACCGGCCGCTCTTTCCAAAAGTTATTCATGTTCGTGTTAGTAGCAGTTCAGCCGTCAGCGGTCAGCCGTCAGTGGTCGACGGGCTGATGGCTTCCTCCATCACGCTTCGCTGGCACCTGATCGCTATTCCCACAGCTTCCATGGCGCATTGCCGCCGTCCCATAGATCCTGAAGCAGTTTCCACTCTCGATAGGTATCCATCGGTTGCCAGAAACCGTCGTGCCGATACACCATCAGCTCGCCGTCGGCGGCCATTTGCTGAAGTGGTTCTCTCTCCAGATAGAGGTCTTCGCGATCGTCGAGGTAGCGTTCCACGAATTCGCGCTCAAAGACGAAGAAGCCGCCGTTGATGAATCCTTCGGTTACCTGAGGCTTTTCGGCAAAACCTGACACTCGATCAGCATCAAGCTCCAATTCACCAAAGCGTCCGGGCGGCCGCACTGCGGTAACTGTGCCGAGTTTGCCGTGTGATCGGTGAAAGCGAATCAGATCTTTGATGTTGACGTCGCCGAGGCCGTCGCCGTAGGTCAGGCAAAAAGTCTTATCATCCAGATAACGCCGAACGCGCCGAACGCGCGCGCCAGTCATGGCCATTTCACCGGTCTCGGCCATGGTAATCGTCCACCCGTCCTCGCCATGACCGTTGTGAAACTTGACGGCCGGCAGGTTGCCGAGCCGCACGGTGACGTCTTTCATGCGCGCTTCATAGTTAAGAAAGAAGTCTTTGATGATGTAGCCCTTGTAGCCGAGACACAGCACGAACTCGCTGAGCCCGTGATGAGCATAGAGTTTCATGATGTGCCAGAGTATGGGCCGTCCGCCGATCTCGACCATCGGCTTTGGGCGCACTTCAGTTTCTTCGCGGAGGCGTGTCCCTTGGCCTCCGCACAGAATTACTGTTTTCACCGTTTCATTTTCCTGTTTCGTTGGAGGCGACCAGAGGTATGAACAGATTCGTCATGCAACGACGGTTCGACGGCTTGCCGCTCGCAGCACCTCTCGGAGGTCAGACAACTGGTTCTTTCCGCCGAGAACGAAAATAAAAAAAAGATAGCCGGTAGCCACTAAGATCATTTCACTAGCCAAACGCGCTCGGCTTGCGAACGCGAGGGCGCTCAGTTGCCAGGCCAGGCCGCCTGCCAGGACGGCGGCTATGATGGGCAGCGCTATGCTGGATATCAATCTTAGCTCAATCCGGTGCGTCGCAAGATAAGCAGTCGTGCACAAAGTCACCGCCAGAACCACTGTGGATATCAGATCGCCGAATGCGGCTCCTATTACTTGCCAGTGTCGGGAGAACAGCGGAATCGTAACCACCAGCGCCACCAGATGAGCGGCAGTCGCTATTCCGGTCAAGTGCGCCCGCCCCGCTGCAACGAGCAGCGCATTGCACGCATGCAGCAGCGGAATGGCCATCACCGTTACGCACATTATTCTCAGACACCCAACGAGCGGTAACCACCTCGGCCCGAGCACATATGTCACTATCAAAGGAGCCGAGACGAACAGCATCGCGCAAACCGGCGCCAGAAGAAGATAAGAATGCCTGAGGGACTCACTGACCGCTCGTCTTATGCGTGACGGCTCATCCTGCATGCGCGAAAGCGTAGGAACGAGAACAAAACCGATCGTGGCCCCGAAAATGTTGGCCGGTGTTCGGGATCCGTTCCAAGCCATCGAATAATAGCTCATTGCCGCCGGCCCAATGGTGGCGGAGACCAGCAGGTTATCAAGACGCTCGCCGAGAAACCCGCCGAAGCCGCCGGTGAATACACGCGCCGCGCCCACTGCAGTCTCACGCCAGATCCTTGACGATGGCCAACCCCGCCATCGGAGGTCTCCTTTGAAGGTGAGACGTAACCAAAGCACAAGCGCGGCCGTGAAGCTACCCAGCACGTTGGCCCAGGCAACCCCGAAATATCCGTAGCCATTCCATAGCAGCGGTATCGCAAGCCCGACGAAGACCAGCGGCTGAAGTAACGCCGCCACCGATAGCGCGTTCAGGTCGAGTCTGCGCTGCAACAAGACTCGTGGATAAGCGCTCACAAGTTCAAGGATCGGAACCCACGCCATCACGGCGATCAGTTCTCTGAGGGATTGTGTTCCGCCATCCTCGCCGGTCAACAACCCGGCCGCCCGCGGAAATACAAGGGCGACCACGATGAATACCGTAAGCGTAACCAGGGCGCGAATGGCCACGGACGCTATTCCATATTTCTCGTGACCTTCGCTGCCGCGCCCAACAACCGCGGCCGTCTCCGGATAATATCCGATCATTGAGATAAGGCTAACCAGGATCACCGCTAATCCAAGCAGGCCTACCTCTCGCGGTTCCAATGCTCGCGCGGTCGCGATCGAAAGAACGACCGCTAGCACGCGCGTAAATATCTGTGCGGTTCCTGAAGCTATCGCCGCGCGAGTCGTCCCGCCGGTAAGGGGTATGGAAACTGCTTCGGTTCCAGGAGCGGTTCCTGGATCAATTGCGTTTTGCATCACTTTAGATATTGAAGTCGGTTCTTATTCGGCGGCGGCGCCTGCCGTTTTTTCGTAGTCGCCGTACTCCTCATAGTAGTAGGAGTCATACGCTTCGTCATGAACGCTGACGTTGTTCAGCACCACTCCGAAGATCCTCGCGCCGGCGATTGATAACTCCTGCCGGGTGCGACGGACAACGTCGCGGCTGCTCTTCCCTCCGTGCACTACCAGGATCACCCCGTCAACCAAAGTCGACAGAATCACCGGATCGGTCACCTTAAGAAGCGGCGGCGAGTCGATGATAATGTGATCGAAGCGTTCGCAGAGTATGGCCAGCATTTCTTTCATTCGAGTCGAACTGATCATCTCAGCGGGGTTAGGCGGAATCCGGCCCGAGGTCATCACCGAGAGGTTCGGGATGGGAAGCTTATGAATCACGTCGTCGAGTGCCATCCTTCGCGACATATAACTCGATACACCTTCAACGTGGTCAACCCCGAGCAGTTTGTGCACCGAAGGCTTGCGCAGATCGCAATCGATGATCAGAACGGACGCACCAAGCTGTGACAGCGAGATCGCGGTGTTCACGGCAGTGGTCGTCTTGCCTTCCCCAGGCTGGCCGCTGGTGACCAGAATGGTCTTTGGCGGCTTCTCGGTCGAAGACAACAGCACTGAAGTTCTCAGCACTCGGTAGGCTTCAGCCACCGAGGAGCGCGAGTCCAGTGCGAGCAACTGCTCGGCGTTGAATCCAGTTCCGTTGCCGCTTCCATGTCCGTTCCCTTTGCCCTGTCCATTAGTCAATGCAAGCTCACTCGATCCCTTCGAACCATTTCTGCCCTTCAAAGAGCGTTGCTTGCGGCCTCTGATTGCCGGAATAACGCTGAGAGCAGGCAATTGAGTGTACCGGCTAACGTCCTCAACAGTTTTTACTGTGTTGTCGAGGTATTCGAGGAAAAACACCAGCGCAAGTCCCGCTACCAGGCTCATTAGAAAGCCGATCATTATCGTGCGAGGCCTGTTTGGCGCAACCGGAGACGTCGGCACCTGCGGCGGATCAATCATCTTTAAGGTGTTGTGCTGCTCGTGCTCCTGGATCTTTGCCTGGTTAGTTCGCTGCAGAAATTCCGTATACAGCGAGTTCGCCGTTTCTACATTCTTCTTCAGGATGTTGAACTGAATCGAAGCCTGATTCTGCTGGGCCGCTTCGTTTTTGGCGAGTTCAAGCGCCGCGCCAAGCGACCCTTCGTCGCGCGCCGCCCGCTCGTAATCTGCTTTTAGCTTCTCCTGTAGTGAGCCCTTGCTTTCGTCGAGTTGTCGCTGAATGCTTCCGATCTCCTCTTTGGTTGAAACGATCTTGGGATGCTTTGGCCCGTAGGTAAGCTCGAGTTGAGTCAGCGTAACGGAGAGTTCACCCAACCTCTTCTTCAACTCGGAGCTTCTGGGATCGGAAAAGGCCTCGGGCAGTTGCATAACTCGACCGGCCTTTACTTCCTCATAAAGCGATTGCTTCAACAAGCGTTCGGTTTGAGCTCTGGTCAATTCGCTGTGCAGTTTCGTCAGTTTTTCGACTGCGAGATTCTCCTTGGCATCGGAGGAGTAAATGTTATGACCGCTACTGTAATCGGCGAGTTCCTTTTCAGATTCCTCGACCTTGGCCTTGAGTTCGCGCGTCGACCTATCAAGCCAATCCGACGTGGTGTTGTATTTTTCGGTCTTGTTCTCGAAGCTGCGCTTGATGAACACCTGCGCGACGTTATCCACAATGTCCGCCGCGAGCACGGGGTCAGTGTGAGTAAAGGAGATAACAAGCATTCTCGTATCCGACAACGGCTCGGCGGTCAGATTAGCAGCCAAGACGTCTACGTAGGGGGCAAGTCGGGCGCTCTGTTCGCGTGAGCGTTCGCTTACAACATCCGTGATCGGAGTTTCGGAGACCGCCGGCGGGGTCCAGGGTTCCTGCGGGCTGAAGCGCCCGGCAATGCTCTTGATCGCCTCAAAGATCGAGCGCCGCGTGTTGACCTCCATCAGACGAGGGTTCTGATCGAGTTTGAGATTCAGAACCACCTCTTCCAAAAGCGGCCGGCTTTGAAGCTGGCGGATCCGCGTTTTCATGGCGGTTTGAACGTAATACATATTATCGTCGCCGTCATCTGTCTGAAGCACCAGACCGCCACCAGTCCTGAGCATCGCGTTGTCCTTGCCAATCTCAACCGTAGTTGACGCTTGATAGGTAGACTTGGTGCGATAAACCTCAATAGTGACCACGGCGGTGACGATGATGGCTATAACCATGATCACCAGCTTGCGCTTCTTGATCGCGCGCCACATCTGTCGCAGGTACGCGCGCTCGTCACCATCCGGATAACCATACCCGTAGCCGTATGGCGTAGCATCCGGATAGCCGCCGATTCGGGGATATCCTGGTCTCATTAAGGGGGCTTCGCCGGGGGGCGGGATTTTCTCTAGCTCTAATCGTTCATCTGACATTGTTCTTCTCCGAGCATCATGCTGATGCTTTCAAACTTCAGTCGCGGACGGATCGACACATCTCACGGGATAGGCACGCGGGAAATTGTCGACATGCCGAATGCCTTCAGAAGCGCGCTGCCAATCGTCTTGGCCTTACTGTTGGTTACCATGATGATGTCATTGGCGGCGATGGTCATGTCTTCCTTCTTCCCACTCATGATCGCGCCTATGTTGACGCGCAACTCCACGCGTTTGCCGTCTGCGTTCTCACGAAAGATGATTCCGTGGTCGAGAGCCGCCTTGTAGTTAGTGCCCTGGGCGAGTGAGATCGCCTGCCGCAGTGTCGTTCCTTCTTTTAACGGAAATGAACCCGGCGCATTGACCTCGCCCGCGACAAAGAAGACATCGCTGGACGGTATGTTAATAATGTCACCCGGCTCCAACATCGTGTCCTGCTCAAAACGTCCCCTCAGCAGACCGTTAATGTTTACGCTTTTGAGTTCATACTTGGGGGTTTCGTCGGCTGATTCCTGGCCGGCGTTAGTGGCGACAGCCGGTTTTGGTTCAACGGCTCCCTGCGCGCCCGTATCCGCCGGCGTTGTCGTTTTTATTCTCCGGATGATGAAGGCATTTGCCCCGTGGGTGTCGGCCAAACCACCGGCCAGGGTGAGCAGCTCAAGCATGGATGGTCGTCCCTCGATCTGGTACACGCCTGGACTGCGAACCGAACCTTGAATGAAGAACGAGCGGCTGTTGTACTCTCTTACGCTAACCGTCACCTTGGGGTCCTTTAGATAGTCACCCCTCAGACCGCTGGTTATTAACAGAGCGAGCTCTTCGGTGGTCTTCTTCGCGGCGGTTACTCTGCCCATGTACGGCATTAGAAAAGTGCCCGCCGCAGTCACTCTAAAGGTTTTTGACAACTCGGGCGCGTTTTCGACCTGGACATCAATCACGTCGTTAGGTCCGATGCGATAGTCTTCCTCGGGTGAGACGAGGACGGCGCCTCCTCGCGTCGCGGGTTGTGTAGATCCCGCGCTCGCAGGGCCCTTATCGCTCTGGGATGGGCGGCTTCCCTGGGCTGAACCGACACTGGCGCTGGTGGAAACGAGTATCAGAATAGAGACTGTTCTCCACAGCATCCTGCTCGAGTGCGACTCGCTCATTCTTACTTTGTCCATCATACTCCCCTCACAAGACCGGCAGACGAAATGATTTCCGTCTCGATTCTATTTGAATTTGCGCCCAGTGATTGTCCCGGCGCGCCACTCTCAAGTTTTGCCGCCGCCGCTGCGTAAACCGCTATTGCCACCAAGACCAGAAACAGCAATGCGTTTGCCGGCAATTGTAAATTAAAATCGAACAGACTGTGAACCAGCAACGCGAAAATGCCGGAGCCACTTCCGAGTGCAAGGCCCGCGTAGAGCGGATCGCGAGATCGAATGCCCCGCATAACCGTCCGAAACAATATTATCAAAAACCAGATTGCGATCAGTCCGCCGAGCACCCCGCAGTCCGCCACGATTTGAAGGTAATCGTTATGGGCTTGCGGCACTCTTAGCGATCCGTCGCTTTTCGTATACATTGAGAAAGCCGTATCATAAGCCCCCAGCCCAACACCCAGCAGCGGATTAGCCTTGATCATCGCGACTGTATCCCGCCAGACCCAACCGCGACTCGAAAAGAATGTTTCGCTCGGCCCGGCGGCGCCGGCTTGACCTACCTTGATACGATTTATCACCGGATCGGCACCCAACCAAAAGATGCCGCCCGCGATCATCGCGACGATGGCAACGACGATTGCGACTCGCGATACCAGTTGTGCAGCGTGGCTTCGCTCGGCGCGCGGGTGATGTCGCCTGGGCAACCGGAGGCTCGCTAGAGCAAGAAAGATCATCCCCGCCGTCATGCTTATTATTCCGCCTCGAGAGAGCGACAGAACAATTGCGAGTCCCATCACTGTCGCTGCAAATCCGTATAGCACCCGGAGCTCGGTTCTTACGCCGCGAGTAACTACTAACGCAACGGGCAACAGCGCCAGCATCTCCATATAGCCCGCAAAGTGATTGTGATTCGCAAAAGGTCCAAACGCCGACGTCGCTTCCGTGGGACGTATCCAATAAAACCGTCCGTTCCAGGTATAGTGCTGGATAAGGGCGAACATCGCCATTCCAAAACCATAGATCACCAGAAAATGACTCAATATGGATAGTCGCTCGCGCGTGCCAAAAAAGTTCGCGGCGATCAGGAAACTCACGCCGAGGAAAATCAGCACCGTAACCGCCGCGCGCGTATATTCGACATTCTTCGAAATGCTGATCCATCTGCCAGCCCCGTTCGTGAACGCTATGCTCTGCGCAAGACCAACGGCCACCAGAGCCGCAATCGGAAAAGCTAAATCGGGAATGTTGAGTTTCAAACGCTTGTCGGCTACCACCTTGATACACCAAAGCGCGACGAGCGCAATGATGATGATCTCGAAGACGAACACCGACCACGCCTCAACCGCCCCGTGGGCGAGTGCGGAGAAGACTACCGCGATCAGAAACCCGCTAGCGATTGTTCTGCTCAGATGATCCCTATTCATGCCTGCTCGATCGTCGGCTCACTTGACCAATTCCGATATCGCGAAGTCGTCGAACCAAATCGTGCCGCGCGTCGGATTATCATAACTGAATTTTGGAACACGCTTAATTGTCAACACAACAGCTCTCGTGCTGGGAGGCGCCGTAAAATCAAAGCTGATTCGGCGCCAGTCGCTGGACCCTGACGAAATCGGCGCCGACGACGCTACTTCGACCCCTGAGGCGATATCAGCCATAACGATCCTGGGACCCTCGGGGGTCTCGAATTGCTCTGTCTTCGCATAGCATTCGAAGCTATACCGGGCGCCCGGGCGCAATGTGATGAGTTGCTTAACCTGACCGTCAAGCCGCGTGGTATCACGGCCGGAAAAGTTCAGCCTGAGTGAGTGGTCGCCGGTGTGTCCCATGCCTGTATCAACGCCTGCCGAGACATATTCATTTCGAGCGAGCGACCAATCGAATTGTCCGAAGGACCCGGAGATTTCAGATTCAAAACTCCCGTTCCAGATTACCGGCAACGGCCGGCCTGGCTGGGCATAAATCCCGCTGACCAACCCTACCCACAGCCCTCGCGCCTCGTCCCAATTTCCGGACTTCGTTAGCGCATCAATGAAGGCCGGCGTTTCCGGGAGCCTGGCGAGTGAATCTCGGTCGATACCTGCGAATACCGTGATTGCATCCGGATTGCGCGAGTGATTCAAGAGGAATTGGGCGAGCAGTAGACGCGACGCAGCATCGCTTGGCGTTACGGCCTGGATGACGGCAGAATTGCCGCCGGAAACTCGCCAGAGCAAATCGTGCGTCGAGGGCAGCAGCCTTGCGTCGGACGCAATCGCCCGACGAAATTCACCAACGGATTTCGCCAGCTTTCCTTCCCTGATTAGTAGGTTCGCCAATCGCCAATGCACATCGGTGTAATTCGGAGCAAGGGCGGCAGCCTCCAGCAGTGCGTCCTCCGCGGCGGGGCGATCTCCTTGCGCCTCCCGGACCGTCGCCATAAGCAGCCGGTTACGGTAGTCCCAGGGCGAGGTCTCAACCGCGTGCTTTGCCAAGGGTTCGACAGCGGACAGATCGCGATCTGCCTGCACCAATCGAGCAGCCGCAAATCGGGCGTTGACACCGGCCGAGTTCGGAACGTACGCAATAGCGGCGGAAAGCAAATCGATGCGCGGCTCAACCCTGGAATCAGTGAGCACACCTACGATGAGATTGTGCAATGCTGACAATATGAGGACCACGCTGACAGCCGTGATTAGGACCATCACCGCGATCTTCCTTAAAACGTTGTTGATGTCGAATTCGATAGTCACTCTTGAGCGACCTCGCGCATCTCCAGGAAAGACACTTCTCCCTGCTCTCTTTAAACCCGTAAAGGGAAGACGCGTCTCCGCGCCGGCGAAATAATCCACCCACTTCGCCAGTGTTGGCGTCAGTGGAGCATCTGACCGGAGCCCAACCGAGATCCATGAAGCCGACGTGATTTGTGATCACTTTCCAGCGGGAATAATCTTAACGGCTGAATGGCGCATTCGATCGACAGACGCGCTCGCCGAAGATTGTAGTTCGGCATAGCTTCGCTTGCAGGAACATGATATGAGTCAACGCCGGGAAAGCGTTCTATCCGAATGCGCTTAGAAATTATTGAAAGATCGTTAAACATTAAGTATCCCAAGACCCGGACCAGCATTCTCAGAAGCGTGGACTATCGCCCTCGATTTCGAGAGATCGTCCTTCTGAATCGTTCTATGATTACCCCGGGATGGAGTCCACCAGTCTAAGCAGGTAAGGGCATATCCCTCAGACAGGAATTGTGGGCCGGAATTAAAACCTCTTCATCTAATTTCCTCACATGCAGTCCCTATTGTCGGGAAAGCCGAAACGCCTTCGACCACAGCGCTGGTCGAGAGGTTATTTCATTAACCAAGTCGTTGTCAATACCCAGCTTACGCCCGGCATATCGCCTGACTCCCCTGCATCGGAGCGGCCCTGATAACCAGCGACTCTTCCCAGCTTCTAACAGGTAAGAGTTCAAATGGGGTCCTCACTCCAGACTCGCGAAAGCTTGCACCTCAAACGGACAAGAACGGGCGAGAAACTCCACACACCTGTACAACCCGGGACACCTCCGCTCCCCAATAAGGAATGGTGGCCGAAACCACTTCGCTTGCCGATGCGACCCGCCGAAAGAGCGTGTTAGGTATCAGCGATCGAACACGGATTCTGTTTTCCTACCCCCATGGGTTATGTCAAAAACAAACAGGCAAAAACGAGCCAAGCCGGTCAAGCACAACTCCAGCCAATGCTTCAGCGGCATTTCTTTGGAGACAAGTTGGCACAGTCGTTGCGCTGTGCGACTGCTGCAAGGCCCTCCCGGCAAATACACCGACCAGGCTCCCGGACTGGAAAAAAGACAGTGACAACGAGAAATATTTTTCCGCTAGGCCTAATCTGCTTGTTCCTCTTCGCTGGATCAGCAAGCGCCCAAGGCTATTTCGAATTCTTGGGTTCTCCGCGTTCAGTGGCGGATAAGTACTCACCCAAATATGGCATACGTTACAACACGCAGGGCTACGATGAACCTGACGTCAACTGGACTAAGAAGTTGAAAAAGATGGCAAAGAAGGGCGTACCGGAATATGTAGTCAACGAGCTGCTGCAGTATCCCGGCGGGCCCGACGAAATCGGTAAGTGGATAGACAACGCGTTCGAGCGGGTGCAGTCTGACTTCATGAAGTGCGGCTCGCTTGCAGGCAGGGCAAGAAGTGTTAGTCCACGGAGCCTGTACATAACCATAATGCCGACCGCTTTCCTTGAGCCTTACTACAAAGTCGACGTTGCGGGCGCCTACTATCCTTCCTCTCACCAGATTAAGGTGGTGAACATCTACTACATCTGGAGCGGCTCAAACGCCGGATGGCTGCGACACGCGAGGGATCTGATCAATTGGGAGATCGGCAATTTCTTCGCAACAGAAGTTGGCGTGGTCCCCGAACCGCGGCCTGCCGGGTGGCCTTGCACTGCAAAAGCAAAATGAGATGGCTGTTTTCTCGCAACGGAGCGGCGATGATGATCTCGCCGCTCGAAGTGGCTGGGACGAACCCGCTATGATTCCTCGGTTATCTCGTGCCGCATTGTTATTTGAGCGGTAGCGCCAAGCATTGCTGACACGCTGCAGTACTTACTCTCCGATAATTCAATCGCGTGTTGAACAGCATTCGAGTCAATGTTATGCCCGCGAATCTGATGGGTGACTTCGATTCTTGTATAGATTCGCGGATGCTCCGCGCGACGCTCCGCGCTTACCACAATCTCATATCCCGTTATCCGCTGTCTCTTCTTTTCCAAAATGCCCACGACGTCGGCGCCGGTACAACCTCCCAATGCGATCAGCAGGAGTTCCATTGGCGTGGGCGCCGTCACCTTGACGTGCGCAAAGCTAGTCACCAGGGCGTGACCACTCTGTGACTCGGCTACAAACGCTTCACCGCCGGCGTAACGCAACCTCGCCACCCTGGTTTCAACTGTAGATTCGTTGGCCATCTTTTTGCTCGTCTGCGTTGACCTTCGAATATCGCCGTCGATGGGGATCTAAGACGGTGCCTTGATTTGAGACTGAAGGCTAAGGCTGTGTCTGAATTGCCCGCGAGAGTGTGGTGCCGAAGGGGGGACTCGAACCCCCACGGGTTGCCCCATACGCCCCTCAAACGTACGTGTCTACCAGTTCCACCACTTCGGCACGTCTGGAAATTGCGAGCTTATCAACAAACGCCCTACTTCTTGTTTCCGGTTGCAGGCTTGGCGCTGGTCTTGAGTTCCGCAGGTTTCGCCTGCTGATTTCCTGCCGGTGCGTTGGCGTTCGCCGGAGTCGCGCCGGGCTGAGAGACAGGAGGCACGGCGCTCGATGAAGGCGGCTGTTCGGGGGCAGGCGGCGTCACCGGCGCTGCGGGCACGGACTCGGCGGGACCAACTCCCTCGCCTAGCGACCTTTGATCAAATAGACCGGGGATCGAAAACAAAAACGCGATCAAGAAAAACACGATCGCCGCGGTTATGGTGACCTTCGCCAGAACCGTCTGAGTCCCGCGAGGACCAAACGCAGCGGAGTTCGCACCGCCGCCAAAGACGGCCGCGGCATCCGATTTACCCGGCTGCAGCAGGACGAACATGATCAGTATCAAACAAGACAGGACATAAAGAATCGTTAGTATTATTCCAAGCACAAGTCAACTCCTACCTCTGATCTTTGTAGTTAACAATCCGCGCGAACGATTCGGCCTCCAGGCTCGCTCCCCCGACGAGCGCCCCGTCGATGTCATCCTGTTCCATCAGAGTTGCCGCATTGTCAGGTTTGACGCTACCTCCGTAGAGAATCCTTGTTCCGCCTGCAACGCTGTCACCAAACATCGCGCTTACTCGGGATCGGATGAACGCGTGCATCTGCTGCGCAGTCTGGGGAGTGGCTGTCCGCCCAGTGCCGATGGCCCATACCGGTTCGTAAGCAATGATGATAGAAGTGGCTTCGGACACTGTCAAGTTACGCATTCCGCCGGCCATTTGTCCGTCTACGACCTGTTCCGCGCGACCTTCGTCGCGATCATTCAGCCGTTCGCCAACACAAACGATCGGCGAGAGCCCCGCCGCAAGCGCGGCGCGAATTTTCGCGTTCACTGTTTGGTCCGTTTCCGAATAATACTGGCGCCGCTCCGAATGACCAATAATTGCCCAGCGAGCCCCCGCCTCTTTGATCATCGAAGCAGACACCTCGCCGGTGAATGCGCCCGGGCCGGCTTCCGCCGCCACATCCTGCGCACCGATTTCTACATTCGATCCGTCCAAACGGTCGGCCAGCGCCTTAACTGCGGTGAACGGCGGGGCAATGACAATGTCGCAATGAGTCGCGGCGACGACTAGTGATTTGAAGGCACGCACGAATTCCAACGCTTCGGAAATCGTCTTGTACATCTTCCAGTTTCCGGCAATGATCGGTCGTCGCATCTTTGTCATACCCGCGATAATCACTTGGGGGGTTGTTCCAGCTTCTCGCTGCGGACCATGAAAATCGTCATATGACCCGTTTTGCTGTCTTTGTTGACTGACACTTTTGCGTTATCGTCCTCGCCCTTCTTCAGCACCCATTCAGAAACATCGGGATCGATTAGTTTGTTTGAAACGACCCATTTGTTGCTCTTGATTACGCGTTCGAAGAACGCCGCGATCTTGTCCATCGAGTCCGCGGATGTGTAAACAGTCGTTACTGCGTTTGTTCCCTCGGCCGGCCCGATTATTTGATTCGTTTTTCGAGCTCCCGGATAGCTGGGAAGATCCTTGATCGAGCCATCAGTGGGATCCAGAAATGTAGGGGGTTTGAATTGCCGCGTCTGCGGCTGGGGCGCCACGGGCGACGGCGTGGGTTGGGGCGGCGGCGTCACCGAAGCCTGTTCCCCGCTGTTGCTGTTCTCCACTTTCGCAGTTTTGTTCGCATCAATTTCACTGTAAGCAGGCTTATTCCTGCACGCCGCCGACATCAAAATCGGCGCCGTGATCAACAACGCTATGACTCTCAGTTCGCTCTTCATCATTCCTCTTGTTATCTAATTGTCGGTCAGCGCGGCAACGCCCGGTAAGGTTTCTCCAGCAAGAAACTCCAGCGAAGCGCCGCCGCCCGTCGATACGTGTGTGATTTTTTCCGCGAGCCCTGCTTGCGTAACCGCCGCCACCGAATCGCCGCCCCCAACGATGCTTGTTGCACCGGATGCCGCGACGGCCATTGCAATCGCGCGAGTTCCCTGATCAAAGGGGTCGCGCTCGAACATCCCCATGGGACCATTCCAGATTATTGTCTTCGCACTCGCGATTCGTTGGGAGAAGGCCGCGATCGCATCACGCCCAATATCAAGCCCCGCCTCGTCCGGTTTGATGTCCGTTACTTCACAGAGCCGAAAGTCGGCCGGACCTTCAGATTCCTTCCAGTCCTTTTCTACAACAAGATTATCCGCCGGCAGGACGAAGTCGATATCGCGCTTCTTCGCCTGGGCCAGTAACTCGCGCGCGAGATCGAGCTTGTCGTCTTCAACCAGCGAGCGTCCGATCTCCAAGCCTTGCGACTTCAAAAACGTGTAAGCCATCGCACCGCCGATCAGGAACGCGCCGGCCGATTTCATAAGATTCTCAATCACCGGAATCTTATCCGAGACTTTCGCGCCGCCGAGTATCACAACAAACGGACGCTCGGGATGCTCGAGCGCCTCGCCGAGATATTTCAGCTCTTTCTCCATTAACAATCCGGCCGCTGACTGCTTCACAAAGTGCGTTATCCCCTCAGTCGAAGCGTGGGCGCGATGCGCCGTCCCAAACGCGTCATTGACATACACGTCCGCAAGCTCCGCCAGTTGCCGCGCAAACTCCGAATCATTCTTCTCTTCACCTTCGTGGAAGCGGACGTTCTCGAGCATCAGCACCTGGCCCGGCTCTAACGCGTCAACCATCGCACTTGTCTCGGGACCGACCGAATCCGGCGTAAGCGCCACTTCGCTTGCGAGCAGATCGGAGAGCCGGCGAGCCGCAGGCTTAAGCGAGTACTTTGCGTCGCGCTTTCCTTTCGGTCTTCCGAGATGAGACGTAAGTATCAATCGAGCGCCACGATCCAAAGCAAATTGAATCGTCGGCAGCGCGGCTCTTATGCGCGTGTCGTCCGTAACATTACCGCTCTCGTCGAGCGGCACGTTGAAATCGACGCGCATCAACACGCGTTTCCCTGCGAGATCCAGATCAGTGATTGAGAGTTTGCCCATGCGAAAATGAAGCGTGATCCGGGATCCGTGATCCGTGAAAACGTGATGCGTGAAAACGTGATGCGTGATGCGTGACTAATGAATCGTGATGGGCGATGGCCGGGAACCTATGATTCTCCGGTCACGCATCACGTTTCACGCATCACGTTTCACGTATCACGTTTCACGTATCGCGTTTCACGCGTCACTCTTCACGCTTCACTCATCATTCTTACAGTCCCTGTTCCGCCAGATATTTCACCAAATCGACCACCCTGCACGAATAACCCCATTCGTTGTCGTACCAGGAGAGCAGCTTCACCATGTTTCCTTCGAGCACGCTCGTGTAGGGCGCGTCCAGTATCGACGAGTGAGAGTTACCGCGAAAATCGACCGATACCAGAGGCTCTTCCGAATATTGAAGTATGCCTCGAAGCGGCCCTTCAGCCGCTTTTTTCATTGCCGCGTTCACTTCTTCTTTGCTCGTGTTCCTGGCGACTTCAGCGACGAAGTCCACGATCGAAACGTTCGGAGTCGGGACTCGCAGCGAGATGCCGTCAAGCTTGCCCTTCAACTCCGGCAACACAAGACCTATCGCTTTCGCGGCACCGGTCGTCGTCGGAATAATCGAAAGGGCGGCCGCGCGAGCGCGGCGCAGATCGCTGTGAGGCAGATCGAGCAACCGCTGATCGTTCGTGTAGGAGTGAATCGTGTTCATCAGTCCTTTGACGATCGTGAAGTTCTCGTGCAACACCTTGGCGATAGGACCCAGGCAGTTAGTAGTGCACGATGCGTTCGAGATTACGTGATGCTCTTTCGGATTGTAGGCTTTCTCGTTGACACCAAGAACCACTGTGACGTCTTCGTTCTTGGCGGGAGCGGTGATGATTACCTTCTTCACTGTGTCGTGCAGGTGCTTTGCCGCATCATCACGTTTAGTAAACAATCCGGTCGACTCTATTACGATCTCAGCGCCAACCGAAGCCCAGTCAATTTTGCCGGGGTCGCGTTCGCTAAATACCTGAAACTCGTCTCCGTTGACGGTGATGCTTTTGTCGCCCGCTTTGATATCAGCCTCAAGGTTTCCAAGCACCGAATCGTACTTCAGCAGGTGAGCGAGAGTCTTTGTGTCAGTGATGTCATTGACCGCAACGAAGTCAATGTCACTGCCGTTGAGCGCCGCCCGAAATACATTGCGCCCGATCCTTCCGAACCCGTTTATGCCTACTTTAATTCCCATCTCGTCCCTCCGTGTCAGAAACGCCGCGCGTGCGTGCCGCATGCAAGCACCCGGGCTCTCAATTGAACCTTAGAAACTAATAAGGCGGGGATACCTTGTCAAGCGAGGGTCGCCGGACAAGGCAAATCATCGCTCGCAGATTGAGAATCAGAAAACGCAATGGCCTTTCAAATCAAGTCACTCGATGCGCCTCGGTCGATTTGAGCCAGGCTAACAGCTCACCGAGATCGGCAGTCGCCAGCGCAATCGATGTGTCGGCGGCGCCGTAGTACATTCGAAGCGCGCCCGTCTTCTCGTCGAGTACTGTTCCACACGGAAACACCACGTCGCCAACATCACCAGTTCGCTCGAAGTGCTCGCCGGGACCGAAGACCCATTCATCGCCTCGCCAGAGGACTCTGCACGGGTTGTCCAAATCCAACAGCGCCAGCCCCAACCTGTAAAGACACCCGGCCGGCGTGATGCGAACTCCGTGATAGATAATCAGCCATCCATCGGGCGTTTCAATCGGCGGCGGAGAAAGACCGATCTTGTTTGCATCCCACCACGCGCCGCGCCTCGCCTCGACGTTCACGCAGTGATCTCCCCAATGCTTAAGGTCGGGTGAGAACGAGAGCCATATGTTGGCCTTGTTCCCCGGAAAACTGCCGATAGGCCTGTGCAGCAATGCCCACCGTCCGCCGAATCGGCGTGGAAACAACGCTGCATCTTTGTCGTCGGGTGGCATCACTGCGCCGCGACGTTCAAATGTTTTGAAGTCGCTGGTGATCGCAAGCGACACCAGTGGACCGCTGGTCGAGTAAGATGTGTAAACGACGGCATAGCGTTCCAGCTCGGGAATCCAAGTGATTCGCGGGTCTTCAATTCCCCAAACTTCCTCCGGAAAATTCACCGGATCGGAAAACAGCGTCGGCTCGGGATCAATCTTCCAATTCGTAATCCCGTCAGCGCTGCGTGCCGCTGTGAGGTGCGAGATTCCCCGGCGATCCTCCACGCGGACGAGCAACAATGTTTCTCCATTGGCGAGTCGCGTCGCCGCCGGGTTGAATACGCTGTTGGCCGGATAAGGCCAATCATCTATTGTGAGAATCGGATTGTTGCTGTGGCGCTGAAACAGTTGTCGCGAGTCTTTCTTCATCTAGTGGTCTCCAGTGGGGAGAAACAAAATCGCAATGAACTTTCCTGTCACACGCTAATCGATCACCGATTGCGCTTGCTCAATCAAAGGTTCGATACTGCCGACATCGCGGAAGTCATTTCAGCATCTCGGACCTCTAAACCTTTGTCACGGGGCTCTGAAACAGTCAACAAAGTAAGTAGCCCGCAGATTACGGACTCTGCTCCCTGATTCAAGCTCGGCCCGTGAGGATTCAAGCCATCGGCGCAAGCGCCGGTGGCGAAATCGTAGAGCCGAGCGCCCAGCCGGTTTCGACCAAGCAGCCATTCCGCCGCCGCCTCGGCCAGTTCCAAATAGTGCTGATCTCCGCTCACTTCCTGGGCGACCAGACACGCCTCAGCCGTGTAACCCGCCTCGATTGGTTGTTGGCTCAACACCGCGCGCTCCTGACCGCGCCGATACCAGCCTTGATTCCCTATGAAGTCGAAACGGCCGTCGCGATAAGTCTGCTCGAGCAAAAACTCCAGCGAATCAAACCCGATCTTTTTGAAATGCTCGTCGCCCGTCGCGCGATACGCAAGCAGCATCGCTTCCGGCATCTTTGCATTGGCGTAAGTCAGCTCGTCACCAAACCAGCGCCATTCCTTGTCGCTGCCGCGCTCGTAGATATCCGCGAGTTGCTGCGCAAGCTCGGTCAACTTTCTGCGCACGGGAGGCGCGCCGTCATATCGGTGCAGAAAGTTATACAAACCGCATATCGCGTAAGCCATCGCTCGCGGGTGCTCGAAATCCAATACCTCCATCGAGCGCTCGAACATGCTTCGAGCGAGCGCTCGCATTCCCTCGGTCGGGCTGTACCGCACCGCCGTGCCTAAGCCCCACAGCGCGCGGCCGAGCGTGTCCTCGCTTCCCTGCTCATCCAGAAACTCTCGCGAGTAACTCATGAAATTGTGGAAGCGGCCGTCCGCCAACTGTGCATATGACAGAAAGCTCAGATACCGCGTAGCCAAATCAATCGCCACTTCATCGCCATACTGATCGTAATGCTTCAACGTGACCACGAGCGCGCGAGCCGCGTCGTCGGTGGAATACCCGAACCGCCGATCGGGCACGCCACAAGTCGCGTGTTGCATGATCCCCGTGTCGTCGGTTAGACGAATCAGATGATCGAGCTTGATCTCAGGCAGATCATATCCGGCTGCCGTCAGCTTTCTTATCCGCGGCGTCAGTCTCTTGTTTGGATAAGCGGTGGAAGCGCGTTCGAATAGTTCGAGGTAGCGGTTGGCCACTTCGCTCCAAATCATCTGCCGCCCATACTCATAAGCCTTCTTTCGCATGCGATGCCGGCCGGCGCGATTCTCAATCAACTTCACCAGCGTCGTCGCGAGACCATCCGAATCGCCGACATCCACGAGGCGCCCCCTTCCCGAGGCCAACAGCTCTTCCGCATACAAATACGGCGTCGATACAACTGCCTTCCCCATTCCAACGGCGTATGCGAGCGTTCCGCTGACGATCTGATCCATCGCCTTGTAAGGCGTAACGTATATGTCGCACGCGCCGATGAATTCGAGCAGCTCGGCCAGATCAACATAGCGATCATAAAACATCACGTGATCTTCGAGCCCCAGCTCGCGCACGCGGCGCCGCAACCACAATCGATAATCCTCTCCCTCGCGGCGCTTGACCTCAGGGTGCGTCGCTCCCAACACGATGTACACCGCGCGCGGATAAGCGGCGACCACTTTCGGCATCGCCTCGAGCATCATCTCGATGCCCTTGTTGCGGCTCAGCAGTCCGAAGGTCATCAGCACCAGTCGGCCTTCGACACCAAACTTGTCCTTGTAGTAATTCGGATCGACGAACGGAGCGTCAGGAACACCGTGATGTATAAAGGTGATTTTCTCTTCCGGGATTCCGTACTCGTTCTTTAGAATCGAGGTCGCCCGGTTATTCAAGACGACAAGATAATCGGACGCAGCCGCCACGCGAACAAGCGCATCTCGAATGCCGGCGGGAGGCGACGGCAATACCGTGTGCAGCGCAGTGACCACAGGTTTGCGCAAGGCCTCCAGAAACTCGGCGATGTATCGCCCCTCCGCGCCGCCGAATATGCCGAACTCATGTTGCACGCACACCGTGTCCACGCCTGAGAAATTAATATATTCAGCGGCGAGTCGATAATCGCCAAGCTGCTGCTGCCTGATCTCGAATGCCACTTCCGGAGGGTACTCATATCGTTCAGGAGTGTTTGTCAAAGCGATGACACTGGCCTGGACGTTTGCATCGACATCGCAGATCGCCTTGCGCAGGTCACTTGTGAAAGTGGCGATACCACAGGCTCGAGGGGGATAAGTTGCTACGAAACACACACGCGAATTAGCTGGACGACTTTGCTTCATTATTCTATTGCTCCCTTTTCCCTGTTGCCGGGTGAGTCCGAACGATCCGGACCTGAGGCCGCGCGGACGAACCCGCATTCTCTATAGCAATTAGAATGCTACAGTGACGACGATCGGAAGCGCCCGCTCGAACACTCAATGCCTGACGAAAAATCAGTAAAGGGTTGAGTCAGCATTGGACAACATAAGCTCCATGATGTCGCAAATATGCCCGGTCTACAAGGACACACCAATCAATCTACACTGCGCGGATGCGAAATTGATCCCAAAAGAATGGGCATCCGGCTGATTATCGATCACTTCAGGATCGGTGTGCTTGGCCTCTTGAGACGCGGAACCGCGTGGTCATCAAAACGATACATCGCGTGCACATCGAGGATACGAAAATCGTCCGCATCTCTCCAGGGAGTGGTCGTTTAGACTTCGAGTTCAAATGTGTTTATTTCGCTGTTCGGCTCTCTAGCACCATCTGTGTTTGAGTCACCAGCGCGATCAATCTGCCCTCTTCATTTGTTATTCGTGTCTGCCACGCCATGGTTCTTCGGCCTCGGTGTAACGCCGAGCATTCGCCGATCACTTTGGCTCCGACTCGCCCCGGCGCAAAGAAGTTCGTCTTCGATTCAATAGTGGTCGTAGTGAGTCCCTCGCGCAGATTGATCACAGTCGCGAAAGCTCCAAGCGTATCGGCGAACGCCATCAGCGCTCCGCCATGCGCTATTGCCGGAGTCGTACACAGATCTTCGCGAACCAACATTTCCGCGGTGAGTCGTTCAGGCGATGCGCTCAGAAACTTGATGCCGAGCAACTTCGAAAACGGAGGTAGTCTTTCCTGCAACTTGGAAATTAGGTCGAGATTCTCTTCCATGGTCTTCTCCATCGATTTTCTCCAGCGAGCTTCTCCAGCGATCAGCGCCGGCGCTGCGGCTTGCGGTCATTCCCAGGAGTCTTTTTGATATTCGCATACCCACCTCGTCAGAGGTGGGTCCCTGATGCTCTGGCCTACAGAACCGCAGAGCCTCCCCGCTCGCCCCGCATACCCACCTCTGACGAGGTGGGTCCCTGATGTTCCAGCCTACAGAACCGCAGAGCCTCCCCGCTCGCCCCCGCATACCCACCTCGTCAGAGGTGGGTCCCTGATGTTCCAGCCTACAAGACGGCACTCCGCGCCCTTGCTTTCCCGCATACCCACC
>Ga0070699_100000275_pt1 | contig 49319 bp, 38 predicted proteins | sample KBSK1503metaG_FD_65473 | JGI IMG/M metagenome (GOLD analysis project Ga0070699, IMG submission 65473) | Corn, switchgrass and miscanthus rhizosphere microbial communities from Kellogg Biological Station, Michigan, USA - KBS K1-50-3 metaG | ecosystem: Host-associated > Plants > Roots >... | reverse complement strand
CCTGAAGGTCAGGTACGTCAGCTCGGAGGAGTTCACCAACGACTTCATCAACATGATCAGGGACGGCAAGCAGGACGGCTTCCGCCGCCGCTACCGCGACGTCGACGTGCTGCTGGTCGATGACATCCAGTTCCTGGAGAACAAGGAAGGCACGCAGGAGGAGTTCTTCCACACCTTCAACACCTTGCACAACGCGAGCAAGCAGATCGTCATCTCCAGCGACCGCGCCCCCAAGCGGCTGGTCACGCTGGAGGACCGACTGCGCAGCCGGTTCGAGTGGGGGCTGCTGACCGACGTCCAGCCGCCCGAGCTGGAGACCCGCATCGCGATCCTGCGCCGCAAGGCCATCCAGGAGGGCCTGAACGCGCCGCCGGAGGTGCTCGAGTACATCGCCAGCCGGATCTCCACCAACATCAGGGAGCTGGAGGGCGCGCTGATCCGGGTGACGGCCTTCGCCAGCCTGAACCGCCAGTCGGTTGATCTCCAGCTGGCCGAGATCGTGCTCAAGGACCTCATCCCCGAGGCCCAGGGGCCGCAGATCACCGCAGCGACGATCATGGGCCAGACCGCCTCCTACTTCGGGCTGTCCATCGAGGACCTGTGCGGGACATCACGGTCGCGGGTGCTCGTCACCGCCCGGCACATCGCCATGTACCTGTGCCGCGAGCTAACCGACCTGTCGCTGCCCAAGATCGGCCAGCAGTTCGGCGGCCGCGACCACACCACCGTCATCAACGCCGACCGGAAAATCCGCTCCCTAATGGCCGAGCGCCGGTCGATCTATACGCAGGTCACCGAGCTAACCAATCGCATCAAGCAGCAGGCGCGGACGAGCTGAGGCGGCGGCCGCTCCGCTATGCGCACAGTTTGTGGACAACATTGTGGAAGAGTTTCGGATAACCAGGGGACAACTGGCGGCAAGCCTGTGCGACACCACCCGGCGGCCACAGGACAGGTCCCGCCGTCCCCTGAGCAGGCACATCCCCTGTGCGCAGAAAATGGCTGCTGACCTGCGGGAAGAGGGGTTCTCCCCAGAATCCACCGCACCTATGACTATGACGGTTCTCTCAATAAGAAAAGAACAACACCAAGTAGGCCCTGTGTGCATGAGGACGAGGAGGGCGGGGAACACCCTCGCAATACCCGGCGCCACGCACACTGACACCTCTAGTTGTCCCCACAGACCCACCCAGGAGGGCAGTTCCCGTGAAGCTCCAGGTTGAGCGTGATCATCTGGCCGAGGCCGTGGCGTGGACCGCGCGTGCCCTGCCGGCCCGCCCGACCGCCCCCGTGCTGGCCGGGATGCGCCTGAACGCGGGGGCCGAACTCACTCTCTCCACGTTCGACTACGAGGTCTCCGCGCAGGCCACCGTGCCGGTGATCACCGACGAAGAGGGCGCGGTGCTGGTCTCCGGCCGGCTGCTGGCCGAGATCGTCCGGTCGCTGCCCGCCAAGCCGGTCGACCTGACCACCGACGGGACCCGCGCGACCCTCAAGTGCGGCAGCGCCACCTTCACCCTGGTCTTGCTGCCGGAGGAGGAGTACCCGACGCTGCCCGAGATGCCGCCGCTCACCGGTTCGGTGGGCAGCGACGCGCTGGCCTCGGCCATCGCCCAGGTGGCCATCGCGGCCGGCCGCGATGACACGCTGCCCGCTCTGACCGGCATCAGGATCGAGATCTCCGGCGACACGCTCACCCTGGTCGCCACCGACCGGTACCGGCTGGCCGTCCGCGAGCTGCGCTGGAACCCGGCGCAGCCCGACCTCAGCACGGCCCTGCTGGTCCCTGCCCGCGTGCTCGGCGACACCGCCCGCGCCCTCACCTCGGGCGCCGAGGTGTCGATCTCGCTCGGCGGCGACAGCCTGATCGGGTTCGCGGGGGCCGGCCGGCAGACCACCACCCGGCTGCTGTCCGGCGAGTACCCCAAGTACCAGGCGCTGCTGCCGAGCGAGTTCAGCGCGACCGCCGAGCTCCCGGCCGCCACGTTCGCCGAGGCGGTCAAGCGGGTGGCGCTAGTGGCCGAGCGCAACACTCCGGTGCGCCTGGCCTTCAGCGCCGGGCAGCTGGTGCTCGAGGCCGGCGCCTCGGAGGACGCGCAGGCGGTGGAGATCCTCGAGGCGGCCTTCGATGGCGAGGACCTGCAGATCGCCTTCAACCCGCAGTACCTGCTGGACGGCATCGGCGCGCTCGACTCGGACATGGCCAGGATCTCGTTCACCTCGCCCACCAAGCCCGCCGTCCTCACGGGCAAGAGCGAGGGCGAGCCCGACTACCGGTACGTGCTCATGCCCATCCGTTCCGCAGGCTGAGGGCCGTAGTCTCGGATCTGTGCACCTCACCCGGCTCGCGCTGACCGATTTCAGGTCCTATCCCGAGCTCAGCCTCGAGCTCGGCCCGGGCGTGACCATGTTCAGCGGTCCGAACGGGGAAGGCAAGACCAACCTGGTCGAGGCGATCGGCTATCTGGCCACGCTGGGCAGCCACCGGGTGGCCACGGATACGCCGCTGGTCCGGCGCGGTGCCGATCGCGCCGTGCTGCGCGCCGCGGTGACCGGGGCGCAGGGCAGCACGCTGGTGGAGATCGAGCTCAACCCCGGCCGGGCCAACCGGGTCAGGCTGAATCGGGCGCCGATGCCGCGGCCGCGGGACATCCTCGGCGCGCTGAACACGGTGCTGTTCGCGCCCGAGGACTTGGCCTTGGTCAAGGGCGATCCCGGCGAGCGGCGGCGGTTCCTCGACGAGCTGCTGACCGCCACCGCGCCGCGCTACGCCGGCGTCCGCGCCGACTACGAGCGGGTGCTGAAGCAGCGCACCGCGCTGCTCAAGTCGGCCGGGTCCAAGGGGAACCTACGCGGCCCGGCCCGCGAGGCGATGACCTCGACCCTGGACGCCTGGGACGCGCAGCTGGCCCGGGCCGGCGCGCCGCTGCTGGCCGGCCGGATGCGCCTGGTGGCCACCTTGCGGCCGCACGTCACCGCGGCCTACGAGGCGGTCTCCGGCGGCCCTGCGGGTGAGGCATCGGGAATGAATTACCGCAGTTCAGCGTTGGAAAATAGTGATGAGTTCGATGATATCGGTGCATTGGAGACGGCGCTGCTGAAGGCGCTGTCCGGAGTCCGGGCCAGTGAGCTCGATCGCGGCGTCTGCCTGGTCGGCCCGCATCGGGACGAGCTTGAGCTGTCCATCGGGAGCCTGCCCGCCCGCGGGTACGCCAGCCACGGCGAGTCCTGGTCGCTCGCGCTCGCGTTGCGCCTGGCCAGCTTCGCCCTGCTCCGGGAGGGCCGCGAGGATCCGGTACTCATCCTCGACGACGTGTTCGCCGAGCTCGACACGGGCCGCAGGGACCGGCTGGCCGGACTGGTGGCCGCCGCCGAGCAGGTCCTGATCACCGCCGCGGTGTCGGCCGACATCCCCGCGGTGCTGGCCGGCGCGAGGTTCACCGTCCGCGCGGGCGTGGTCACCGGTGACGGCTAGCTCCACGGATCCCGACCGGGCGCGGCTGGCGGTCGAGGCGCTGGCCGTGGTCAAGGCGGACGCGCGGGCCAGGGGTGACCGGCCGGCCGGAATGGCGCGGCCGGGAGGGACCGATGAATCCGAACGGTCCGGGGTATCCGCCCTCTCCCGGGCTGACGCGCCCGGGCCAGGAAGGCGCGGCCGCCCCCGCCGCGAGGACCCGCAGCCGCTCGCCAGCGCGATCGGCGGGCTGCTCGATGCCGAAGGCTGGCAGCAGCGAGCCGCGATGGGCTCGGTGTTCGGCCGGTGGGCCGAGATCGTCGGCGCGGATCTGGCGGCGCACACCCGGCCGGATAGCTTCGCCGACGGCGAGCTGGCCGTGGCGGCCGACTCGACGGCCTGGGCAACCCAGGTCCGGTTGCTCGCCGCGGTGCTCGTCAAGCGGCTCAACGCCGAACTCGGCGACGGGACGGTCCGCCGGGTCAAGGTCCGCGGGCCGGCCCCGCCGCGGCAGCGCGGCGGATGGCGCGTACCAGGCAGCAAGGGCCCAGGCGACACCTATGGTTAGCCCAAGGGGGGTCTGGGGGGATGGGTCCCCCCAGGAGCGGGGGGGTCTTGGGGGGTCGCCCCCCCGGCTAGCAGCGACACGTGGGGCAACACGACCCTGGCTGTCGGTGCCTACAGGTAAAATGAATTAGCGCAAGGAAGGCCACATCGTGGGGGGCTGGGCGACGCGCTTCTTATGCAGGATGGAGTTTGGTTTGTCCTACGATGCACGCTCGATCACGGTACTCGAGGGCCTTGAGGCCGTTCGCAAGCGCCCGGGAATGTACATCGGCTCGACCGGCGAGCGCGGACTGCATCACCTCGTCTACGAGGTTGTGGACAACTCGGTGGACGAGGCCCTCGCCGGGCACGCGGACAACATCGAGGTGACGCTGCTGGCCGACGGCGGGGTCCGGGTCAAGGACAACGGCCGCGGCATCCCGGTAGACGAGCACCCGGTGGAGCACCGCCCGGCGGTCGAGGTCGTGATGACCACCCTGCACGCGGGCGGCAAGTTCGACGGCAAGTCCTACGCTGTCTCGGGCGGACTGCACGGCGTCGGCGTTTCCGTGGTGAACGCGCTGTCGTGGATGCTCGAGGTGGAGGTGTACAGGGACGGTTACGTCTGGACGCAGGGCTACGAGCGCGGCGATCCGATGGGCCCGCTAGTCCGCGGCGCTGCGACCGAGGACACCGGTACCACGATCACGTTCTGGCCCGACAGCCAGATCTTCGAGACCACCGACTGGTCCTTCGAGACGCTATCCCGGCGGATGCAGGAGATGGCGTTCCTCAATAAGAACCTGGCCATTTCCATCAGCGATGAGCGCGATCCCAGCGCCCCCCGGGGGGCCACGTATCAGTACGCCGGGGGAATCGCCGACTTCGTTCGGTACATCAATGGCTCGAAGGAGCCGGTGCACGCCACCGTCATCGATTTCGAGGAGGAAGCGGACGGGATCTCCGTGGAGATCGCGATGCAGTGGAGCTCGGCGTACACCGAGTCGGTGTACACGTTCGCGAATACCATCAACACGGCCGAGGGCGGCACACACGAAGAAGGTTTCCGGGCCGCGCTCACCACGATCGTCAACCGGTACGCCCGCGAGCAGAAGTTGCTGCGCGAGAAGGACGACAACCTGACCGGGGACGACGTGCGCGAGGGCCTGACCGCGATCGTCTCGGTCAAGCTCGCCGAGCCTCAGTTCGAGGGCCAGACCAAGACCAAGCTGGGTAACACCGAGGCCAAGTCGTTCGTGCAGAAGGCCTGCAACGACCACCTGCGGGACTGGTTCGACCGCAACCCGGGCGAGGCCAAGGACATCATCAACAAGGCCAGCCAGGCGGCCCGGGCCCGGATCGCCGCGCGCCAGGCGCGTGACCTTACCCGGCGCAAGTCGTTGCTGGACTCGACGTCGCTGCCGGGCAAGCTGGCCGACTGCCAGTCCACCGACCCCGCGATTTCCGAGATCTACGTGGTCGAGGGCGACTCGGCCGGCGGCTCGGCCAAGGGCGGCCGGGACCCGAAGTTCCAGGCCATCCTGCCCATCCGCGGCAAGATCATCAACGTGGAGAAATCGCGGATCGACCGCGTGCTCAAGAACAACGAGGTCCAGGCGATGATCACGGCGCTCGGCGCCGGCATCCACGACGAGTTCGACATCACCAAGCTCCGCTATCACAAGATCATCCTGATGGCGGACGCCGACGTGGACGGGCAGCACATCCGGACGCTGCTGCTCACGCTGCTGTTCCGGTTCATGAAGCCGCTGGTCGAGGCCGGCCACGTGTATCTCGCCCAGCCGCCGCTCTACAAGATCAAGTGGGAGGGGCGCGGCGTCGCCCCGGGATACGCCTACTCCGATCCCGAGCGGGACCGGGTGATCGAGGCGGGCATCGCGGAGGGCAGGAAGGACCCGCGGCCGCGGGACGGCGTGCAGCGGTTCAAGGGCCTGGGCGAGATGAACCCCAATGAGCTGTGGGAAACCACGATGGACCCGGCCCGGCGAGTGCTGCTGCAGGTGACCCTGGATGACGCGGCGCAGGCCGACGAGCTGTTCAGCGTGCTGATGGGCGAGGACGTCGAGGCGCGCCGCGCGTTCATTACCCGCAACGCAAGGGACGTCAGGTTCCTGGACATCTGATCCGCACGGTGTCAGCTGGTTTTCTCGTTTGAGTAAGGATTGCGAAAAGTGACCGAAGTTACCGATGCGCCGCAGGGCGGCGGGCACGACCGTACCGAGCCGGTCGACATCCAGTACGAGATGCAGCGCAGCTACATCGACTACGCGATGTCGGTCATCATCGGCCGGGCGCTGCCCGACGTGCGGGACGGCCTCAAGCCGGTGCACACGCGGATCCTGTACGCGATGTACGACGGCGGGTACCGTCCCGAACGGGGCTACTTCAAGTGCTCGCGGGTCATCGGCGACGTCATGGGCAACTACCACCCGCACGGCGACAGCGCGATCTACGACGCGCTGGTGCGGATGGCGCAGCCCTGGTCGATGCGGATGCCGCTCATCGACAGCCAGGGCAACTTCGGCTCGCCGGGCAACGACCCGCCCGCGGCCATGCGGTACACCGAGTGCCGCCTCGCCCCGCTGGCCATGGAGATGCTGCGGGACATCAACGAGGACACGGTCGACTTCCGGGAGAACTACGACGGCCGCTCGTCCGAGCCCGTGGTGCTGCCCAGCCGGTTCCCCAACCTGCTGATCAACGGCTCCGAGGGGATCGCGGTCGGCATGGCCACCAAGATCCCGCCGCACAACCTGCGCGAGGTGGCCGCCGGGGTCGCCTGGTATCTGGACCACTTCGACGCGACCGACGAGGAACTCCTGGACGCGCTGCTGGAGCGGGTCAAGGGACCGGACTTCCCCACCCGCGGTCTCATCGTGGGCCGGCGCGGCATCAGGGACGCCTACCGCACCGGGCGCGGCTCGATCACCATGCGGGCGGTTGTCGAGGTTGAGGAGGATGCCCGGGGCCGGGCCACGCTCGTGGTCAGGGAACTGCCCTTCCAGGTCAACCCGGACAACCTGGCCCAGAAGATCGCCGAGCTGGTCAAGGACGGCAAGGTCAGCGGCATCGCCGACGTCCGGGACGAGAGCAGCGGCCGTACCGGCCAGCGGCTGGTCATCGTGCTCAAGCGGGACGCCATCGCCAAGGTGGTGCTCAACAATCTGTACAAGCACACCCAGCTGCAAGACACGTTCGGCGCCAACATGCTGGCGCTGGTCGACGGTGTGCCGCGCACCCTGCGCCTGGACCAGATGATCAGGTACTGGGTCACGCACCAGATCGAGGTCATCGTCCGGCGCACCAAGTTCCGGCTGCGTAAGGCCCAGGAGCGCCTGCACATCGTGGCCGCGCTGCTCAAGGCCATCGACCGGATCGACGAGGTGATCGCGCTGATCCGCGCGAGCGCGTCGGCGGCCGAGGCACAGCAGGGCCTGATGGGGCTGCTGGAGATCGATGAGATCCAGGCCCGCGCGATCCTGGATATGCAGCTGCGCAAGCTGGCCGCCCTGGAGCGGCAGGAACTCGTCAACGAGCGGGACGAGCTGGAAGCGAAGATCGCCGACTACGAGGACATCCTGGCCTCGCCCGACCGGCAGCGGCAGATCGTCGGCACCGAGCTGGCCGAGATCGTGACCAAGTTCGGCGACGACCGGCGTACCGAGATCATCGCCTACGACGGCGAGGTGGCCGACGAGGACCTGATCGCCGAAGAGGACGTCGCGGTCACCATCACTTACGGCGGGTACGCCAAGCGGACCAGGACCGACCTGTACCGCGCGCAGCGGCGCGGGGGCAAGGGAATCCGCGGCGCGCAGCTGCGCACCGACGACATCGTGGATCACTTCTTCATCACCACGACTCATCACTGGATCCTGTTCTTCACCAACAAGGGCCGGGTCTACCGGGCCAAGGCCTACGAGCTGCCGGACGCCGGACGCGATGCCCGCGGCCAGCACGTAGCCAACCTGCTCGCCTTCCAGCCAGACGAGCGGATCGCCGAGGTGCTCGCACTGCGCGACTACCAGGTGGCTCCCTACCTGGTGCTTGCCACCAAGTCCGGGCTGGTGAAGAAGTCCAGGCTGACCGACTTCGACTCGCCGCGATCCGGCGGCATCATCGCGATCAACCTGCGCGAGGACGACGAGGTCATCGCGGCCCGGCTGGCCTCCCCCGAGGACGACCTGCTGCTGGTCAGCAAGGGCGCGCAGGCGATCAGGTTCCATGCCGACGACGATTCGCTGCGCCCGATGGGCCGGGCCACCTCGGGCGTCATCGGGATGCGCTTCAACGACGGCGACGAGCTGCTCGGCATGTACGTGGTCAGGGACGGCGGCGACGTGCTGGTGGCCACCGGTGGCGGGTACGCCAAGCGCACGCCCGCCGACGCCTACCCGGTCCAGGGCCGCGGCGGCCGCGGCGTCGTCACGGCGAAGATCGTCGAGGCCCGGGGCGTGCTGACGGGCGCGCTGATGGTGCACCCGGGCGACGAGGTCTTCGCGATCACGTCCGCGGGCGGGGTGATCAGGACCAGCGCGGCCGAGGTCAAGCAGTCGGGCCGGCAGACCATGGGCGTCCGGCTGATGAACCTGGCTTCCGGTGACAGCGTGGTCGGCCTGGCGCTCAACGCGGAGTCGATGGCAGAAGCCGAGGAAGCAGACATGGCCGACGTGCCGGATCCCGCAGACCCGGATCCAGCAGCCCCAGATCTCGCCGTCGAGGAGCAGGGAGAAGCGGAGTAATCCTGCGGATTGTGTAAGGTCGGCTAGTACGCCTGACTTTTTCAGGCGGACGGCAACGATTTCGGGGGCACAAGCGTCCCATGAGTAAGACGAAGTCCGGCAGAATGCTGTCTTCTTCGCATAGGTGGTCATATGGGCGTCGCGTCCGGAGATAACCTCGTGAGGGTCTGGATCAGAGGGAGGACGGCTTGGACAGGCGCACGGACAGGCCAGCTGGCTCGAGGGGAGGCTCGCCCATCGTGGTGACTTCGCGAGCTGCCGACGACAACCTGATCGACGACGAGGACACGCTGACGAGCGACATCATGGCACCGCCCAGGCAGTCGTCGCGCAAGCCGACCTCAGCTAAGTCCGACCCAGCGAAGTCTGCTCCCGCCAAGACCGCCGTGCCCGAGGATGCCGTATCCGACGGTAAGGCAGGCGGCAGTGTTTCGCCGAACGGCACGCCGGCGGCCGGGAAAGAGGATGCTCTGGCCAACGGTGCTGGGGCCAACGGCGCCGGGGCCAACGGTGGCCCGGCGGCTGTCAGCCCGAAGGACAACGCGCGCCCAGCCGCGGACGCCACGATCGTCGATGGCGCACCCGCGCTGCCCGCGGACACCATCGGATCTCCGCGCCCGGCCCGGTCGAAGGAGTCCGACGCGGACCAGGCCGCGGGGAGCAAGGCCGCCGTGGACGACCCGACGATCGCCTACCCCGCGGAATCAGCGGTGAAGCCGGCCGGTGACGATCCCAGGGGCACGGCGGCTTCCGGTGCTGCTCCGGCTTCCGCCTCCGGTACTGCCTCGCAGGCCGGCTCCATGGCGCCGGCGGGCACCCGCCCGGTGCAGCCCGAGCCGCCGTCGGTCTCCCCGGCCGCATTCGCGTGGGAGATGCCCGACCCGCCGCCGCACTCATCGTCGTCCCCGGCGCGGACGTTCCTGCGTTCGGGTGCGACCGCTAAGAACCCCTCGGCGCCTAAGGCCGGGTCGTCGCCCGGCGCGGGCAAGGCTACGGCAGAGAGCCCGGCCGCGGCCCGAGGCGCGGCGCAGAAAGCACCGGGCCCGCAGCCGAAGCGGACGGCGCGGCAGGCGCACCTCACCGTCGCCCGGGTCGAGCCCTGGTCGGTGATGAAGTTCAGCTTCGTCGTGTCGCTGGTCGCCTTTGTCATCTTGTTCGTGGCGGTCAGCGTGCTCTACGGCGTACTGGCCGGGCTCGGCGTGTTCGACTCGCTGCAGCGCGTCGTGTCGGACGTCACCTCGAGCCAGAGTTCGACGGGCGTGAACGCGAAGGCCTGGTTCTCCGCGTCCAGGGTGCTGGGCTACACGGCCCTGCTCGGCTCGCTCAACATCGTGCTGATCACCGCGATGTCGACGATCGGCTCCGTGGTGTACAACCTCACCTCGCGGCTGGTCGGCGGCGTAGAAGTCACCCTCAAGGAAACCGAGTAACGCTTCGGCGGCACGGCACGGTAACATCGCGGGGACGGTGATGCAGCCGGGTCTGCGGACCACGGCGCAACCCGTCCCGGCGGTGCGGTAGGATGGTTGTCGCTCCTGTTTCCGCAGGTCAGCTGCATGTCATGGGGTTATAGCTCAGTCGGTTAGAGCGCGTCCCTGATAAGGACGAGGCCCGTGGTTCAAGTCCACGTAACCCCACAAGGCAACTCTTTTCACCAGCCACGACACGTACCAGCCGGGTCCCCCGGGCCGGTGCGGCGCGCCCGCTAGCCGCGCAGGTTGGCGGGACGGCTTTGCTAAGCTGCCGTACACCTGCGGACGGCGGAATTCGGATCCCGTCGCCCCGCTCAGATTGTCATCGAGGTGGAGGGTTCCTCGCTGTGAAGAAACTCATCGTGCTCGCCGCGCTCGGGCTTGGCGCGTTCGCCGTCTGGCGCAAGGTCCAGTCCGACCGTGCCGAACTCGACTTGTGGACCGAGGCCACCGCCGCCGACGAGGACTGACCCGCGCGGTCGGAGCCATGTCCGACAGCCGGCGAAAGCCGATCCGGCGCAAGGAGGCAAGCAGGTGAGCGATACATCCCCGGTATCGCTGGTCTGCTGTGACGTGGTCGGGGCGGCCGCCGTCGACGGCAGCATCCTGGAGCGGGCGTTCGCGGAGGCGATCGCCACCCAGGGGGTTGTCGTCGGCACCGCGGCGTACGTCAAGTCGATGGTGCAATTCGACCGGACGCGCGGCTGGCCGCCCGCCGACGTCATGCGAAATCTGTTCCCGGAGGACGAGATCCGGGCTCAGGCCGCCAACCTCGCCTTCGAGCGGTCGTTCCGGGCGGCCGTGGACCGGTTCGGGGTATTGCCGCTCCCCGGCGTCAACGAGGCGCTGGCCAAGCTCTCCGCGGCCGGCCTCAAGATCTGCCTGATGTCCTCTCTGTCCAGGCCCGCGCTGAGCCTGATCGTAGAGCGCCTGGACTGGGGCCAGCGCGCCGACCTGGTGCTGTGCGGAGACGACGTGGCCCGGGGCTTCCCCTGGCCCGACCTCATCCTCTCCGCGGTCCTGCGGCTGGGCATCGGCGATGTGCGCGACGTGGTGGTGGTCACGGCCAGCGAAGGCGGGGCACTGTCCGCTCAGCGAGCCGGAGCCCGGCTGGTCGTCGGCGTGCTCAGCGACATGGACGACGCGGGCAGGCTCCGCCGGGCCGGAGCCACCCACCTGCTGGCCGACGTCGGGGAGCTTCCCGACCTGGTGGCCGCGCAGGGCGGGATCACGACGAGTGACTGACTTCGCTGGTCACGTGGCAAACTGTGAAGCATGCCGGAACTGCCGGAAGTAGAATCGCTGGCCGCCTTCCTGCGTGGTCACGCCACGGGTCACACCGTCGCGCGTGCCGACGCGGCCTCGTTCTCGGTGCTGAAGACGTTCGATCCGCCGCTCACCAGCCTCAGCGGCCAGGTGATCACCGAGGTCGGCCGGCACGGCAAGTTCCTGGACCTCGCCACCGACCAGGGCCTGCACCTGATCATGCACCTGGCCCGGGCGGGCTGGCTGCGCTGGCGCGACGATCTGCCCACGGCGCCGCCGAAGCCGGGTAAGAGCCCGCTGGCCTTCCGGCTCAGGCTGGATGACGGCTCCGGATTCGACCTGACCGAGCAGGGCACGCACAAGCGTCTGGCCGTGTACCTGGTCCGCGACCCAGCCGAGGTGCCCGGGGTGGCCACCCTCGGCCCGGACCCGCTGGCCGCCGACTTCACCGCGGACACCCTGGCGGGCCTGCTGGCCGGACGCCGGATGCAGGTCAAGGGCGTACTCCGCGACCAGCGAATCATCGCCGGCATCGGCAACGCCTACTCCGACGAGGTACTGCATGCGGCCAAGATGTCACCCTTCAAGATTGCGGCCAGCATGACCCCGGACGACGTGACCACCCTGTACAACGCGATCAAGGCCACGCTGACCGAAGCCGTGGAGCGTTCGGCGGGCCTGGCGGCCGCGGACCTGAAGGGCGAGAAGAAGAGCGGCCTGCGGGTGCACGCCCGGGCCGGTCAGGAGTGCCCGGTATGCGGCGACACCATCAAGGAAGTCTCGTTCGCCGACTCTTCGCTTCAGTACTGCCCGACCTGCCAGACCGGCGGCAAGCCGCTGGCCGACCGCCGCCTGTCCCGCCTGATCAAGTAACCGGTGGCGTGGACGGCTCTGGCTGGCCACCCCCCGCCACGGCAAGGGGAGTCTACGAAGTTGTGACCTGCTTCGTCGACCAGGTTGGAGGAGCTGATCGCCGTTCGCGACGGCGCGAGCTGCCAAATCCGGCAAGAAGGGTGAGCCTGCCGGGCTTGAGCTTAGAGCTCATCCTTACCAGGGATGCGCTCGAACCAATGCGCACCGGGTACCCTAGTCGGAAGGCATTCGGGGCTATAGCTCAGCTGGAAGAGCGTCTGGTTTGCATCCAGAAGGCCAGGGGTTCGAGTCCCCTTAGCTCCACAGGTCAGAGGCCAAATGCGATCTTGAAGGCTCCCGAAGCAGAGCCAAACCAAGAGCCAAAGTCGGCGTACTATCCGGCATATGACGGCTACTGCGCGCCGTGGGCACGGCGAAGGTTCGGTCTATCGCGATGCGGCGAACGGCACCTGGGTCGGTGCGATCTCGCTCGGCTGGCGTCCGGATGGTTCGCGGATCCGGCGGAAGGTCACCGGGCGTACCAAGACCGAGGTTCGGGAGAAGCTCAAGAAACTCCAGGCCGAGGCAGACGCTGGGCTGAAGACCTCGGCTAGCTACACGCTGTCCAAGGCTGCGGACGACTGGGCGGCTGAGGCACTGGACGGCTTGGCAGACAAAACTGTTCGGTCACATGTGGACCTGCTCCGGCCGGTGACGATGCTGATCGGCCAGGTTCCGTTGCGGGACCTGACCGCGCAGGACGTCCGGCGCACGCTGAACAAGCTGGCCCAAACGCGGTCGACCAGGACGATGGCCAGCACGCACAACGTGCTAGTACGGGCTATCCGCCACGCGGAGGCTAACGATCACGTGGGCCGTAACGTGGCGGCGTTCGTGAAGCCGCCGCAGGGCAAGACCGGGCGGCCGTCCCGGGCGATGAACGCGGCCGAGGCGGCCGCGCTGCTCGTAGCGGCCAGGGATCACCCTCGTCTCGGCGCCTACGTGATCCTTTCCTTGACTACCGGCATCCGGACCGAGGAGGCCCGGGCTCTGCGGTGGGATCACGTCGACCTGGACGGCGACCCGGATGCGCGGACGCCGGTGCCGCCGAATATCGCGGTGTGGAGATCGGTCCGGCTGCACGGCGACACCAAGACCGAGAAGTCGCGGCGGACCCTGGCCCTGCCGCAGAACGCCGTGACGGCGTTGCGGGAGCACCGCAAGTGGCAGACGGAGGCCCGGCTGGCCGCCGGGCCGCTGTGGCAAGACACCGGCCTGGTGTTCACCACGAGCGTGGGAACGCCGCTAGACGCCTCGCATGTCCGGCGTGACTTCCGCGCCCTGTGCAAGAAGGCTGGCATTGAGGGTGTCTGGGCGCCGCGGGAGTTGCGGCACACATTCGTCTCGGTCATGTCCGTGTCCGGTGTGGCCGTGGAGGAGATCGCCCGGCTGGCCGGCCACGCCAGCTCGAGGACGACCGAGACCATTTACCGGCACGAGCTCCGCCCCGTCATCACCACCGGCGCTGACGTCATGGACAAGATCTTCACCGCAGCCGAGCGCGAGGGATAGCCAGCCACAACCCGGTGACGTTGGGGTGATGGCCGGACCGGGAGCGTGATCTCCTGCCTATCCTGGAACTTCCGAGACATCCAGGAAGGTCCGATCCCGTGGATGACGATGGCGGTGTGCTGTACCTCGTGGTCAGCGGCGCCCCGGCGCCCGAGGGCATAGCCGCGCTGGTCGCTGCGTGCCAGGCCGCGGGGTGGCAGGTCGTGGTCTTCTCCACGCCGACCGGCATCCGGTTCATCGATCCTGCCGAGCTGGAGCGCCTGACCGGCGAGGCGGTGCGGTCGGAGTACCGGATACCGGGCACCGGCAGCCCGGTCCCTGCCGCGGACGTCGTGCTGGCATGCCCGCTGACGTTCAACAGCGTCAACAAGTTCGCCCACGGTCATGCGGACAACTTCGCGGTGGGCTTGCTGTGCGAGATGGTGGGCTACGGCGTCCCAGTCGTGGTCGTACCACATTGCAAGCCCCAGCTCGCCAGTCATCCAGCGTTCGGCGCCAGCCTGGAGACGCTGCGCGGCATGGGCATACGGGTGCTGTTCGACCCGGACGCGCCGTACGAGCGCAGATTGCCTCCGTGGCGCGAGGTCATCGACGCGCTTCCCGTCAGGGCTGGTGCCGGATGACGCCATCCGACCGCGAGCCCACCGGGCAGCGGATCGCGCGGGCTAGGCGGCGGCGCGGCCTGTCGCAAGCCGTACTCGCCGGACTGGTCGGCCGGTCCGAATCCTGGCTGTCCCAGGTCGAGCGAGGCAAGCGCGGCGTCGACAGCCACAGCGTCCTGGTGCGCCTGGCGGAGATCCTGCGGGTGGACATCGAGGAACTCACCGGCTCTGCGGACCGGGATGAGACCGGCAGCCGCGCCCACCCCGCTACGCCGCTAATCGAGCAGGCCATGATGGGCTACGGCGCTCCCAATCCAGTGGACGGCGGTGAAGAGCCGGGGCGGGAGGTCAGCCTGGACTTCTTGCGTGCGCAGGCGCGCTCTGCGTACCAGGCTTATCAGGCGACCCGCTACGACGAAGCGGGCCGCATCCTGCCCAGTCTGATCCGCGCCGTGGAAACGGCGGTCCGGATGGCCTGCTCGGGCAACCCGGCCGCTTGCGCGGTCCGCGCTCGGGTCTACGACACCTCGGCCGCGCTGCTGAGCCGTGTGGGTGAGCCGTTCCTGGCCTGGGCGGCCGCCGATCGCGCCATGTTCGCTGCCGAGCAGTCCGGCGACCCCCTGCTCGCCGCGGCCGGTGCCTGGCGGCTGTCCTACATGATCACCGGCCGCAAGCATCCGCAGGAGGCACTCGATCTGGCCATGGCCGCGGCCGCCGCCCTCAAGCGCATGACGCGGGTACCCTCGGCCGAAGGCCTCAGCGTCTACGGTGCCCTGCACCTGGCCGCCGCCACAGCGGCAGCGGCCAGCTTCGACCGGGCGACGACACAATCGCTGCTGGCCACCGCGCGCGGCATCGCCCACCGCACCGGCGAGGCGAACCACCTGGGCACCGCGTTCGGTCCGGTCAACGTGGCCATCCACGCCATCTCGGCGTCGCTCAAGCTTGGTGACCCCCGGACCGCGACCGAGACCGGTGAGGCCCTCGATCTGGTGGCGATGCCGGCCGGCCTGGTGGGCAGGCGAACCCAGGTCAACCTGGACCTGGCGCGCGCGTACGCCATGACCCGGAAGGATGCGGCTGCGGTCAACCTCCTGCTGGCCGCCGAACGGCTCAGCCCGCAGCTGGTCCGTTACGACCTGGCCACCCGGGACGTCCTGACCGAGCTGCTGCGCCGCGAGCACCGCCCGTCGACGCCTGAGCTGCGGCCCCTCGCGCGCCGCGCGGGCGTGATCTAACCCTTACTTTTGTGCGGGTTCCGTGCCCGCAACGGGATCCCGGTTCTTTACCTTCACCGCATTGCGGCCCATTTCAGCCTCCGCTCCCTAGCCTCATCGCTGGCAGGGTGCGGCGAGGGCCGGGAGGCACGAAGTGGAGGAGCGAGCAGCGCGCAGGCTGCGGCTGGTACCTGACGAGTATGACCAGGTGCTTCGCCTGGACCGGTTCCGCCAGGACCATCCGGCGGTCGTCGTCGGGGCTGGAAACGGCTGGTGGCAGGCGGTGATCCCGAAGCCGGACGGCGAGATCGTCACCACCCGCTACACGCTCCGCGCCCTGCTCGACAAGCTCGACGAGCTACTCAACGCGAACACTAGTAAGACCCCGCCGTGAGTCAACCCTTGATCAGGTTGCGGCCGCCTTGAGGAAAACCTCGTCGAGATGCCACTCCAGGAACTCCCGGCCGGGCCGGTTGTTATCGGTCACCCCCACATACGCCCGCACAACCGTTATTGTGCACCGGCAGCCGACCCGCCCTCCGGGAACCCCGCCATTGCACCGCAACCTGCACAGCATCGACGCGTAGCGGGAGGACCAGGGCCGTCCGCCAGCAGGAACGACGAAGAGCGCGACCTAGGTCCGAACGCACCAAGCGGACCCCATGACCGACGAACCGACGCTTCGTGCTCAATCTTTGAACTTCTTATATGCGCAGTTCAAAGGCCTTCCCATGACCCACCCATGTTGTGTCTCCCTGATCGCTTCAAATGATCATGAACCGCCGATCGCTCACCATGGTTCACATGACGCAGACCGTTGCATTCATCGAAATGATCATGGGCAACCCCGCGGCCACATCACCCCCGCGTGAAAAGAGGCCGCCGTATTGGCCGTAGTCGTCACCGTCGCCAAAGGCTACGACCTCAGCTACATCTGGAAAACCCAAGATCGCACAGCCGAACGCGCGGCCGGCGGGTACTACCTCAACGCCGCCCAGGCCGGCGAACCACCCGGCCGCTGGTGGGGACCCGGTGCCCAGGCCTTCGGCCTCGCACCCGGGCAGACCGTCCAACGCCAGCCCTATGACGCGGTGTACCGGCAGACCGACCCGCGTACCGGCGCCAGGGTTGGTCGGCCCCGCGGCCGGTACCCCACGTTCGCCGACCACCTGGCCCGTCTTCAGACGGCTGAGCCGCACGCCACAGCCGAACGGCTTATCGAGCTCGAACGCGAGGCTGCCCAGGCGACCCGGCAGCCCGCCGCCTACTACGACGTCACCATCTCGTTCTCCAAGTCCATCTCGGTCCTGCACGCCTCCCTGCGGGAGAACGAGCGGCGCGCCCGCCTGGGCGGAGACCAGCAGGAGGCCGCGTACTGGGCCGGGCGCGAGCAGCAGTTTCAGGAGGTGCTGCACCGGGCCAACCGGGCCGCGCTGGAGTACCTGCAAGCCTGGGCCGGGATCACCCGCACCGGCTACCACGGCACCCGGGTCGACGGCCGCGAGCCGGGCCGGTTCGAGTCGGCCGGGCTGATCGTCACCTCGTGGCTGCAGGGCGCCAGCCGCGACGGCGACCCGCAGGACCACATCCACAACCAGATCGCCCGGATCACCCGGACCGTCAGCGACGGCAAATGGCGCGCCCTGGACACCATGAGCGTCCGCGCGGTCCTCGGCGCGCTGCAGGCCGTCGCGGCGACCGCGGTGGAGTGTGAGCTGACGCGCGAGTTCGGCGTGGACTGGATGCCGCGTGCAGACGGGCGCGGTAACGAGATCAAGGGCATCAGCCAGGCGCAGATGGACGCGTACTCCACCCGCACAGTGCAGGTGCGCGAGAAGGAACGTGAACTCGCGCGGGCGTGGGAGCGCAAGCATGGCCGGGCGCCGACCTCGCGCGAGCTGCTGCACATCGCCAACGCCGCCACGCTGCAATCGCGCCAGGGCAAGGACGCCGGCGCGATCGACTGGGATGCGCTCGCGCAGCGGTGGGACGCCACCCTCGGCGGCGAACTTGCTGGCATCGCGCCCGCGGTGTCGGACGCCCGCGGCCCGCGGCTGCAGCCGAGCGAGCATCACGCCGGCCGCGCGCCGTCCGGACCGCCCGCGCCCGAGGCCCAGGCCCGGGCATTGGCCAAGGCCTTGGTCCTGGTGTCAGACCGGCATCCGGCCTGGACTCGGCACGATCTGCTCAAGCAGCTCGCCCTGGTTATGCCGTCCGAGACCCGGCGGATGAGCCCGGAGGAGGCTCAGGAGCTGCTGCTCGGCCTAGCCGAAGAAGCGCTGTCCGGCAGATCCGGTGAGGTGGTGTGCCTGGAGGCACCCGAGTGGCCGCCGCTGCCCGCCTCGCTGCGCCACAAACTGGACGGGCGCAGCATCTATGCGCGTCCCGGCGTCGCGTGGTACGCCACCACCGCGCAGCTGACGCTGGAAGAGCGGCTCGTCGCGCACGCGCAGACGCAAAGCGCGCCGCAGCTGCCCGGCGAACTGGCCGCGCGGCGCCTCGGCGCCGACCTCGCGCAACTACGCGAAGTACTGGCCGGCCGCGCGCACGACACGCGCGAACACGCCGCGCCGCGCGGGCTGCGCTTGGACCAGGCGGCCGCCGCATGGCACGCGCTCACCTCGCCCCGCACTGTGGAAGTCATCACTGGCCCGGCCGGCACCGGCAAGACCCGCGTCCTGGCCGCCATCGCCCAGGCATGGGACGGGCCGGTGTTCGGCACCGCGACCTCCCAGAACGCCACCAACGGCCTGCGCCACGCCGGGATCCGGCAAGTGGCCAACACTACCCGGCTGCTCGCCGCCGTCCAGCGCGGCCGGATCCCGCCCGGCTCGCTGATCGTGGCCGACGAAGGTTCCATGATCTCCAGCACCCACCTCGCCGCGATCACCGAGTACGCCGCCCGCAACCGCTGCAAGCTGGTCCTGGCCGGAGACCAGGACCAGCTCGCCGCAGTCGAAGGCGGCGGCGCCATGATGCTGCTCGCGGACCGGCTCGGCTACGTCCAGCTCGCCGAACCCGTCCGGTTCACCGCCGCCTGGGAACGCTCTGCTTCCCTACGCCTGCGCTCCGGGGACACTACGGCCCTGGATGAGTACGATCAGCACGGCCGCATCCGCGGCGCCCCGCCCGACCACGCCATGGACCAGGCCGCCCGCGCCTACGTGGCCAGCTACCTGACCGGACGCAACGTTCTGCTGATGGCCGCGGACTGGGCCCGCTGCCGGGAGCTCTCACGACAGATCCGCGACGACCTCGTTCACCTCGGCCTCGTCGACGCAGGCCGGACCATCCGGATCGCCCAGGGGGCCGAAGCCTCCGCCGGGGACCTGATCATATGCCGCGACAACGACCACCGCCTCGAGGCGGGCGAACCGGGCCGGTCCCTGGCCAACGGAGACGTCCTGCGGATCGAGGCCATCACGCGCAGCGGCATCATGGTCCGCCGAATGCTCGATCCCGACCCCGCGACCGGCCAGCGCCGGTTCACTGCCCAGGCCTTCCGCTACGCCGGCTACCAGTCAGCGGACCTGGCCTACGCGATCACCGGGCATTCCGCCCAGGGCGCCACCGTACACACCGGGATCGCGCTGGTCACCGGCAGCGAGGACCGGCAGTGGCTCTACCCGGCGATGACCCGCGGCACCGACGCCAACCTGGCCTACGTGTTCACCATCCCGCCCCGGGCCGCCGACCCGGAACCCGGTACCCGGCCCGCCCCCGAACTTGACCGCTACGAACGCATCCGGCGTGAACGCGCCGGATCCCCGCCAGCACCGCTGCCGGGTCCCCAGCAAGATCTAACCGACGAACGCGAGCCGATAGCCGTGCTCGCCGACGTCCTCAGCCGCGATGGTGCCGAACAATCCGCCTTCGCGATCCGGCAGCGCAATCTGGTCAACGCCGACCACCTCGCCACCCTCCACGCCATCTGGGCCGCCGAAACCGGTAACGCCCGCTACGGCCGCTACCGCGACCTGGTCGCCGCCGCGCTCCCGCCCGGCCACCGGCAGCCGCTATCCCACCAGGCCCGATGGCTGTACCGCACCCTGCACGCCGCCGAACTCGCCGGCCTGGACCCCGCCGAGGTCATCCGCACCGCCATCATCTCCCGCGACCTAGCCGGATCCCGCGATATCGCCGCCGTCCTCGACGCCCGGATCCGCCCGCGCATCAACCCGCTGCTCCCCCAGCCGCAAGGCACCTGGACCAGACGGATACCCGACCTGCCCGACCCCGGGCGCCACGCCTATCTGGCCCAGATCGCCGTGATGATGGACGACCGCACCCGACGCCTGGGCCAGCACACCGCCCGGACTGCCCCCGCCTGGGCCATCACCGCCCTCGGGCCGGTCCCCGCCGCCCCGGCCGCCCGCCGCGACTGGGAACACCACGCGGCCGCGATCGCCGCCTACCGCGAGACCTACAGCTACGACCACCCCGGCGACCCCATCGGGCCTGAACCCAGCCACCAGGCACCCGGCCAGCGGGCCGCCTGGCACGCAGCCTTCGCCGCTCTTAACCCGGCTGACGGACCCGGCGTCCGCGCCCTGCCCGACGGACGGCTGTGGCTGCTCCGCGACACCTACGCCGCCGAGACAGCCTGGGCCCCCCGTCACACCGGGAAGGAACTACGGCTGGCCCGCCTCGCAGCCTTCGACGCCGTCTTGGGCGCCATCCGCGCCGACGCCGAAGCTGACGCCGCCCGCAAGGCCGGCGACCACGACCGCGCCGCCCGCCACGACCACCTGGCCGCCAGCTACCGTAGTCTGCGCGACTTCTACCAGCATCGACAACAGACCTTCGCCCAGGCGATGGCCGACCGGCAGGAATGGGAACAGGCCACCGCCCGCTCTCGCCACATCGCTATCGCCGCCGACACCGAACTGCGTCGCCGCCACCCCGACCGGAAGATCGAGCCGCTCCGCTCCGCCGAACCAGCCCCCGTCAGCGATACGGAACGCGAACAGATACAGCCAGCCCTAGCCGGCGTGCTTGCTGAGCGTGCCGACCGGACCCGCGACCCAGCCCCTGAACGCCAAGCGCTCCGGGTCAAGCTAGATGAGCGCCAGCGGTTGGTGGTGCCCAGCGAGGATCTGGACTGGGACCGCCTTGGCGAGGCCTTGCCTTCTTGGAGCGCCTCACGCCGCGTTGCGATCCTTCAGCCGCCCAAACCGCAGATCACCCCCTCGGCGAGGATCCTCCAGCTGGCCGCCGAGCGCGACGCTGAACCCGAGGCCGCAGACTTACGTCGATACGGTGTGAGCACACGACGCGCGTCTTCTCGTCTCCGACGTTCCGGCTCGACAGACCATGGGGCTCTTCCGTGTCAGAGTGTCGGCCTTCCCAGTCAAATACTGGCCGTACTGCGGTGACCTGGGCATACGCCCGATGGGCCTCTCTCCGTCACCTTGCAGTGTCCTGCATTTACCCGCGCGGTCCTCAGTGTTCTAGGGCCGTTGTAGGGCCACCCCTAGGGGCCGTGGCTAGCTGAGCTGGTACTCCCATCCTTCCTGCCAGGCGAAGTCCTGCTCGATCAGGTCTTCCAGCCGAACGCCGCCAATGAAATGATCCAGCCCCCACCGGGTGGCGACGTGACCGATGACCAGTACCCGCTGCCCCTGCCAGCGCAGTGGCAGATCGTTAAGAAACCGGCCAACGCGGGCAACGGCCTGCCGCCAGCTTTCCCCGCCAGGGTAGGGCCGGTCTAGGTGCTCTCGGCGGCCCGCGTGCAGCTCCGCGACGGGCATGCCGTTGCGCTGTCCGTAATCACATTCGCGCAGCCGCCAGTCATACAGGACCGAGATCTCACGCCCGGCGAAGGCCTCGATAGCGGTCTGGGTGGCGCGGGCCAGGTCGGAGCTGAACACGGCGGCAATCCCGTCGCCTGCGCGGCGCTGCCCGAGCTGCCGCGCCTGCTCCAAGCCGCGCTCGGACAACTGGCCTGGTAGCCAGCCGGTGGCGTGTCCCTGGTCGTTGTCGAGCGTCATGGCGTGAGTTTCAAATACCAACTTAATAGCCACCAGACCACCTTAATGACGCCGTGCCACACCGCCCCACTGTCGCTGGGTTATGAGCCATACGACGCACGTCTCCGCTGTCTCGGGCAGTCTCTCGTCATCGCGTTGACCTCGACGGACTAGCGACGTGGGATACGCCCTAGCCCTCTACGTCTCCTCCGTCTCAGCCTGTCCCGCCGCATCCCGTGCACAATTTCGTGCACAAATCTGGTTCTTGGCCTGCCGATCGGTTCAAACTGGACCAACATCTCCAGTGGGTCTGTCGTGAACGACGCCGCACCACGGTGAACTGCAACCCAAATTTCAACCTCAAAGGTACAGTTCGCCCAGATATTTTGCTGGGTATGCCACTCGCCTTCCCCCACCCGGCGCTGGCCGCCGAGGGGATCGTCCTTCGCCGACCGGTGCCCAGCGACGTTCCGTGGGTTGTCGCGGCGTGCAGCGACCGCGAGCTGAGCCGGTATATCCCGGGGATCCCTTACCCGTATTCGCAGTCGGATGCCCGCGCATTCATCGAGGACGCTGGCCGCGGCTGGGCCGGGGGAAGCGACGCGGCATTCGTAATCGCGCACGCGGCAGGCGGCGATGGCCTGGGAACGATCGGGCTGCACCTGTCTGCCGATGATGTCGGGCTGGCCGCGGTCGGTTACTGGCTGCGCCGTGAGGCACGCGGGCATGGCGCGGCGACGATCGCGGTACGGCTGGTATCGGGCTGGGCCTTCGATGAGCTTGGGGATAAAGCGGCTGAACCTGATCACGGTACCGGAGAACCTGGCCTCCCAGCGCGTCGCCGAGCGCGCAGGCTTCACCCGTGAGGGGATTCTCCGGGCGTGGATGCCAACTCGCGATGGACGACGCGACAGTGTGATGTTCTCCTTGCTGCCAGGCGATAAGAACCGCAAACCTTCTGATCCGTAGTTCCATGTGCGGGCATCCGGACCCGTTCAGATCAGTCCGTGACCTCGGTCGAGTCCTTGCCCGTTGTTCACGTCAGTTCAGGGAACCGGAAGGTCGTTCGTCCGTGTGGCTCCCAGCGTGGCTCCCACAGGGACGTGCTACCCCATGTTGGCCCTGGTTTACGAGTTTGCAGCGCTGCTCGAGTGGCTAAGCCACTGCGCAGATGCCTCGGCCCTGAGACCGTACCACGCGATCTGCGTTCGTCCGGGCCGTAGGCTGCACCTTTGGCTGCACGACTGCCTGCTTTCAAGGTCGTTTCGGGCTCGCCAGCTAAAACGTTGCGTCACGGGCTGATCCCGGTCACAGTCGCCGCAGCGGCCGCAACGTAGGTGAACTGGTCGGCTGGTGTGGGGGCCGAGGTTCCGGCCGGGGTGGTGACCCTCACGTCCACTGTTCCCGCGGCGGCGGCCTGGGGGCTGGTCACGGTGAGCTGGGTATCACCGACAGGGCCCAGGTTCTGGGCCGCGACCGTGCCGAAGTTCACTCCGGTCGCGCCGGTGAGGCCGCTGCCGGTCACTGTCACGGTGTCGCCGCCAGCCACCGACCCGCTCGTCGGGCTGATCCCGGTCACAGTCGGTGCCGCAGCGGCCGGCTCCGTTCCAGCCGCCGGGCTCTCAGCGGTGCGTGCGCCGAAATAGAAACCGGCTATGGCGGCTACCAGTGTGGTGACGGCGGCGACGACTTGGGTTCGCAGGTCGCGAACGCCTTGCCCGGACAACCCGAATACTGCGACGACAGCTACTCCAAGCAGCGAGAAGCCGGCGATCGCGAGGGTGGTCCGAGTGGTGCGTGTACCGACCCGCGCAGAGGTGGCGAGCGTTGCTTCTAGCTGGGAATTCTCAGGGTGATCGTTCTTAAGGAGCTTTTTCAGGGTCGAGCGAGGTGCGCTCAGGTTGTAGTACGTGAGAGCAAACATCGCCGCCACGATGAGCGCCACGAGCGCGAACAGAGTGACCAACAACCAAGACGGCAGTGCCGATGTAAAATCAGAGGAGACCGTCGAAGGGCTTGGCGACGGAGTGGCAGCCAGCATCATGCCTCTTAAGGTGCTCGATGGGCCATGCGACAAGTTGGCGATTAGAACTCCAAAAACGACATACCTCCCGCCCTCTCCGTTCTTAGACACTAATGCCCAGGGTACAGACTGACCTGAGCGTACTCCTATGTTCGTGAAGTTGTGAAGATTCGGACGCAGGCTAAAACGTCACCTCCACAACATCCTGTGTCTTGGCGAAGTCGGCCTACAGAATTTGGGCTATGTCAGGGCGTCGTCCGCCTCTCCGCGGATCTGGACCAACGTGTCTGATCGGTTCTCCTTGGACGGTGCCGTACACGCTAAACTGCAACCCAAACTGCAATCCTGCTACCGTGAACCGCTATTGAGAAGGTCGGTTTGCGCAGCGGGTCAGCCTGCCTGTCCGCAGGTGAGCCGGTGTATCGGGCTGCCCGGAAGCGACCGTGAGTACCCGGCGTTGACCCGCCGATCGGGCACGCAATGGGCACGCGCTTGCTTCGGGGAGCATCTGATCCGTAGGAGTGGGCAAGTCGTCCAGGACCGTCCGTCACCGGTCGTAGGCTGGGCCGATATTCCAGAGTTGTCCACGTGCGTCAGGTGTTGTTCAGCGGCTTGGCTACAGTCTTGGCTACAGTCGCGGCGGAACGGCGCTGATCCTCGACCGCCTGCTTTTCAGGCCGGACGTATCCCCAAGTCGCCATGCGAAGTGCGAGTGTTCGTGTGTGCTGCCGACCGCTGAGGTTTGCCGTTGGCTGGTGCTGTTGCTGTCACGGTTGCTGTCAGGGCACCGATGGCCTGACGCGGTACCCGCCTCCGATGCCGGGATTGGGCACTATCAGGCACCGGGCTGGTCTCTGAGTTCAGGTCAGCTGTCTGGCTCCCCGCCCCTCGCCGCGCTGCGACCAGGCAGCCTTCATGGTTTCCATGGCCGCCCGTGCTTTAGGGTCCGCCGCGAGCCCGCTCAGGATGAGGGCGAAGCTGGCGGAGATCATGGTGTCGGGGTGGCCGTCGCCCAGGACGCGGCGGCGGCGGTCCAAGGTGTCTTCGTTCAGCTCCTTGGCCGCCTGGTACTCGCCCAGCTCGGCCAGATCGGCGGCGACGGTGAAGGCGGAGGCCAGGGTGTCGGGGTGGTCCTCGCCGAGGACGCGGCGGCGGGCCAGGGTGTCTTCGTTCAGCTCCCGGGCCGCCTGGTGCTGCTCGCGGAACGCAAGCAGGCTGATGGCCAGGTTGTCGGCGGAAGTCAAGGTGTCGGGGTGGTCATCGCCCAGGACGCGGCGGCGGCGGGCCAGGGTGTCTTCGTCTAGATCCCGGGCCGCCTGGCGCTCGCCGCGGTGCAGCAGGCTGCTGGCCAGGTTGCTGGCGGAGGTCAAGGTGCCGGGGTGCCCGCCGACCGCACGCAGGCTGATGGCCAGGCCGTTGGCGGAGGTCAAGGTGTCGGGGTGGTCCTCGCCCAGGACGCGGCGGCGGCGGGCCAGGGTGTCTTCGTCTAGCTGCACCTGCGCCCTGCTGTCATCACCAGCCATCCCGGCATTGTCGCCCAGGCGGCGCGTGCGTGCCAAGCTCCCGGGCTGCCGCTACCCGGACATTGGCCCGGCGGGCCTGACGCGCTGACAAGGGACTGGCAGTGACGCGGCAGCATGATCAACTGCTAAGGAGGACGTGAGCGGCCATGCCCGGACCTGTCCGTATGCAGGTCAGCGAGCATATGGAGGTATCCGTGAGTGACTGCCAGCACCCACAGTTGGCTGCCTGATCGGGCACGCAACGGGCACGGCCACCTGCCCCCTTCCTGACTGACCCGCACCTTGCAGGGGATGGCCCGCGTCCGGTCCGGGCAGGCTCCTGCCTGGCCCTTGGTCGCTGACCGGAGGGGGTGCAGAGGCTCCGACGCTCAAGGGCGGGTCCTGAAGATCATTTCTGCGGAGCGGGTTGAAATGATCTTCGGGTGCCCTTGACGGTGGAGGGCACCCCCGGACACTGAGCGGGCCATCCCCGGATCTGACCTCTTCCGTATCAGCGCCGGGAACGGGGAGTCCCCTTGCACCTGACTCGGCGTTGTCGCGGACCAGGTGGTCACCGTCGGACCGGGGTACGGGGTATCCCGGTGCAGGTCTACCCCGCTGGGTGATCGATGTCCACGGGCGGCAGGTCTTTCACCTGGTGCTTGGTGAGGCTGAGATGGATAAGGAAATGCCCGATCTTAGTCACGGCGCCGATCGGGATGGCCACTTCCTTGCGGCCCCACATGTGCCCCGCCTGGAGGAGCACGTGGGTGACCTGGTGGCCGCCAGGGTCCACGACCAGCCCCTGGACCTGCCCTACCTCGTCGTCGGTTGCACAGACGGTCAGGTCGCGGCGTATGTCTGCCGCGCCGGATGGGACGTAGTCGACGGTGGCCTGCTGCGGGGCTTCCGGTTCGCCCCGGCCGCCGGGCTGCCTGATCACGGCCCCGGCCACAAGAGCCCAGTTCCCCTGGTTAGGGGCGTTGTCTGGGTGCCGGTGCCCGGTGGGGTCGAGGTCCCGCACGCTCTCGGTCTCCTGGGCGGGCCGGAGCCTCTGGAACTCGGCTAGGGTGCAGACAAGCCGGATCTGGCCCGTCGTAGCGTCCACAAGGTCAACGGGAACAAGCCGTCCCGGGCCATGCCGGTGCTTGGGGTCGACGGCGAGATGAGTGACTTCCCGGGTGACCGGGTTGACGAGTATGCGGCTTACCTGACCGCAGGCTCCATCGGTGCAGCTGGCGTCGGCGCCAATCCTGAACGGAATCATCTGCGCCACCCTCCTGGATTTCCTTGGACCTTGGCAAGCCCGGCCAGCAGCGGCGCCTCGAACTCCCGGGCCGAGGACCGCCGCACCTGGCCGAGCATTCGCTAGGCCAATGGTAAGCCGTGCCGACGGCCACGCGGCGTGGCACTGTGCGCGCCGGGTGAGCCGGTCAGATCGGCGCGACCGCTAAGGCTGGGACGGCGCGGGCGCGCCGGGCGGGGCCTCCTCAAGGCCAGAGCCCGGCGCGGGGAGCGCCGGACGCGGTGCCGCGTAGCGGCGCCGCCTTAATCCAGTACGGTCAACTCGGCAACTGATTACGCTCGCTAACGCTCGGACGATGACGAACATTTAATTAGAGCGAACTAGTGTGGCAATCGACTGACGCCGTTGCAGCAGGGTGGATTGAGCCGGTTGATTAAGACCGGCCTGGGTTCGCTAGGACACTCGGCCCGTGTAACTCTCGACGGTGGCCTGGTCGATCCATCGGGCAAGGACACTAAAAGCGGCGAGATAGTGCAGCGCCTCGTCTTCAGGTGGCTCTGCGAGAGGGCCATATTCATGCGCAAGCACGTTGCGGATTGCTTTGAAGCAGCCTTGGCCGAAGGCGAGCGCTCCCGCGTGAAGGTTCTTGTACGTATCGCTTCCGTCATCTGGCATCAAGCGGAGGCGAGGGATTCCTGGCTTGGGTGCATCCAAACTGAAGCATTCGCTAACGAGTTTGCTCTCGGATGCATCCTTTCGATTGACCTTCGCTTGAAGCGCCGCATTGACGCTTCGGGCAGCTGCAGTGACAGCCTCACCGAAATGCTTATTTCTCCATAGGCTCTTGGAGGCGTAACTGGTCAGGTGTCCTGGCTTATTGAGTTGATCGCATTGGAGATCGGCGCGGGTAACTGGATAGGTCTGCATTGGGCTTGCGGCTGGAATTGGCTCGTGAGCGGGCCGGGATGTGCTGGTTTGAGGTAAATGGGCAGGCTGGGTAGCCTGGGTGCAGGCAGGAGCGCCTGCCGCACTCCGAGCTGCCGTGGCCCGTGCCCGCGGCGGCGGTGAGGACAAGGGCCGCCGGTTCGCGCTAGCTGGGACAGATCAGTCACCGCTGAGCCAGGCGATCAGGGCGCGGGGCAGGGTCGCCGCGAGGGACATGGCGTGACTGACGACAGCGCGTTCAAGAAGCAGATCCGGGCCCGGATGGAACAGACCGGGGAGAAGTACACCGTCGCCCGCCGGATGGTCATCGCCGGGCGTGATCCGGGCCAGCCGCCGGTGGCGTTGCGGGTGTACCTGAATCCGCATGTGGACCTGGAGCTGACCGGCGAGGCGGATGAGCCGGGCCGGCGGGACATGGTGAACCGGCAGCTGGCGGACCACATCGAGGTGGCCGGGTCCGGGGAGGCCGGGGTCGCCGCCGGTTCGGAGATCATGACGGTCCAGGCGCTGCGTATCGAGGAGATCGGTGAGGTGGTGCGCCGGCGGATAGGACGGACGGCCGGGGTATCGGCGGTGGCGGTCGGCGGGGACCTGGACCAGGTCCGGGTTGATATCGAGGCTGCCCGGCCGGGCGTGGTGTCCGGCCATGGCGGTGCGGAGGCCGGCCGGCTCCGCGCAGAGCTGGAGGAGCTGACCGGCAAGCCGGTGCAGCTGAACGTGCTGGTGGAGTCTGGCCCGCAGGAGGGGCCGGGGGACGCAGGATCCGGGCGCGCCGGCTGAGGACGGGGGCCGACGTCTGTGCGCGGCGGCGCCGCGGTCCTGAGTGCTATGGCCGGCCCGGCGTGTCGCCTTGATCACGGCGGGCCGGCCGTGGTGGAGTGCGGTTTGTGCCCGATACGTCCCCTGTGCCCGGTGAGGCGGCTGTCCTGGCTGAGAAGGTTGCCGGGGCTGCGCGCGGCGAACACGCGGCTGCGGGAGCTGCTCGCCGAACGCGACGGGCTGATCGCGGACCTCCGGGCACAGGTGGCTGAAGTCGGTGAGCTGCGGGAGCAGATACGCGATCCTGAGGGCCTTTTTACTACAGTTTTTACTACACGACGCATGAAAACGGCCCTTCCAGGTACTCCTGGAAGGCCGTTTTGCCTGGTAGCGGGGGCGGGATTTGAACCCGCGACCTCTGGGTTATGAGCACTACGACGCGCGTCTCCCGTGTCTCCGGCATTCCGGGGCGTCTCGCTGACCAGGCGAAGGCTTCGGCTAGCGTCGCCGGTGTCTCACGTCGTCTCCCCCGTTCTGCAGAGTCTCGTTAGCAAATCCGTTAGCCGATACGTCCTCTGGCCTGCTGGTTCCCGCCGCGTGATTGCCCGGTCGGGCATGCGGCACGGAGGCCTCGCACGACGGCTCGTGGTCACGATGCGAGAGCAGCAAGGCGACACTAGCCAGGACGGCGGAACCGGTGAGATCTTGACCTGACCGCAGCGGCCCGGCCGCGGTCACCAGGAAGCAGGATCGCGGATCGCCCCAGCCTCCTCTCCCTCGTCGCTGCTTGTTTTCTACGGCTGCGGGCCCAGTGACGACGGGAGCCCGGACGGGCGTCATGCCTCGCCCAGCCTAGCCACTTGCTGGCAGCTTCCGTGGTCATCCGGGACCAGGTGGTCATCGTCAAACCGGCTGCTGGTCCCTGGTCGAGTAAATGGCTGGTCTGCGTGGCGGTCAGGGACTGACTGTCGGCAACAGTAACGGTGAGCCGATCCTGCAAGCGGGCATGGCGAAATTGGTATACCGGCCCTACGGTGCGCAGCACGTCCCGCTGGCGGGCGTCTTCAAGGAAGCTCATGAGGGCCAGGGGAGTGTGCCACTCTCTGGCGAGCTGAGTCATGGCAAGTGTTGAAGACCAGACACGCGAGGCCACGCCCCCGGCCCAGAGCCCGGCCCCGAGCCCGGTCCCGAGCCCGAACAGGAGCCCGGCCACGAGCCCGGCCACGAGCCCGGCCACGAGCCCGGCCACGAGCCCGGCCACGAGCCCGACCACGAGCCCGACCACGAGCGCATAACTCCGGTCTTCTTGCCAGGCGACAGCCGGGCTTGGGGAGCTAGTACTATCTGGGTCTGCGAATGCGTCTGGGAGCCCAAACATGACCGTGATCGTCAGCCCGGCCCCGAGCCCGGCCCCGACCCCGGCTACGAGCCCGGTCCCGAGCCCGAATATGAGCCCAGCCACAAGCCCGAACACGAGCCCGAACACGAGATTTTCCAGCGTAAATATCAGATGCACCTGCAGCCTTCCCCTCCTTGGGGGCGGGTCTTTACTGCCATGGGCGCCGAGCCCGGCCCCGAGCCCGGCCGCGAGCCCGAACAGGAGCCCGACTCCGAGCCCGTCCAGGAGCCCGACTCCGAGCCCGGCCCCGAGCCCGGCCCCGAGCCCGGCCCCGAGCCCGGCCCCGAGCCCGGCCACGAGCCCGACCAGGAGCCCGACTCCGAGCCCGGCCACGATGATTCGCTGTGCAGTCGGGGTCCATTCAGGAATGCGCCACCATTGCAGCTCGCGGGTGCCCTCCTGGTTCATCCGGGCGGCGATTCTCGCGAGGGTATTCCTGGCTGTGTGCAGGTCATATCGTGATGGCTGCCCGGGCCGATCGGCATAGGCACTGGGTAGCACGCGGTCGAGGAGATAGCCGGTGATCTCCTCCGTGGCTTGTATGCCAGCACCGAGCTGCTCTGTGGAGTCGCAATAGTCGAGTAGTTCGCGGGCATCGTCATCTGACTGGTAGGTGTCACGGATCAGCGTCAGCGTAAGGGGACTGTTCAGCGCGTCGGCGAGCGGGGTTCCTGGGCTGGAGCGGATGCGGTTGATGAGGTCACGCCATCCAGGCGGCGGTGGGTCGAGTTGGACACGTTCCAGGTAGTCGGCTGCGACGGAAGGGACAATGGCGCGTAGCTCGATAGCCACGGCGCCCTGCAGCACGCCGTGTTGCGCGGCTGCGGAAGCCATCTCGGCGGTGCGGGACAGCACGACGATGCGGAAGCTGGCTTGCTGGCTAAGCGCTTGCAGGGCGACGGGCCGTCGATCCCTGGCAATCTCATCCAGGCCATCGAGGATCACCGCTATTTTCCCTGCATCGATCAGCCCAGCAGCGTCCTCCGCGCCGTTCCGGCCCGCGAAGAGCGGGTAGGTCTCGCGCAGCCGCCTGGTAAGCCAGTCTCGGACTGACTGGCGGCGAGGGTCCCAGTCTTGGACGGTGAAGAGCACCGGCACCGGAACCTTCGCCTGGTCCTTCGCGCGTACCTGGTCCCGATGCGCCAAGGCGGCCAGGACCAGCAGAACCGCCGCGCCGCTTTTCCCCGAGCCTGGCGCCCCGGCGATTATCAGCCGCCCTGATTTGAGTCCTCCGTAAATAGCGTGCAGGTCACTGATCTGGCCCGCTGCCAGCTGCTTCTGGCGTACAGCCGCCAATCCGGGCAGCGGATCAAACTGCTGCGAGCCTGCGGCAGCAGCAACCGGCACGGCCAGCGGCAATGACGGCCTGCCCCAAGTGACCGGGATCGGCTCAGCACCCCGCAGTCCCCGTTCCCCCGCCGCCTTCTTCCACTGCGTCTGCACGGCCATCGCCAGCTGATCCGCTAGGCGACCAGGGTCTTGGCCGCCCGCGGGCGGTCCCGGCGGACTGGCTTTCGCCCGCCGTGCCCAGGCCCAGGCAATCGTGGTGGCTACCAGCGTCACCACTGCCGCCGCGAAGGCGCCGTAGGTGGCCAGGTCACTGCGGTGCGGTGACCGCCACACTACATACAGCAGCCACAGCGCAGTAATCAGAAGTACAGTCGCCGCAAAAAACGGCCGCCAGCCACGGATCCGCCCCTTCACGATCAGAAGTGTGTCATCAATTCAGCCAACCCGCGAAACGCCAGCTCACGATGTGGGCGGACCCACTGAGAAAACACAAGGCAACCTACCCAGGACATCGTTTCCGCAGGTGCTGAATACCTGATGAGCCGTTGCCACGTAAACGGTCTGCGCAGACGACAGGCCGCGATGGGGTCCAGCGGGCCACCATTGGCACGGCAACCGCGAGGCAGACAATCGGAGCTGACAGGGCGATACGTTGGCTGCTCGCCTTGCTCGGATGAGCCGACATGACCTGCGTGTTCATGCGGTCGGCCCGGCGTGCGACGGGCGGGCCTCTCCAGGCTGAGCCCGGCGCTAACGCCGGGCCAGCGGCGCCCTGCAACGGCGCCGCCTTGATCTATATAAGCGGCTCAATTCGGCAGCGCGGCGCGACGCCCTGTTTTTAGCGGTTTCCGGAGGCGCCAGCCAGAAGGCCTCCAGAGAGAACCAGGCAAGAGCCAATGTGACCGAAAAGGCGCTCTGAACAGCATTTTCCTGGCTGCTGTCCCATGGGGAAACCGGTCACCTCCGCTTGCGGCGATGTTGTGAGTGTCGAATCCCGAGCGCCACAAGTTCGGTCGCAGAGCCAGAAGGACGGCCCAAAGAGCCAAACAAAGAGCCAACGGAGTCCGACTCCGGGCGACGTCCACCGACGGTCAGCGACAATCTCCGCAGGTAGACAGCCCGTCAGGCAACGTCTAGCGACGTAGAAAGACGTAAAAAATATGGTTTGCATCCAGAAGGCCAGGGGTTCGAGTCCCCTTAGCTCCACGCATTTTTCGAACACCTGTCCCCCATGTACAGCAGTAGTGTACAGCAACGGGCGCTTACTCGTCATCATCGGGCAGCTCGGCGTCGGGGAACTCAGGGCATCGCTGAGCCGCTTGAGCGCGGCGAGTGTCGCCTTGTCGGGCTTCCCGGTGACCGGCGGCCTGCGGTCCCCGCCGTACCTCGCCGGACGCGCTGGCCAGGGCTATCCGGGCGCACTGGCAGGCGATGCAGTGACCGGAGAGAACCGGCCGGACCTGCGCCTGGTCAACGGCAGCACCCCAGAAGAGCCATCGGCAGGGTCTTGTCTTCTGCATGTGCCAGGCGGCTACGACCCTTGCTCTGCTCTACCACGACCCGCGGCCGCCGGGGCGCGAGCCCCGGCCGGCCTGTCCGGCCGCCTGCTTTGTCGGTGCTCTTAGCCTTTACGTGATCCGGGCCTGGGCTGCTGCGCTCAGTTGATGTCGAACTCGGTGCCCTCGGGGTCTTTATCCCGACCGCGTAGTCCTCGCGGGTGCTGCCGCCGGGCGTCGTGCTCATCGGCCTGAGCGTGCTGATACTGGTGCTATGACTGAGACCGAGTCCCTGATCGTCGAGGTCCGCCAATTGCGCGCCGACGTCGCCCGACTGCGCGCCGCGCACACGGCGGTGCACATCCGGCACGGCTGGATGAGCCTGCTCTTGAAAGACCTGTCCACCAACCCGTACACCCAGTACAAGGTCCACATGTGGGGCGCGATCTACTGGCTGATCAACTTCCCGCTGATCTGCTGCCTGTTCTTCTTCACGCCCACGCTGTGGCTCAAGCTCGGCATCTTCATCACGCTGATCTACTCGATCTACGCCAACCTTGCGACCGACTACGGCGCCATGTCAGCGGCCGAGGCAGCGTTCGGGGAGCCACAGCCGCCGCCGATCCCACTTGAGCCGCCGCCGCCGCTGACGCCGATATGAGGCGGGGCCGCCCGTACCTGACGCTTGGCCAGGGCCGACCAGTGGTTTGCCCCGTCCTTCGTCGCAGGCGCCGAATCCTGGACAACGGGCCTGCTCGAACGCCGCATCCAGATCCTCGTCATAGCGCTGCAGTGCACGGGTCCGTCGCCGGGCGTGGCCGCGGAAACCCAGCCTCGGCATGTCCGTTCTGTACAATCGCGATGCCTGGTGGGCCTGCGACAGTAGCACCATGACTTCAGAATCTAAGCATCTCAGCGAGCGGATCAACCGGCCCGCAGATGAGGTTTACGCCTACGCCTCAGACCCGGCCAACTTGCCCGAGTGGGCTCCGGGGCTCGGGAGTTCAGTCGAGCAAGTCGATGGCCGATGGTTCGTGGACACGCCGACGGGACGGGTCGGCGTCGCCTTCGCCCCGCGCAATGAATACGGTGTCCTTGATCACGATGTCACATTGCCCTCGGGTGAGATCATCTATAACCCCGTGCGGGTGATTACATACGGAAGCGGCTGTGAGGTGGTGTTCACGCTACGTCGGCTCCGAGATATGAGCGACGAGGACTTCGAGCGCGACGCGGATGCCGTGGCCGCTGACCTCACCAGGCTCAAGCGGGTGCTCGAAAACGCTAGCCACTCCGGGTAAGCCAGGACAGGCGGCGCAATCACGAGATGGCCGCTCGGAGCCTCGAAACCTTCAGTAGTCGAAGTCGAGACCGTGCAGGCTGGCTCCGGGCAGCCACTCATGTCGCCGTGCAGCCAGATCCATCGTGAGGTCGATATGCCCCCCTAGTGTTCGGAACCCGGCGGCATGGCGCACGCCGGGGCTCGGATCATCGTGGATGAGGTCTTCCTCGGTGGTGCGACGTCGCAGCAGCGGTGGAAGACGGCGCTGGGCGCGCTGTCAGTGCTGTGGGTCGGCGTCCGGTGTGACAGTGCGGTCGCCGCCGGCCGGGAGATCGCGCGAGGTGACCGGGTCGCCGGGCAGGCGGCGTCCCAGGCAGATCTGGTCCACCGGGGTGTCGCCTATGACCTGCAGGTAGACACGACACATACCGAGGCTCTGGAATGCGCGCGGACGATCGCCGCCTGCGTGAGGTAAGCGCTGGCCTTGGCGGAGAAAGGCAATTCAAGGTGCGGCCAGCCCGAATCTGCGGGCCACGGATCGGAGTAATTAATGAGATATATCTCAATTGATCGTCGCGGGCCTTTTATGTGGGTCACCTTCAACCGGCCCGACAAGCTGAACGTGCTGCATGCCGAAGACCTGCCTGGACTCCGGGACATCATTGTGAATCTCGATCCAGGCATCACGGGTCTCGTCTTCACGGGCACCGGGACGGCGGCGTTCAGCGCGGGGATGAACATCGAGACGTTCGTCGGCATGGACTGTGCCGGTGCGAAAGCATTTATCGGCCAGCTCGCCGGGATCATGCAAGCCATCCGGCGGTCGCCGGTCGTCACCGTCGCCGCGGTCAGCGGATACTGCCTGGGCGGTGCGTTCGAGTTGGCCCTTGCCTGCGACCTCCGCGTGGTCACGACCACGGCAGCCTTCGGGTTGCCCGAGATCAAGGTCGGCGTGCCGTCCGTCATCGACGCGGCCCTGCTGCCCGGTTTCGTCGGCCTCAGCAAGGCACGCGAGATGATCCTGACCGGTGATACCTACGGACTCGACCAGCTACCTCCGCACAGCATCGCCAACATCACCACCGAGCCCGGCCTTCTCGCCGAAGCCACCGAACGCTTGCTCGAGCGCACCGCGACGCATACCCGTACGGTCACTGCCGCCCAACGCCGACTCTTCAGCCTGTGGCTCAACAATCCGCTCGATGCGGCGGTGGAGCGCAGCACCGACGAGTTCGCAGAAATATTCACAAACCAAGAGACACGAGATCAGGTCGCCTACCACTACAGGCGGATTACGGGCCGCAGCACTTAACGCAGTACGAGGACCCGTCACGGTGAACAGTGGCGCCGCCTCGACGGGCTGCGCCACTGCTGGTTCCAGATTGGGGCAGTGCCGGCGCCGGCCTGAACCTGGCGGCGGGCATGATCCGCCGAGCAGTCGGTATAGTGGATCGGTCTGCCTGCCGACCGTGAGCCGCCGGCGGGCGCATCTGCCGGGTGGCCGCAACTGGCATGGTGGCGTGGCCTCTCGTCGCCCCTCGTGGCTCTTCCGGCATCGTCATCACGAGATGGGAGGGCTACATTGACAGCCGCTATCGCTCCGCTGGACGGCGTGAGCACGTGGGCGCGCGGAAACCTGCTGGTGATCGTGCTGCTGGTGCTGGGAGCGATACTTCTCACCCGGTTCGCGGTATGGTCCCGCGGCCGGATCATGGCACACATCGACGAGCGCGCGGACGACAACGACGAACTGGTCCGTTCGGAGGCCGCCAAGCACCGGCACGTCGTCGCGCAGGTCGTCACCTGGACGGCGCTGGCTGTCATTTACGTCGTGACCGCCGTCCTGGTCATCCAGAACCTGGGCGTGCCCTGGGCGGGCCTGGTCGCGCCCGCCGCCCTGCTCAGCGCCGCGCTGGGGTTTGGCCTGCAGCGGTTTGTCCAGGACATCGGGGCTGGCCTGTTCATTACCGGGGAGCGGCAGTACGGCTTCGGCGACGTTATCCGTATCGCGGTCTCCGGCGTGACGCAGCAGGTCACCGGGACGGTCGAAGACGTGACCCTGCGGGTCACCCGGATCCGGTCGGTCAGCGGCGAGGTCATCACCACGCCCAACGGCCAGATCGTCCAGGTCACCAACCTGTCGCAGGACTGGGCCCGGGCGGTCATCGACGTGCCGGTCCCGTCCTCCGCCGACGTGAGCCACATCACCGAGGTTCTGCGGCGGGTCGGCGAGGAGGCATACAACGACGAGCGGCTGCGCAAGATGATGCTCGACCCGCCCACCGTGATGGGGGTCGAGAAGATCGAGGTCGACACGTTCTCGGTTCGCATGGTGGCCCGGACGCTGCCGGGCGTGCAGTTCGACGTCGGCCGTGAGCTCCGGGCCCGGGTGGCGTCGGCCTTCCGTTCCGAGGGCATCAACGTGTGGGCCGATCTCGACACCGGCCGGGCGACCGGGGGTGCCTCATGAGCGGTCGGCCGCGTACCTCCACCCTGGTGATCTCCGGGCTGTTCGTCGCCGTGCTGGCGCTCTACATCCTGGTGCGCCCGGTGCCCACGGCCGCGCCCGCGGGTGCGACGCAGCCCGGCACCACCTCTTCCTCGACCGCACCAGAGCCCACGCGGACCTCGCCCCAGCCCACCCGGTCGCCCAGCCCGTCGCACACGGTGAGCCCCTCGGCCACGCCGGCCGGCACCTCACCGGCGCCCGTCGGGTCACCGACCACGGCGCCATCCGCCCCCAACGCATCGCTGTCCGCCGGGTCGCCGACACCGTGACCGCCAGGCTCAGGCCGGCCGGGCGACCGGGGCGAAGTCGGACAGGGTGAACCAGCGCGGCAGGGCCCGGCGCAGCGTGGCCGGGCCCTGGATGGTGAGGTCGCCCGAGCGGAGGGCGTCCGGCCAGGTCACGTCGCCGCGCCAGACCTCGGTCATGCGCCGCAGGCTGCCTGTCACGGTGACCGCGACCGGATGGCCGGGATCGTCGTCGCATACGTCGGTCTCGGCCGAGCCGATCACCAGCCACCAGTCGCGGGTGGCGGACGGGACGTCGGGGAACCTGAACTGCACGACCGTCCGCCCCGGCGGGACGACCGCGTAGTCGGACGATCCGGAGCGGGCCGCCGCACTGGACGCCGAGCTCGCCGACCTGGCCCGGCGCCACGACCTCGGGACCGGGAGCACCGTGATGGAGTGGGAGTACCTGCTGCTCACGGCGCGCAAGCGGTCCTGAGGGAACGGCAGCAGCAGGCAAGCTGATGCCGGAGATCCACGTCACGCTGCTCGGCCGGTTCGCGGTGACGGTCGCGGAGTCGCGCCCGGGGTGTCGTACCGGTCTGGCCGACCAGGGATTCTTAAAGAATCGTTACGGCGCGTACGTTCGTGTAAACCAGAGAGCTTACGACCGCGTCGTCCGGATATACCATGAATGGGAGTTCTGTCCGACATTCGGGGTGAACATTGGGGTACGCCGGACTGCAGCCCGAAGATCCGCGGGAGATCGGGCCCTACCGGCTGCTAGGGCAGCTGGGCAGCGGCGGCATGGGGCAGGTATTCCTGGGCATGTCGGCCGGCGGCCGGCCGATCGCGGTCAAGATCATCCGAACCGAACTGGCCACCGATCCGGACTTCCGGGCCCGCTTCCGGCGTGAGGTCGCGGCCGCGCAGAAGGTCAGCGGGCTGTTCACCGCGCTCGTGGTGGACGCGGACCTGGACTGCCCGATGCCGTGGCTGGCGACCGCGTATGTGGCCGGCCCGTCGCTGACCGAGGCGGTGCGCGGCCACGGCCCGCTGCCCGTCCGCAGCCTGCTGGGGCTGACGGCCGGGCTGGCGGAGGGGCTGAGCGCCATCCACGCGGCCGGGGTGGTGCACCGTGACCTGAAGCCCTCCAACGTCCTGCTGGCCGAGGACGGCCCGAGGGTCATCGACTTCGGGATCTCCGAGGCCGCCGAGGCAAGCGTGGCGGCGGGCGCGAACCTGACGATCGGCTCGCCCGGATACATGTCCCCCGAGCAGGTCCTGGGCGCGGCCATCGGTCCGGCCAGCGACATGTTCAGCCTGGGAGCGGTGCTTACCTTTGCCGCGACCGGGCAGGGCCCCTTCGGCACCGGATCGAACGCCGCCCTCATGTACCGGCTGGTCAACAGCCCGGCAGGTCTGGGCGACGTGCCCGCTGAGCTGCGCTCGCTGGTCGGCAGCTGCCTGGCCAAGTACCCGGGCGACCGGCCTACGGCCCGCGAGCTGCTGGCCGAGGTGGGTGCCCTCCAGCCCGCGCCGGGCTGGCTCGCCGAATCCATCATGAGCAGCTTCATCCAGGACCCGCCCGGGCCGGCGTCCGTGGACCTAGCCAACGCGAGCAAGCTGATCGCGCTGACCGAGACCTCTGGCCAGCCGCCGCACGCCGGTCAGAAGCGCTCTGATAAGCCGCCGCGCTCCGGCCCGCCGCCGCGGGCTGGCACGGGAGGTCCCGGGCGGCACCGCATCTCCCGGACGGTGGCCTCGGCGTGCCTCACCGGCGCGCTGGTGGCGGGCTCGGCCGTCGCCGCCTTCGCCCTGATCGGAGCCAACCGAACCCCAGCGGCCAGCCACCTCCAGCCGCAGGCTGGCGCGGGGGCGGTGGCGACCACGCCCGCTCCGGCGTCGGACCCGGCGGCCAGCCCGCGCACGTCGTCCTCCGCCGCACCCGCGGCGTCGGCCCGCGTCTCGCCGAACGTGTACCTCAGCCCGGCCCTGTCCAGGTCCTCCAGCATGTCCATGCCGCCGACCATGCCGCCGACGCCAATCGTCTCCTCGTCGTCCGCGCAGCCGACCAAGTCGTCCAAACCGAGCAAGCCCCCGGCGTCTTCGCCGCCCGCGTCGTCGCACCCCGCTTCTTCGCCTCCGGCGTCTTCGCCGCCCGCGTCGTCCCCGCCGGCCTCCTCACCGCCCGCTTCTTCGCCCCCCGCTTCTTCGCCCCCCGCTTCTTCGCCGCCCGCGTCGTCCCCGCCGGCGTCCTCACCGCCCGCGTCCTCGGGGAGCACGTCCCCGTCCGCGCCTAGCACGTGACCCTTCGCCTGGGCGGCTAGCTTGCCGCGCGCTCGGCCCGGACCAGGGTGTCGATGGCGGTCGCCGGCCGGCCGTCCCGCTCGACGGTACGGCGTACCCGTTCGGCCCGCAGGATGCGCAGTGCGGGCAGTCCGGCGGTGATCGCCTCGGGGGTGTACAGCACCTCCGGGTCCTGCGGGCCGCCCACGCCCCCGGTCAGGTTGGTCAGGTCGTGGCCCACGACCAGCAGCGTGCCGCCCGGGACCAGCGCCGCCGCGGCTGCGGCTAGTACCCGGTCGCGCAGCGCCGCATCCACCTGGAGGTAGGCGATGAGCACGAGGTCGAAGGCCGAACGGGCCGGCACGTACTCGCTCAGGTCGGCGACGACCCAGTCCACCTGGCTGGCCGCCAGGCCGTGCGCGGCGCTCAGCTTGCGCCCCTTCTCCAGGCCGACCCTGGAGAAGTCCACCGCGGTCACCGACCAGCCCAGTCCGGCGAGCCAGACCGAGTTGCGGCCCTCGCCGGCCGCTAGGTCGAGCGCCCGGCCCGGCGGCAGCCCGGCCAGTTGCTCCGCCACGAACTGGTTCGGGTGCATCGACCACTCGAACTCGGCGCCGGAGTACCGCTCATCCCACTGCTGCCTGTCCACCCGGTCACTGTAAATCAGGCGGCTTCGCCGCGGTGCTCCTTAGGCGGCTTCGCCGCGGTGCTCCTTAGGCGGCTTCGCCGCGGTGCTCCTTAGGCGGCTTCGCCGCGGGCGAGCACCTGACGCAGCCGGACCCGGGAGCCGGTACGCAGGATGGACCGCCCGTAGATGGTCGCCGCGGTCCGCGCCATCCACACCGTGCCCGCCGCCACCAGCACGGCGGAGATCGCCGCCTGCCAGCCGGGCACGTCACCCGCGGCGTACAGCACCGGCATGGCGATCGGAGCCGTCGGCGGCAGGAAGCCCAGCACCCGGTAGAAGACGTTGGCGCCGTCGGCGTAGATCACCGTGTAGGACAGCGCGTAGGCGATGATCAGGGGAACCTGCACCGGCAAGATCACCGCGCCCACGTCGGACTGCCTGCTGACCAGGGATCCGGCCGCGGCGTACGCCGTGCAGTAGAAGGCGTAGCCGAGGATCAGGAACACCGCGCCGGTGATCACGATCCCGGGGGCCGCGCCGTGCACGAGGCTCGAGCCGACGGCGGCCCCGAGGCCGAGGAAGGCGGCCACCATCAGGGCGGCCTGGGCCAGGGCCAGGATCCCGATGCCGGTCACCTTCCCGACCAGCAGCTGGATGGGCCGAACGGATGCCAGGATCACCTCCACGATCCGGTTCGACTTCTCCTCGCCGACGCCCATCGCGATCTGCGAGCCGTACGCGCTGATGAGGATCCAGACCAGCACCACGGTGAACAGCCCGGTCAGCCGGCGCGACAGGCTGGCGGAGGGCGGCGACAGGCCGCGGACGGGCAGCGTGACCCCGCGGTCGGCGGCGCCCGGCGGCAGGTGCCCGAGCAGCTTGCTCAGCCCGGCGACATCCGCGATCGCGGACGCCAGCCCGCCGCCGGATCCGCTCGAGCCCGTCACCGAGACCTGCTTCACCACCACTTCGCTGTCGTCCGCCAGCACCACGTCCAGCCGTCCCGAGCGCAGGGCGGCCTCGGCCGAGGCCAGGCTGGGCTGGGGCACGACGGTGACACCGGTGCCGGTGAGATGCCCCGCTTCCCGCACGATCTCGGTCATCGCCGCCAGCTGGCCGCCCACGATGCCCACCCGCTGCGGCTTGGCGCTGTGCGCCAGGATGGCCGGGATCGTCACCCCGGCCGCGACCACGAGCAGCAGCACGATCGTGCTGACCATGAAGGCCCGGGACCGGCCCCGCTGCCGGATCTCCCGCTCCGCCACGATCGCGGTCAGCCGGATCCACCTTTTATTCATGCGTCCTCGCCGGTGACGTCGCGGAATACCTCGGACAGGCGGCGGGAGGCGAAGCTGAAGTGCTCGACCGCTCCGGCCGCGCGGGCCGCGTCGAGCACCTTCTGCGAGTCGGCGTCTGGTGCCAGCGTGAGGAGCACCATGCCGGAGTCCGCCCGCTCGACCGAGGCGACCCCGGGATCCAGCTGCCGGGCCCAGTCTCCCGCCGCGTCGCCGGCCACCCGGACGTCCAGCCGCGGCCGGTCGCCGCGCTCCAGGTCGGCCACGGCGCCCTGGGCCACCACCCGGCCGCGGTGAATGATCGCCACCGCTTCGCAGATGTGCTCCACCAGGTCGAGCTGGTGGCTGGAGAACAGCACGGTGACCCCGGCGCGGGCCCGCTCGGCCAGGATCTCGGTCATGTCGTCGACGCCGCCGGGGTCCAGGCCGGCGAACGGCTCGTCGAGGACGAGCAACTCCGGGTCGTGCATCAGCGCGGCGGCCAGCTGCACCCGCTGCTGGTTGCCGTGCGAGAGCGCCTCCAGCTTGGCCGACTCCCGGCCTTCCAGGCCGAGCCGCTTGATCCAGTTCCGCGCGGCGTCGCGGGCCGCGGCCGCCGTCATATCGTGCAGCCGGCCCAGGTATTCCAGCTGCTCCAGGATCTGCATGCCCGGGTAGAGGCCGCGTTCCTCGGGCATGTAGCCGAACCGGTGCCTGTCCTCCTCGGTCACCGGTTCGCCACGCCAGCGCACCTCGCCGGATTCCAGCGCGACCACGCCAAAGATCGCGCGCATCGTGGTGGTCTTGCCGGCCCCGTTCGGCCCCAGGAAGCCGAAGACCTCGCCGGGCGGGACGCTGAAGGTCAGGCTGTCCAGCGCGATCACGGACCCGAACCGGCGGTTCAGCCCGATCAGCTCGAGGGACACCTCGAACCTGGCCGCCTCAGGGCTTGCCGCCGTGGACGTCACGGTCACCGTGCCTCCATCCCCGTATCAGTGCGACCCCCCGACGCCGACTGGAGCCAGCCTGCCAGCCATGGCGCCCGCGAGGGCTCCGGCGCGCCGTAGCCGCTCGGCGGCGAGGTCCGCGAACGCCGGGTCGGTTTCCGCGGCGAAGGCACGACGGCCCATCGTGACCGCCGCGACCGAACCCGAGCACAGCCCGCCGAACGGCTCCCACACCACGTCGCCGGGTTCGGTCACCGCCGTGATCAGGCGCTCCATGAACTCGAGCGGTTTCTGATTCAGGTGGGCCGAACTGGCCGCCGTCGGGTTGTGCACCCGCGGCGCGGCGCGGCGGCCGGTGCCCTTCAGCCGCTCCTCGCCGTGCAGCGGCCGGCGCGACCAGACGTTGGTCACCCCGTGCGCGTGCCGCCAGGTGTACCGCAGGGCGTCCCACTCGGTCGCGGTGACCGGTCGCTCGCCGTCGAGCGAGTAATACGGCCAGCCGGTCGGCTGGCCGTGCGCGTTGGCGTACGCGGCGAGCCGTTCTGTCATCTCCCCGGGCGGCCAGTACCACAGCCAGTCCTTGGTCAGGTACTTGCGGGTAGCCGCGTTCTTCACCCCGCACGCTTCGTTCGCCCGCTGCAGCGACAGCCCGGACCTGGTCCATTCGTGCCTGACCCACTGCTTGGGCGGCATCGGCCCGTCCGGCCCGGTCACGGTGAAGGTCCGCTGGTAGAACGCGCACACCTCGGTCACGACCGGAAACTGCCTGATGGTCCGGCCGTTGACGTTGCCCGCGATGTGGGCCAGGCCTTTGTCCCAGACGACGAGCTGGACGTACTCCCAGCCGAACTCGGCGAGCACCGGATGCACGCTGGCCCAGCCGAGCTCGGTGTTCCAGAACCACAGCGTGGTGGCCGGCCCGGCGGCCGCCGCCCAGGCCATGACGTGCGGGCGGTACCAATGCGGGAGGGCCTCCGGCCCGATCGTGTCGCCGTGGAATCCGCGCACGCCGTAGGCGCCGTCGCTGATGATCGTCGCGGGGGCCGGCCAGTCCCGGTAGGCGTCGAGCGCATCCCCACGGAACAGGTCAAACCCACTCATGGGCTAGCACTCTATGACGTTGACGGCGAGGCCGCCACGCGAAGTCTCCTTGTACTTGTCGAGCATGTCGCGCCCGGTCGCGCGCATGGTGGCGATGGCCTTGTCGAGCGAGACGAAGTGGCGGCCGTCGCCGCGCAGGGCGATCCGGGCCGCGTTGATCGCGGTGACGGAGGCGACCGCGTTCCGCTCGATGCACGGCACCTGGACCAGGCCGCCGATCGGATCGCAGGTCAGCCCGAGGTTGTGCTCGATGCCGATCTCCGCGGCGTTCTCCACCTGCTCCGGCGTACCGCCCAGCAGCTCGGCGAGCGCGCCGGCCGCCATCGAGCAGGCCGAACCGACCTCACCCTGGCAGCCGACCTCGGCGCCGGAGATGGATGCGTTCTCCTTGAACAGGGCGCCGATGGCCGCGGCGGTCAGCAGGAACCGGGCCACGCCTTCCTCGGACGCACCGGGCACGAACCGGTCGTAGTAGTGCAGCACGGCCGGGATGATGCCGGCCGCACCGTTGGTGGGCGCGGTGACGACCCGGCCGCCGGCCGCGTTCTCCTCGTTGACCGCCAGCGCGTACAGCGTCACCCAGTCCATCGCCCGCAGCGGGTCGTCGTCGTCCCGCTCGCAGGTGAGCTGGCGGAATAGCCGCGGCGCGCGGCGCGGCACCTTCAGCCCGCCGGGCAGCATCCCGTCGGTGGCGCAGCCGCGCTCCACGCAGGCCCGCATGACCTGCCACAGGTCACCCAGGTCGGCCCGGACCTGGCCGGCCGTCCGGCCGAGCGCCTGCTCGTTGGCGAGCACGATGCCGGAGATCGGCAGGCCGCTGGCTCTGGCGTGGGCGAGCAGTTCCTCGCCGGTGGTGAACGGGTAGGGCAGGTCGGGGCCGGATGGCGCGGTCTCGTCCGGTCCGGCTTCGGCGGCTTTCTCGTCGGCGACGAAGCCGCCGCCGACCGAGTAGTAGGCCCGCTCGCGGACGGCCGCGCCGTCGGCGCTGTAGGCGGTGAACCGCATGCCGTTCGGGTGGTAGCCGAGCTTCTTCCTGCGGTTGAACTCCAGGTTCTTGCCGAGGGTGAAGGGGATCTCGTGCTCGCCGAGCAGCCGGACCGTGCCGCGCTGCTTGATGGCCTCGAGCCGGGCCGGCACCGCGTCCACGTCGACGGTGGCCGGCTGCTCGCCCTCGAGCCCGAGCAGCACCGCCTTGTCGCTGCCGTGCCCGGGGCCGGTCAGGCCGAGTGAGCCGTACAGGGCCACCCGCACGGTCGCCACCTGCGGCATCAAGCCGTCCTCGGCTAGGCCCCGGGCGAACATCCCGGCCGCCTTCATCGGCCCCACCGTGTGCGAGCTCGATGGGCCGATGCCCACCTTGAACAGATCGAAGACGCTGATGGCCATATGGCAGTACTCCGAAGACGCCGTTGTCAGTGAAAGACTACGGTCCGGTCGCCGTTGAGCAAGACCCGGTGCTCCGCGTGCCAGGTCACCGCCCGGGCCAGGACCTGTGCCTCGACGTCCCGGCCGGCCTCGGCGAGGCGCTCCGGGGAGAGCGTGTGGTTCACCCGGATCACGTCCTGCTCGATGATCGGGCCCTCGTCCAGGTCCGGAGTGACGTAGTGGGCGGTGGCGCCGACCAGCTTGACGCCGCGCGCGTGGGCCTGATGGTAGGGCTTGGCACCCTTGAAGCTCGGCAGGAAGGAGTGGTGGATGTTGATCATCCGGCCTTCTACCCGCTTGCATACCTCGCCGGACAGGATCTGCATGTAGCGGGCGAGCACGATGAGGTCTGCGCCGGTGTCGTCGATCACCTCGAGCAGCTGGCTCTCGGCCGCGGCCTTGGTCTGCGGGGTGACCGGGATGTGGCGGAACGGGATCCGGTAGGAAGCGGCCAGCTCGGCGAAATCGGCGTGGTTGGACACCACGCCGGCCACGTCTACCGGCAGCGAGCCGGTCTTCCAGCGGAACAGCAGGTCGTTCAGGCAGTGCCCGAGCCGGGAGACCATGATCAGGGTGCGGATCCGCGCGGCCTGGTCGTGCAGCTGCCAGGTCATGTGGAACGCCTCGGCCACCCAGGAGAAGCCGCGCTCCAGCTCGGCCAGCGCCTGGCCGGGTGCCGGCACGGAGAAGTGCACCCGCATGAAGAACCGGCCGTCCGGGCGCTCTTTCATCTTCGGCTGGCCGTACTGCTGGCTGGCCAGGATGTTCGCCGAATGCTGGACGAGGAAGCTGGACACCGCGTACACGATCCCCGGCTTGTCCGGGCAGGACAGCGTGAGCACGTACTCTCGCCCGCCTGCAACGTTCATAGGGCTCCTCAATGGTTGCGTATAACGCAACAAATCTCTCTATACGCAACAAGAATGCCCCACAAGATCCTCCCTGGTCAAACCGGGCAAGATTGCGGATATCTACCGCCCCCATAGGGGGTGTAGCGATCCGCGATCATGAGCAGCGGCTCCCGCCCTGCTAGCCGGGCGCTGACGGCAGGTAGACGCGGCCGCTGAGCTTGCTCCTCGACGAGGCCGAACGCGTCATGGACATCTGCCGGGACGGTCATGAGTTCCATCCTCCCGTGGGGGCGGCACCGCAACGAAGCGATTAATCCGTGGGTATCGTTGCGTCATGGGCAACAGCGGGCGCGAAAGCTCCGGGACGGTGCAGTCAGTGGACCGGGCGGTCGCGATCCTGGAGATCCTGGCCCGCGACGGGGAGGCCGGCGTCACCGAGGTGGCGCGTGAGCTCGACGTGCACAAGTCGACCGCGTCCCGGCTGCTGGCCGCGCTGGACCGGCGCGACCTGGTGGCCCAGGACGCAGCGCGCGGCAAGTTCCGGCTCGCGGTGGGCATCGTTCGGCTGGCCGGGGCGGCCAGCGCGCGGCTCGACGTGGTGCAGGAGAGCCGGCCGGTCTGCCGGGCGCTGGCCCAGCAGGTGGGCGAGACCGTCAACCTGGCCATCCTGTCCGGCCGGGACGCGCTCTACCTGGACCAGGTGGCCGGCCCGGCGGCGCTGTCCCCGCACAACTGGGCCGGGCAGCGCATCCCGCTGCATGCCACCTCGGACGGCAAGGTCCTGCTGGCCTACCTGCCCGAGGCCGAGCTCTCGGCCTACCTGACGCCGCCGCTGGCCCGCTTCACCGAGCGCACCATCACCGCCGTAGCCGAGTTCGCGGCCCTGCTGGCGGAGGTGCGGCGGCGCGGCTTCGCCACTGCGGTGGACGAACTCGAGGCCGGGCTGACCGCCATCGCGGCCCCGGTCCGGAACGCCGAGGGCACGGTGCTCGCCTCGATCAGCGCCTCCGGCCCGAGTTTCCGCATACCGGCCGACCGCATCCCCGCCCTGGCCGCTGCGGTGAGCCGGGCCGCGGACGAGGTCTCCCGCCGTCTCGGCTGGGTCGCCCGCTAGCCTTCCCGTCCGCGGCCCGCGGCCGCGGCCTGCCAGACGAGGATGTCGCGAAGCTCGCTGGTCACGCTGTCCGGGTACCGGTCGAGGATGGCTTCGAGATCGCGGCGCTGGCCTGGCGTGCTGTACGCAGCCAGTTCTCGCTCCAGCTCACGGCGCCGCGGGCCGGCTGTCACCGGGTTGACCGGGACGAGCAGGGCGGACAGCAGGGACAGCATGCCGGGGATCATCACGATGCCGGCCACGCTGCTGCGCAGCACGATGCCGGCCGCGGTGAGCACCACTCCGGTCAGCAGCGGACGCCAGCGCGGCCGGGCCGCGGCGCCGAGACGGAGCAGGCCGATCGCCGTGAGCAGGACCAGGGTCCGCATCCGCCTGCGGATGCGCCGGAAGCGTGCGGGCCGGGTGGACCACAGGCCACGACCCCAGTCGGCCTGGCAGGCCGACGGGCTCCATATCACTAGGTTCCGCCGACGCGGTCTCAGCCTCATCGCGCCTCCTGTACCCGGCGCTGCTCTGCGTGTCCTCAATGATACGCTTCCGCGCTCCGGCGGCCGGGGCTGCTAGTCGCCCAGTTCGCGGCGGCGGCGCGTCACGAAGTCGTCGAGCTCGGCGCGGATGGCGTCGTCCAGCGGCGGCGGGGTGAACTCATCCACCTTCTTGCGCCAGATCTCGCCGGCCCGGGCGGCGGTGTCCTTGGCCCCCAGCTTCAGCCAGCGCTCGAAGTTGGCGGTGGAGGACAGCATCGGCCGGTAGAAGCACTCGCGGAACCGCTCCATCGTGTGCTCGGCGCCGAGGAAGTGCCCGCCGTGGCCGACCTCCTCGTGCGCGCCGAACGCGAGGGACTCCTCGGTGATCTCCAGCGGCGTGAACTCGACCCGGAGCATCTTGAGCAGCTCGACGTCGATGATGAACTTCTCGTAGCAGCTGACCAGACCGCCTTCCAGCCAGCCCGCCGCGTGCATGACGAAGTTGGTGCCGGCCAGGAAGGTCGGCAGCAGCGTCATCAGCGCCTCGTACGCGGACTGGGCATCGGCCGTCTGCGACGAGTTCAGCCCGCCGCCGGTGCGGAAAGGAAGCCCGTAGTGCCGGGCCAGCTGGCCGGTGCACAGCAGGCCGATGGCCGACTCCGGGGTGCCGAACGACGGCGACCCGGACTGCATGTCGATGTTGGACAGGAACGAGCCGAAGATCACCGGGCAGCCCGGCCGGATCAACTGGGCCAGCGCGATGCCGCTCAGTGCCTCGGCCAGCTGCTGGGTCAGCGCGGCCGGTATCGTCACCGGCGACATCGCGCCCATCAGCAGGAACGGGGTCAGCACCACGGGCTGGTTGGCCCGGTTGTACTCGAACTGGGCGTCCAGCATCCGGTCGTCCCAGCGCAGCGGCGAGTTGCAGTTGATCAGCGAGATCGTGGCCGGCGTCCGCTCGATCGCTGCTCTGCCCTTTCCCCCGAGGCCGCCGAACAAGATCTCGGTCATCCGGATCGTGTCGGCGGCGTTCGGGCCGGAGACCACGTTGCCCATGTAGATCTTGTCGGTCACCGTCTGCAGCGCGTAAATCATGTCCAGGTGCCTGGAGTCGAGCGGCGCGTCGTTCGGCTCGCAGATCACGCCGCCGGCCGAATCCAGCTCGTCGTAGGCCTGGGACAGCATCGCCAGCTGGCGGAAGTCGTTCAGGGTGGCGTCCCGGCGCACGTCACCCTCGCGCACGAACGGGCAGCCGTACACCGAGCTGAACACCATGTGGTCGCCGCCGATGTGCACGTTGTTGGCCGGGTTCCTGGCCTGCACGTCGAACTCGCGGGGCGCCCTGGCCACCTGCTCGAGCACGAACTCCGGGTCGAGCTTCACCACGTCGCCGTCCACCTGCTGCCCGGCCTTGGCGAACAGCTCGACCGCCTCGGGCTTGGCGAACTGGACGCCGATCTCGGAGACGATCCGGCGCCAGCCGCGGTCGAGCACCGCGATCGAGTCGGCGGAGAGGATCTCGTACCTCGGCATCGTGTTCACGAACATCGACTTCACCGTGCCCTTTAGGACGAAGCAGCAGCAACTTGACCGATCTTAGACCCGGACCCTACGATCACATAGTAGAACTCGGTCCCATAAAGTGGAACCCATGTCAGATCAGCATGAACGGAAACCCCACACCCCGATGAGCGAGCAGGAATGAGCAACCAGAGCGGCACGCAGGCCGTGGACCGGGCGGCTCGCCTGCTCTCGGAGGTCGTGCACTCGGCGGACCCGATGACGTTCACCGGGCTGAGCGCGGCCACCGGGCTGGCCAAGTCGACCACCTCCCGGCTGCTGCTCGCGCTCGAGCGCAACGGGCTGGTCCGGCGGGACGACCACGGCAGGTTCCTGCCCGGCGAGATGTTCGTCAGCTTCGCCTGGCGGGGCGGCGCCGAGGCCGGCCTGGTCGCGGTGGCCCAGCCCTTCCTCGAGCGGCTCGGCAAGGCCACCGGCGAGACCATCAACCTCGGCGTGGCCAGCAACGGGCTGGTCGAGCAGATCGCCCAGGTCGACAGCACCTACCTGATCGGCGGCACGAACTGGGTCGGCATGTCCGTGCCGCTGCACTGCTCGGCACTGGGCAAGGTGCTGCTGGCCTACGGCGCGGCCCAGCTCTCCGGCGGCCCGCTCGAGCGGCGCACGGACAAGACGGTCACCGCCGAAGTGATGCTGCGCACCGAGCTGGCCACCGTGCGGGCCCGCGGCTACGCGGTGACCGACGAGGAACTCGAACCCGGCCTGATCGCGGTGGCCACCCCCATCCGCGGCTACGACGGCGCGGTGGTCGCGGCGCTGTCGGTATCGGGCCCGACGACCAGGATGAGCCGGGACGGACTGCCCGCCATGGCCGGGTACTGCGCGGAGGAGGCCGCCGCCCTGTCCGCGGTCCTCGGCTACCGGCAGCGGGCCAGCAGGCAAAACCGGAAGGCAGGTTGAAATGAGCGAGCCAAAGGGGCGCGGCGGCGCCTGGACTGAGGAGCGAGGGACGAGCGACGAGGGAAGGCGGCGCCAGTGAAGGGGAATGGGGAGGTGGGTGGGGCCCCGGAGGCGAGCGAAGAAAGCACTGCGCTGCTCGGCCAGCTCTACGACCAGACGCTGGTCGGCAACAAGCCAGCGGTGCTCGAGCTCACCAACCGGGGGCTGGCCCTGGGCCTCGGTCCGGAGATGCTACTGTACGAGGCGCTGATCCCGTCGCTGGAAGAGGTGGGCGCCCGGTTCGAGCGCGGCGACTTCTTCGTGCCCGAGATGCTCATCGCGGGCAAGGCGATGGCCGGCGCGCTGGAGATCCTG
>Ga0070699_100000274_pt1 | contig 49490 bp, 53 predicted proteins | sample KBSK1503metaG_FD_65473 | JGI IMG/M metagenome (GOLD analysis project Ga0070699, IMG submission 65473) | Corn, switchgrass and miscanthus rhizosphere microbial communities from Kellogg Biological Station, Michigan, USA - KBS K1-50-3 metaG | ecosystem: Host-associated > Plants > Roots >... | reverse complement strand
CAGCCGGGAACCGGCCCGGGGTGGGAGTCGATGCAGCAGACGATCGCCTTCTCGGACGAGATCCAGCAGGAGGACATCGCCCTCTGCGAGCACGTCCAGCGGGGGCTGAAGTCCCGGTCATACGACCGGGGCCGCTTCAACGCCAAACGGGAGAACGGCGTCTACCACTTCCAGCGGCTGGTCTCCGAGTTCCTGTCGTAGACAAGCCGGCGGTCGCGCGCAGGGCCTCGAAGGGCCTCCGCCAGCTTCAGGCGCCGCCCGGGCAGCCAGCTTCGCCGGCCGGGGTGACCCCCGCCCCGACCTCTCCTACAAGGGGAGGGGAGATTCTGATTGACGAACCGGCGACCGCCTGCTACGTTTGGTCGAAACCTAAGGGAGAGGAGGGACCGGTCGATGCCTGACGACGTGCTTACGCGTCCGCCGTCCATGCAGCCAGTTTCCGGGGGTCAGGAGGCAACGGATTCCCGCGACCTGGCCGGGTTCGGGTACAAGCAGGAACTCCGTCGCGTCCTCGGCGTCTACTCCAGCTTCGCCGTCGCCTTTTCGTATATCTCGCCGAGCACAGGGATCTTCACCCTATTTGCCCCGATCGGACTGGCGATCGCCGGTCCGTTCTTCATCTGGAGCTGGCCATTGGTCGCGCTCGGCCAGTTCATCATCGCCCTCAACTTCGCCGAAGTCAGCTCGCACTTCCCGGTCGCCGGCTCCGTCTACCAGTGGACGAAATACCTATCGAATCGCGCCTATTCCTGGATGACGGGCTGGGTCTATCTTTTCGCAGGCATTCTCACCGTGACCGCCGTCGACGCGACCATCCCGGGTTTCGTACTGATCCCACTCCTGAACAACCTTGGCATTGGCATCCCAAACAACGCGCAGACACAGATCGTCATCGCCCTGGCCGTCTTGGCCAGCACGACCCTGTTGAACATCTTCGGTGTGCGGTTGGTCGCACTCATCAACAATACGGGCGTCGTGTTCGAAATCCTCGGCATGGTGGTCTTCGCACTGATACTCCTGATCTTCTTCCACCACCAGTCGCCAGGGGTCGTCTTCGACAGCAGCTATCTGGGCGGTGGTGGATTTACGAGCCAGGCGGGCGTCTTCCTCGCCGCGATGTTCATGTCGCTGTTCGTCATCTATGGATTCGATACGGCCAGCACGCTGGCCGAGGAGACGAAGAACCCACGCCGCGAGGCTCCCAGGGCAGTGCTGGCGTCCGTGATCGGTGCGTTCATCATCGGAACCATCTTCCTGGTCGCGCTTCTCATCGCCATCCCTGACATGAAGAAGTTCGTGACTGGCGCCGGCGCCGTGCCCGCTACGGTGACGTCTCCGGCGGACGTGCTGAACGCGGTGCTGCCGAGTTGGATGGCGAACATCTACCTCGTTGTCGTTCTGGCCGCGATTTATGTCTGTTGCCTGGCCATTCAGACATCGACGATCCGGCTCGCCTTTGGCATGGCCCGCGATGGCAAGCTGCCGTTCGGGCGCATCTATAACAAGGTCAGCCCAAGCCTGCACACGCCCGTCGGCACGTGCATCGTCGTCGGGGTTTTCGCGGCCGTCCCATTCATCTACTACGCGGGGGCTCCCCTGATCGCCATCGCGGCGACAGGCATGATCTACCTTTCGTATTTGCTGGGCAACGTCGCCATCCTCATCGCGAGACTACGGGGGTGGCCAACTGAAGGCGCACCGTTCAAGCTGGGTGGGTGGGGGACGATTGTCAATGTGCTGGGGCTGGTTTGGGGTGGGACCATGCTGCTGAACTTCCTGTGGCGGCGACCCGCCAGTAATCCGAGTCTCAACACCTACCTGAACCCAACCGGTGCTGCGGGCGGGGCGAGTCTTGGCGGATTCGGTGATTTCATGCCGATCTTCGAGGCTGTCGTCGCTGTGATCGTCATCGTCGGCGCGATCTACTACCTGGTGGCGCAGCGCGGCAAGACCGACCCGGCCGTCAGAGTCGCGGCGTAAGCAAAGCCCCCACCCTGCCCTCCCCCGCAAGCGGGGGAGGGTACGGGCCGGGCTGACTTCGCCGAGACGCGGAGGGCACGGGTCGGGCTGAACTTATAATGACCACCACGTCATGGCGGTCAAAATTCGCGTCCCCGGCGCCCTGCGGCAGCTCACCCGCGGCGCCGCCATTGTCGAGGTCGATGCCGGCGACGTGTCGCAGGCGCTGGACGAACTGAATCAGAAATTCCCAGGCTTCAAGGAGCGCCTCTACGACGACAAGGGGGAGCTCCGACAGTTCATCAACATTTACCGGAACGACGAGGATATTCGCTTCGGGTCGGGGCTGAAGACCAAGCTCACGGACAGCGACGACCTCTCCATCGTGCCGGCAGTCGCCGGAGGCTGACCCGATGGCGCGGACGACAGTGCGCCTGACGTTCCGCGGCGACACGTTGAACGACCCGATCATTTACCGGCTGGGCAAGGATTTCAAAGTCGTCACCAACATCCGCCGCGCCGACGTGGCGGAGGGCAGCGGCTGGGTCGAGCTCGACATGGACGGGGCGAAAGCCGAAGTGGATCGTGCGCTCGAGTACTGCCGCAGCCGCGGCATTGGGGTCCAGGAGCTGGAGGCGCAGTGAGGGTCGCCGTCGCCATGAGTGGCGGCGTCGACTCGTCAGTGGCCGCGGCGATGATGCGCGACCAGGGCCACGAGGTCTTCGGTCTTACGCTGCAGCTCTGGCCGAAAGAGATGGCTGCCCGGGACTTCGATAAGCACCACGGCTGCTGCTCCCTCGATGCCGTCGAGGACGCGCGGCGGGTCGCCAATCGCCTGCGCATCCCGTATTACGTGCTGAACTTCGAAGACGACTTCCGGGCGGCGGTGATCGATCCCTTCACGCAGGCCTACCTCGAGGGGCGCACGCCGAACCCGTGTATTCGTTGCAACGAGACGATCAAATTCGGCCTGCTGCTCATCAAGGCCCTCGCCCTCGGGGCCGACCGGCTGGCGACCGGACACTACGCCCGGATCGCCGACGGGCCGTGCGGCTACACGCTGCACACAGCGGTCGACGACCGCAAGGACCAGTCCTACGTGCTCTACCAGCTCGGCCAGGAGGAGCTGCGCGTTCTGGCGTTTCCGATCGGCGACCTCACAAAAGCCCAGGTTCGGGAGACGGCGTCGGCGCTCGGCCTGGTGACCGCCACCAAGCCCGAGAGCCAGGAGATCTGCTTCGTCGCCGACGGAAGCTACCGGACCTTGCTGAAGGAGCGCTTTCGCGAGCAAGTGGGGCCCGGCCCGATCGTCGATGACCGTGGCGCCGTCGTCGGCGAACACGACGGAATCGCGATGTATACCGTCGGCCAGCGTTCAGGATTGCGCTTGGCGTCAGCCGGCCCTTCGTCACCGGCGCACTATGTCAGCAGGATCGAGGCAGCGACGAATACGCTGACGGTTGGCAGCGCTGACGAGCTGCTACGGCGGAGCTGTCTGGTCGAAGACGCACGCTACATTGGGGGGCAGGCTCCACCGACGCCGTTCAGGGCGGCTGTCAAAATTCGCTCGCATGCGCCCAAGGCGGGCGCAACCGTCACTCCACTGCGCCCCCACCCTGCCCTCCCCGAACGTCTCAAACGCTCGCATGGCACTGAAGCGCCGCTCGCGTGGGCCGACGGGCCCGGCAAGCGGGGGAGGGAAACAACGGCCCGTGCTCGCATCGAGTTCGATGAGCCGCAGCGGGCGCTCGCGCCCGGGCAGGCCGCCGTCTTCTACGACGGCGACCGGGTGATCGGTGGCGGGACGATTGCCGCCGGCGACGTGTGACGCTCCTCGACGCTCAGGCGCAACATCCGATCTTGCTGACCTTCTCCTTGATCGGTCTGGTCTACCTGATCTGCCTTGGCGGCGTCCTCGCCGCCCAACTGGCGTGGCGGGGTCATCCTGCCTACTGGCTGGCGGTTCTCGGGACGTTGTCGTTCCTGGTGGGGGTCCTGTGGGGACGCGGCTACCTGTCGGGTGGCGCCACCTTCACGTTTCTCGGTGCGGGAGTCGTCCTCGCCATTTTCGGTGTGGCGCTGGACCTGATCTTCGAGCCGCCCGTCTCGCAGCCCCACGCCGAATAGGATTAGGGGCCATGGCTTCCGACACGTCCGACAAATACATGCTGGCGCGGATCACGCGCCGCCAGGACTACTCGCCGACGCTGTGGTCGGTCTGGATGCAGCCGCCCGAGGAGCTGGCGTTCAAGGCGGGCCAGTACGTCGCCTTCGGCGTCGATCAGAGTGAGAAGGTCCTGGAGCGGGCCTTCTCGATCGTCTCGAGCCCCTACGAGTCCGAACTCGAATTCTTCATCGAGAAAGTGCCGGAAGGCGCGCTCTCGCCCAAGTTGTACGAGCTCCAGGTCGGCGACCAGGTCTTCATGCGCAAAAAGGCGAAGGGGATCTTCAACGTCGACGTCAAGTCGGGGCACAGGCAGCATTTCCTGGTCTCGACGGTAACCGGGATCGCGCCCTACATCAGCATGGTGCGCACGCTGGCGCTGGATCTCAAGGAAGGCCGCCTGGCGCAGCCGTTTCGGCTCGTCATCCTCCAGGGCGTCTCGAAGTCGAACGAGTTCGGCTACGACAAGGAGCTGTACAAGGCGGCCGATCAATACCCCTGGTTGACCTACATTCCGACCATCAGCCGCCACTGGGAGGATCCGGAATGGACCGGCGAGCGGGGGAGGGTGGACGACCTGGTGCGCAAGTATGCCGACAGCCTGGAGCTGACACCGAAAGACACGACGGTCTACCTGTGTGGCAACCCCGGCATGATCGTCAACGTGCGCGACATCATGCGGCGCTGCGGCTTCGAGCACGCTGCAATCAAGGAAGAGACCTACTGGGCGCCCGGCGAAGGCGAGGTCGAATACTGACCCTGGCGCGGCCAGATAGAATCTGACGCCGTGCCCTTGATCGGCGCGCCGCCGCAGCCCATCACCTCGGCGCCGCTCGTTTTCTTCGTCTATCTCGTGCTCATCCTCTTGATCGGGAGCGCGCTCGCCAGCGTTCTCCTTCGGAACACGCTGTATGCGGTCGGCGCCTTCGCCGCCAGCATGGTCCTGCTGGCGCTCCTCTACCTGGCGATTGCGCCATTCCTGCTGGTCGCGCTGCAGCTGCTGGTATTCACCACGGTCAGCGCCGTGCTCTTGATCGGGCTGCTTCGGGCTACGACCGGACTCGGGGCGTCGAGCGTAGGCCGACTCAGCGCCGAGTGGATCATCGGCGGGGCGGTCTCCGCCGTCATGTTCGCGCTGCTCGCGCTGGTCCTGGGTGCGACCTCGTGGCCGGTGCAGTCATGCTGTGCCATCCCAGAGAGCTTTGCCGGGGTACTGGGTAACGCCTATGCCGTCGGGTTGGCCGTGCTGGCCGTCATTGTCGGATCGGCAGCACTTGGGAGCGGGTTGATGCTGGCGGCCCCCACCCTGCCCTCCCCCAGAGGGGGAGGGTCAACGACTTCGCGCTCCCCCGGCGGGGGAGGGTCAACGACTTCGCGCTCTCCCGGAGGGGGAGGGGCAAACACGGCGCGCGGGTCACGGCAATGAGTGCCGGGCTCAACCTGCTGTTGGTGGCGTCGGCGGCTCTGTTCGCGGTCGGCGCCTTTGGCGCGGTCGCGCGGCGTAGCGCCGTCGTCATGCTGATCGGCACTCAGTTCATGTTCATGGCCGGCGCCCTCGCGTTCGTCGCGTTCGCCCGCTTCGGTCTCGGCGCCGAGCATGGCAGTGCCGGTGCGGCGACGGCGCTCTTCGCCGGGGCGGTTGCGGTGGCCGAGCTGGCCGTCGGCCTCGTGATGGCGGCGGTGATCTACCGCGAGCACCGCAGTTTCGCCCTGGACGCGGACCGCGGCTAGGCCGGCGACAGCGTGACGCTCGCCCTCCTCGCCGCAGCACCCAAGGGGCCGCTCGACACCTGGAGCCCGACGCTGCTGGCCCTCTTCGCGCTGCTGCTACCGCTGATCGCGTTGGGGATCGTGCTTGCTTTTACCGTCGACTCGCGCCGCGCCAGCGCCTGGATCGCGGTGATCTTCACGCTGGCGGCCGCCGTTTGCACGGTCCTCGTGGTCGCGATCGAGGTCGCCCACCCACTCCACCTCGAGCGGCCGGCAACCTTCCTGACGTTCTTCACCGGGCAGTCAGGCAGTGCCGCCGAGTTCACCCTGCAATGGGGTGTACTGTCGGATCCGCTCGCGGCCGAGGTGTCGGTGACCGTGGCCCTTGTGAGCCTGCTCGTCCAGGTCTACGCGCTCGCCTTCATGCGTCGCGAGGACGGTGTGGTTCGCTTCTACTGCGTCCTACTCTTCGCCACTTTCGCGATGCTCGGGGTGACCTTCTCGACCAACTACTTCGAAATGCTGCTCTTCTTCGGGTTGGTGACGCTGTCGACCTACCTCATGATCGGCCACTGGTGGCAGCGTGAAGAAGCGGCCGCCGCCGCGTCGCGGGCGTTCATCATCTCGGCCCTCGGCGACCTCGCCCTACTGGCGGGCGTCGCCTACATCTATTTCCGCTACAACGAGCTGAACTTCCAGGCGCTCTCCGGGCACTACACGGGCGGCCGCGTCAGCGCCAACGGCCTCTTCGCGATGGCGATCCTCGTCTTCATCGCCGCGGCCGCGAAGTCCGCGCAGTTCCCACTCCACCTTTGGCTGCCGGGCAGCGCCCAGGCCCCAGCGCCGGCTGCCGCGCTGATCCACTCCGCGGGAAGTGCCATCTGCGGCGTCTACCTGATTGCGCGCGCTTACGGACTCTTCCAGGCCAGCCCCAGGGGCCTGGCGCTGCTCGCCATCGCGGGCGGGCTGACCGCCGTCCTCGGCGTGCTATGGGCGCTCTTCCAGGACAACCTCAAACGCGCGATCGCCTATACCACGATGGGCGAGCTCGGCTTGATGGTGCTGGCCCTCGGCATCGGGGCCTATGGCGCGAGTGTCTTCGAACTCTTCACCCACGCCTGGCCGAAGGCGTTGCTTTTTCTGGCCGCGGGCGTCATCATTCGCGAGCTCCGTACCGAGCGACTGGCCGAGATGGGCGGCCTGTGGGGGCGGATGCGCTTCACCGGATGGTTGATGGTGATCGCGGTCGCGGCCGGGGCTGGCATCCCCCCGTTCAGCACCTTCTGGAGTAAGGACACGATCCTTTCGAAGGCGCTTGGGCTGGGCAGTCCGCTGGCGGTCGCGGTGATCACCGCGGTCACCTTCCTTGGCGCCATGGCCCTGGTTCGGATCTTCGCGCTGGTGTTCACCGGCGAGACCGCCCGCCGGCGCCGGTTCGAGCCAGATCGGATCCGCGATGCGGGTGGGCGCCTCGCCTTCACGATGTCGGTGCTGGCGATCGCCTCGGTGGTTTCGGGCATCCGCGGCTTCCGCGGCCGCACCGATCCGATCGCCTTCGTGACCTTCCCCGGCGTGTCGCTCCCAAACTCGCATTACGTGGCGGCGGTCGTGATTGCCGCCGCCGCCGCGCTGGGTGCGGCAGTTGCCTTTGTTGCCTATGCGCGCCGCCTGCCATTGCCTGCGGCCTTGCAACCCGTCCGGTCTGCGATGGGGGAGGGACTCTTTGTCGATCGGGCCTACCAGCTGGCCGCGGTCAAGGTCGTACTGCCGGTGAGCCGCGCCGCATCGTGGGTCGAGACGCGCGTCATCGATGGGGCGCTCGACCTGGTCGGCGACAGCCTCGAGTTCGTCGGGCAGCCACGGCGATGGCTGGCTGAATTCCAAATTCGTCGGTTGCTGATCGGCTTCTTCGCCGGCGTCGTCGCGCTGGGCGCCATCGCGATTGTGCTCGCCGGCGGGATCATCGGGAAAAGCGGATGACCTTCCTGCTGAGCGCAATGGTCTGGGTCCCGGCGATCGCCGCCATCGCCTTGATGTTCTTCCCCTCGCGGACCGAGGCCCACCGCGAGAGGATCCGTTCGTTCACGATCAGCGCCGCCGCGCTCGTCTTCGCCCTGGCGGTCTTCATGTGGTACGGCTTCCGCGATCAGACCGGCACCTATGCGTACGAGGAGACCCGGGGCTGGCTGCGCGGCATCGGCTCCAGCTATCACCTCGGCGTCGACGGCGTGAGCATGCCGCTGCTGCTGCTCAGCGCGCTGCTCTTCGTGGTGGCGGTGCTGGCATCGAGCCGGGTCCGCGAGCAGGCGAAGGAGTACTTTATTCTGCTGCTCCTGCTGGAGACGGGCGTGACCGGCGCTTTCGCCTCGCTCGACTACCTACTGTTCTTTCTCTTCTGGCAATTGCAAGCCGTCCCCATGTTCCTGCTGATCGCCCGCTTCGGCGGCCCCCGCCGGCTGGCCGCCGCCTGGAAGTTCCTGGCGATCGATCTGGCGGCAAGCGCCTTGCTCCTGCTGGCCATCCTCATCCTTTACTTCAAGGCGCCGAGCAGGACCTTCGACATCTCGACCCTGCACGACCTGGCTCTGCCGGCGGCCAGCGCGGCGCTCATCAGTTGGTTGTTCTTCATCGCCTTTGCCGTCAGGCTACCGGCTTTCCCGTTCCATACCTGGTTCATCGACGCCCAGGCGGAGGCGTCCGCGCCGGCGGCGTTGATCCTCGGCGGCCTGCTGGTGAAGCTTGGCGGTTACGGCATCATCCGAGTCAACCTCGGTGAATTCCAGGACGCCCTCCACAAGATCAGTGGCGCGGTCGTCGTGATTGCGATCGTCACGGTGCTGTGGAGCGCGATCGCCGCGCTCGCCCAGGACGATCTGCGGCGACTAGTCGGCTACGTCGTCGTCAGTCACATGGGGTTGGTGCTGTTGGCCGCGGCGTCGGCCTCGCCGGTCGCGATCAACGGCGCCGTGCTGCTGATGGTTGCCGATGGGTTGACCGCGGCCCTGCTGGTGCTGCTGGCGGCCGCCATCGCGGAGCGTGCGGGCACTAGCTCGATCCGGGCCCTGGGCGGGATCGCCGCCCACATGGGGCGCGGGGCGTTGTTCTGGATCATTGCGGCGCTGGCCGCCGTCGGCTTCCCCGGCCTGGCCAGCTTTGTCGGTCAATTCATGATCGTGGTCGGCGCCTATCCCAGCCAGCGCATCGCGACCTGGCTGGCCGTGCTCGGAATCCTGGTACTGGCCGGCGCGATGATCCTGAGCGTCCAGCGGATCTTCTTCGGCCCGACGCCGGAGCGCCTCGGCCGGCTGCGCGACCTGGGGACGCTGGAGCTGTTCAACGCGGCGGCGCTGACGACCGTGATCGTCTTGCTCGGCGTGTTGCCGGCCATTCTGATGGACAGCATCAACTTCTCGGTCATCAGCCTGCTGTCGCGAGGCGGCGGATGAGGACCTTCGGGAACCTCCTCGCGTTTTCGCCCGAGCTGTGGCTGCTCGGGGGAGCAATCGTTACCTTCCTCCAGGCGCGTTTCATGCCTCGCTCGTCGACCACGACCGTGGCGTTGGCCGCCCTGGTCTTGGCGTTTCTGGCGCTGGCGACACAGTTCAAGCAAACGATCACGATCCTCGACGGCGCCTTTCTTCTCGACGGGTTTGCGATCTTTATCCAGGTGGCGCTGCTCGGGGCTGCGGCGCTCTGCCTGCTGGCGAGCCGTACCGACGTCCTCCCCGGCGAGTCGCCGGCCGCCGCGGAGCCCGCCTTCTTCCTGCTGGCGACGCTGGGCGCCATGCTCGCCGCCTCCGCCGCCGAGATGGTCAGTCTTTTCCTGGCCCTGGAGCTGCTCGCCATCAACCTCTATGTATTGGCGGGCCTGGCCCGCCGCGGTGCCGGGGGCATCGGCGCCGGGATTGGCTACCTGGTGGTTGGCGCGGCCAGCTCCGCGGTCCTGCTCTACGGCCTGGCGGTAATCTTTGGCCTCGGCGGGGACACGCGACTTACGGCGGCTGGCCAGGCGCTCGCGGCCCTGCGCGGGAACCAGCCCGCCCTGCTGCTGGCCCTCTGCCTCGTGCTGGCGGGGTTGGCGCTACGGATGGGATTGCTCCCGGTGCGCTGGTGGACGCGAGGGTTCGAGACCGGCGTTCCGCCGCGGGTCATCATGTATATCGTCTCCGTTGGCGTGCTGGCCGCCTTCGCGGTGTTCGGCCGGATCGCGGTCACGACCTTCGCCGGCAGCCATATCCCGTACGCGGCGGTGATTGCCGTGCTGGCGGCGGTGGCGATGACCGCCGGCAACCTGCTGGCCGTCACCCAGTCGAGCGTCCGCCGCCTGGTGGTCTACTCGAGCATCGCCCAGGCCGGCTACGCGCTGGTTGCCTTCACCGATCTCAAGCGGCTCGGCATCGGGGCCTTGCTGGTGTTTCTCACGGCACTGGCGCTCACCAGTATCTGCGCGTTCGCCACGATCATCGCCTACGCGCGCTGGGTGCACAGCGATGCGATTCGAGACCTCGCCGCGATGTCGCGCCACACGCCGGGGCTGGCGGTCGCGCTCGGGCTGGCGGTGCTGTCGCTGGCCGGCCTGCCGCCGGTCGCGGGATTCTTCGGCAAGCTGCTGGTTCTCCAGGCGGCGGTCGACGGCGGCTTCGCCTGGCTGGCGGTGGTCGGCGCTTTCAATATCGCGCTGGCGGCGCTTGGATACGTCCGCATCATCCGGGTCGCGGTTGTCGATCCGCCGGTGTTCGAGGTGGCACACGTTCGGCTCGGAGTTGGGATCCGCGCGGCGGTTGCGCTGTCGGCCGCCGGGATCGTCTTCATGGGTTTATTCATGGGGCCGCTCTATACCGCAGCCAGCTATGGGATGTCCGCGATTCTTCACTGAGCGTGAAGCCGCCGCCACGCGGTAACCTTCCGCCCGATGCCCGCGTTAACCGGGCGCCCAATGGGTAATCCCGCCGCCCCGCGCCGTCGACGTGGCTCGCGGCACAGTGTCTCATCGACCGTGGCGCCGCGGGCGCGGAAGACCGGCCGGCACTGGCTGGGCCGCATCCTGCTGCTGACCGGGGTCGGCCTGCTCGCCATCATGATCGGCACCGGGACTCTGCTCTACTCCTATGCCGGCGAGATGCCCGGCCTTGATCATCTGAGCGCGCAGAGCCTGCCCCAGACCACCCGGATCTATGCCCGCGACGGCACCACCCTCCTCGAAGAGCGCTACCAGCAGCAGCGCACCGTGGTTCAGCTCAACCAAATCACCTGGGACCTGCGCCACGCCACCATTTCGATCGAAGACAAGGACTTTTACAACCACGGCGCGGTCAACCCGATCCGCCTGCTGGCGGCGGGTGTCTACGACCTGCTGCACCAACGTGCCGCCCAGGGCGGCAGCACGATCACGCAGCAGCTGGTGAAGAACTATCTCCTTGGGCCCAGTGCCTCGAGCCGCAGCTTCGATCGCAAGGCCCGAGAGCTGGTGCTGGCGGTGGAGGTCGAGCGGCAGTACACCAAGGACCAGATTCTCGAGATGTACCTCAACACCATCTTCTATGGCAATCAATCCTTCGGCGTCGAAGCCGCCTCGCAAACCTACTTCGGGACGTCCGCCAGCCGGCTCGATCTGGCCGAGTCCAGCTTTCTTGCCGGGTTGCCGCAGCGCCCGACGTACCTGAACCCCTTCTTGACGGAAGGCTTCATCCATGCCCGCGCGCGGCAGCGCGACGTGCTCGACGCGATGGTGCGCGACTCGTACGTCACCGCCGCCGCGGCGGACAAGGCCTACGCGGTGGATTTGCGGCCGATCCTTGCGGCGACCCAGAAGTCTGCTGCCGGGCATCGGTCCTCGCTCGCGCCGCACTTCGTCGATTACGTCTGGGCCGAGCTCGAGCAGCGGTACGATCCCAGCTACCTGCTCCGCGGCGGTCTGAAGATCGTCACCACGCTGGATCCGAAGACGCAGGCGCTGGCGCAGCAGGCGGTCCACGACGGGGTGGCGCGCTTTACCGGGACGTACAAAGTGAACAACGGCGCGATGCTGGTGATGAATCCGCACACCGGCGAGGTGCTCGCGATGGTTGGCAGTGCCGATTACTCCAACACCGACATCGGCGGTCAGGTGAACTACACGGTCTCGCCGCGGCAGCCCGGCTCATCGTTCAAGCCCTACACGTACGTCACCGCGTTGATGAACGGGTGGACCCCGGCGTCGCCGCTCGACGACAGCAACGGCGCCCATGCCTTCCCGGGCTACCCGGTACACGATTGGGATGGCCACGAGCTCGGCACCATTACGTTGCGCCAGTCCTTGCAGCAGTCGCGGAACATCTCGTCGGTGCACCTCTTCAAGGATGTCGGCATCCAGAAGGTCTTTACCACCGCAAAAAGCCTGGGGATCAGTACCCCACTCGATCCCAGCCTGCCGACGACGCTGGGCGCCAGCGAACTTCGCATGATCGACCATCTGTCCGCCTATAGCGCGTTCGCCAACGGCGGGCACCGCGTGCGAGCGATGGATGTCCTCGAGGTGCGGGATGCCGCCGGCACGCTGCTCGAGTCGAACCCCCCGCAAGTCGATGCCGGCGACCGCGCGCTGCCGGCGTCGGCGACCTATCAGCTGACCGATATCCTCAAGGGCGCCGTCCATCCGTCGCTCACGTTTCCGGTCGCCGCCAAGTCCGGTACCACCACCGACTTCAAGGATGCCTGGTACATCGGCTATACGTCGGACCTGGCGGTGGCGTCCTGGATGGGCCGGACGGTGGCGCAGCCGACGCCACACAACGAGTCGATGAGTGGCCGCTATGGCGGGCTCTGGGGCGAGACCGGACCGGGCTCATCCTGGCACCAGTTCATGAAGGCGTACTACGCGGCCAAGAAACCCGCGGACTGGGTCCGTCCAGCCGAACTCGTCCGGACGACGCTCTGCAAGTTGACCGGTCAGCCGGCACCGCCCGACGTCTCGCCGGACCTGGCGATCCAGGACCTCGTGGTCGCAGACTTCGCAGCGGCGCCGCCGGCCCCCTGCGGCTCGCCCGCGTCCGGCACCGGACTACCCGCGCCAGCGCCCAGTGCCGGGACGGGACTCCCCGGCGTATTGCCGTCGATCAGCCCGCCGGCGTTACCTACGCTGCCGCCGATCGTTCCCTAGCGCTGCGCCCCATACGGTCCTTGACGCCCCGAGCGAAAGCGGATTTACTCAAGGGGTGGTCCGCCGGCCGACGGAGCCATCGGGCCCGAAGGACGAGCCCGATCTCCCGCCCAACATCTTCGTCATCGGCCTTCTCCATCAGCTGAAGGACGGTGGCTACAGTCGCCACGCCTGGGCCGAGTTCTGGCGGGCATCCTGGATCCGGTCGATGCAGATCTTCCAGCTGAACGAGGAGCTGCGGGGGTCGTGGCTGCGTTTTACGGCGCTGGTCGGCGTCATGATCGTCGTGGCGGCGGCCGTCGCCCTGCGATTTGCTGGCACCACCGACGCGAGCTGGTTCCTGGCAACGAGCCTGCTCTGGTGGGCCATCGTGAGCTTCGATCTGGCGCTCCATCTCGGGTTGATGGTCAACCTCGAGTCGGGCGAGCTCCAGCACTCGCTGGGCTGGCCGAACCGCCTCACCGAGTTGCGCGCGCTCGCCGCCGTCTGGGTAGCCTGGGGCGCGCACTGGGCGACCAGTGGCGCGTACCTTCCACTGGTTTTCGTGTTCGGCCTGGCGGCCGTGACCGACCTGCTCGACGGCTGGCTGGCGCGGCGCGGCCACGCCTCGACGCGCTGGGGCCGCATCTACGATCCAATCGTCGACGGTGTCTTCTTCAGCGTGGCATCGATCTCTCTCGCTGTGATCGGCATCCTCCCCCAGTGGCTCGCGGCCCTGGTGACGCTGCGTTACGCGTTTCCGATTGCCGGCGGCATCACCTTCCTGTTGATCCGTCGGCGCACGCTCAAAGTGCGCCACACGCGCTGGGGCCGCGCCTCATCGGCCGGCATCGCCCTCACCGTGTTCGCCGCCGCGGCGGCTGCCTCGCTCGGCCTGCCGTTCCACGTCATCGCGCCCTTCTTTTACGTGCTCGTTGGCATCACGGCACTGGGGGCCTTCGTCACCATCCTGATCAAGGGGATCGAGCAGGTCTAGCCTGGCTGGTCCCATTGTCGCCGTCGTCGTGATCGCCCTGGGCATCGGCCTGTTGCTCTGGTGGGGGACACGGCTGCCGCCCACACGGCCACGTCCGGGCAGCCGCCATCGCGGCGAGACCCTGATGGACGTGCACAAGCGACTACAAAAGCGCCGGCGACCTCGCTAGACTGGCGACCGGCTAAGCTCGAGCCAGCGGAGCGAATGCCTCGCGGACACCGCGCTCGCCGTCAGCACCGTTCGAGATGATCGTCAGCTGGACCCCTTCAGCGGTCTCGTTCATGGCAAAGGTCATCCAGGCGCAGCATTCCGCCTCCAGTCGGATGAGCTCTGTCAGCGAATCCTTAAGACCGATGGCCGGACCGAACGTAAAGCGGAGGCCGCCAGCGATGACCTCGGATGTTGTAACGAATGGCCGGAGCTTCAGCCAGGCGCGCTCGCGGTCGTGATAGTCGGCATCGGTGAGCGTACAAACGAGCGGGATGTTTTGCATGGTCACAGGCTCGCACTTCAAGTAGACTTGAAGTCAAGGATGAATACGAAATCGCCGTCACTGAGCATTGGCGACGTTGCGGCAGCCACCGGTCTTCGCACCTCCGCCATTCGCTACTACGAAGAAGCCGGCGTCTTGCCAAGGCCGGTGCGGGTGAGCGGAAAACGCCGCTACGACTCGGAAACCATCGACCGTCTCACGTTGATTCGATTCTGTAGCCGCCTGGGCATGAGCCTGGCCGACGTCCGTGGGCTCATGGCCGCGCCCAGGGGCCGTCGCGCAAAAGACCACTGGCGCCAGCTCGTCGATGGGAAGCTCGGTGAAATTCGCGAACTGGTCAACGCGGCGCAGGGGGTTGAACGCATCCTAAGGGAAAGCCGTGAATGCGACTGCGTGACCCTGGCGAGCTGCTCGTTCCTAGTCGATGAACGGGCAAAGCCGCCCCCATCGCGTCGGAGAGCTCTGCGGTTCTAGGGGACGGCGCCCGGATACCGTGCAGCTGCGGGTCGGTCCCGCCTTTGCCCGCGGCTGCTTTGTGGGCCGTTTATGGCACGACGATCTGTACGGAATGGGCGAATCGATAGATCGAGAAGTCTCGCCCATCGACGGTCAAGATCTGATCGACGGTCGGATCGTCGTTCACGATGGTGAACACGACGGCATCAACAAAGGAGAATGACTGATCGATGTACTGCCTCAGTATGTCCCGGACCTGACGATAAGCGCCCCGCCCAGTCGGGGCACCTCAAACAGATCGGGGGACTCATCGACTAGTTGGAAAACGCTCAGCGCAACGCTCGCGTCTTTCCGCGGGCTAATTCTGCGGTCGTATCGGAGCTTTGTAAATGCTTCGCCCACGACCACATCGGGGACGGCGATCTTCACCCGTCTCTGCCGTGCTCCAAGGACGTGGCGCGCAGCCCATGCATAGTGACGGTCGCCTCGGTTGACTGCCGCGATGAGCAGGCCGCCGTCAGCGAGCGCGGTCAGCGCCGTACACCATCTTATCGACGGTCGCGGAGAGGTCCGCCGGACCCTCGATCGAGCCGAGGTATCGCAGGAGCGGATCGCCTTCTCCCGATTCGGTTGCCAGTCCGAGCGCAACCAAGTGGACGATCAGCCCACTCTGGGACGACCCTCTTGCCTTGGCGAGTTTTCGCAAGCGGGCATCCATACCGACGGGAAGCGTGATGTTCTTTCGCACGTGGCGGCGCATTGTGCAGCTAGTTATACACACCAAAGACATATGCATACACTGCCCGATCGCTGGTGGCCGGAGCCAAGCCCTTGCCGAGGCAGCGAGATAATCGGGGCTGACATGCAGCTCGGGTTGCTCGCATCGTTCTTTGCGGTCCTGGCGATGGCATCAAACACCACGGGCGGCGGAACCGCATCGATTCCGACGTCGGGTGCGACGGGATTGTGGTCGAGGGCCGCGAGCCTGGCCACCGGCCGCGAGGAGCACACGGCGACGCTCCTTCCCAACGGCAAGGTGCTGGTTGCCGGTGGGACGGACGGCCGAGGCAAGGTGCTCGCCAGCGCCGAGCTCTATGACCCAGTGCACAACCGATGGACGTCGGCTGGATCGATGGCGGCGACCCGCATCGGCCATACGGCCACGCTCCTGGCATCGGGCAGAGTGCTCGTGGCGGGGGGACTCGTCCTGCCGTTCCCGGCCCCGTCGCTGGCGAGCAACGAACTCTACGATCCCGCAACCAATACCTGGTCTCCCGCGGCACCCATGATCGAGTCCCGCACCCGGCACACGGCCACGCTCCTGCCCGACGGTCGCGTGCTCGTAGTGGGTGGGCTGACGGTCACACTGCAGGACGGCGGCCTTTTCCCGAGCCTGCCGAGGGAAGCCGAGATCTACGATCCAAAGGCAGACCGTTGGTCTCCGACAGCGCCGATGGGCTTCTCTCGGCTGGGCCAAAGCGCGACCCTTCTCGCTGACGGACGCGTCCTCGTCGTGGGTGGACAGGATGAGGGCGTGGCCATCTTCAAGTCAACCGAAATCTACGACCCAACTCAAGATCGCTGGATCAGCGCGGCGCCGATGGCGGTGGCGCGATCCGGACATGTGGCGGCTCTCATGCCTGACGGCGACGTGTTGGTCGCCGGCGGCCTGGGTGTAGAGGCGAACGGACTCAACGTCTCGCTGGCCAGCGCCGAGGTCTACGACCCGCGGACGAACTTGTGGGTGACGGTCGCCGATATGCGCGACTTTCAGGCCTTTGACACCGCGACCGTGCTGCGAAACGGAATGGTCTTGTTTGTGGGCGCCACGGGCCAATCGAGACCCGAGCAATTCGATCTGGCCCATAACCGCTGGTCGAACACGGGTCCCTCGATGGATCGCTACCAGCACACGGCCACGCGCCTGTCCAATGGCAAGGTCTTGATTGTTGGCGGCTACGGAATCGAGTCCCTCAGCAGCGTCCTGATCTACGACCCACTTGGTGTGGCGCCTGCACCCTGGATCCCTCCCGACCCTCGTGTCATCGCTGCCCTGATTGTGACCTTCCTTATCGTGCTGGCTGGCGGCGCCTCCTCAGTCCCGGCCGTGCGCCAACGAGTGAAGCGCTGGCGTCCACGGGGCGAGCCAGACGAATGGATCGCGTAGCTGACACGTCCCTGGGCTCTAGAATTGCACCGGTGCGACTTCGGCAGCTCGCCGCCATTGGGGCGGTTCTGGCGTGCGCCGCGTGCGCGACCGCGCCGACCGGGGGCGCCTCCAGCATCAAACTCGGCGCCGTCTTCCCTTTGAGTGGCCCACAGGCACCCCTCGCGAAACAGGAGTACGCGGGCGTCCAGATCGCGCGGGACCTGGTCAATGCCGATGGTGGCGTGGACGGCGCGCCGATCGAGCTGATCACGCGGGACTTGACCTCCGAGTCCGATGCGGCGGCGCGCGTCGAGGACCTCAAAGCACATGGGGTCAAGGCCGTCCTTGGCTCGTACTCGAGCAGCCTCTCGATGCCGGTGAGCGAAGCCGCCCAGGCGGCCGGGCTGCTGTACTGGGAGGCGGGGGCGGTGGCCGACCAGCTGACCGGTCGCGGCTATCCGCTCGTCTTCCGAGTGGGAGCATCCGGCTCCAACCTGGGCACCATGTCGAGTCATTTCGCCGCCGAGGTCCTGGCGCCCCGCCTCGGCCAGTCGCCCAGCCAATTGAAGATGGCGATCGTCCATAACCTGGACGGCTATCCATCGTCGGTCGCCGCCGCGGTCAGTCAGCAGGCAGATCGTGACGGGATCCCGGTGGTGGCCAACGTGGTCTACGACGCGCACGCCCCCGACTGGACCGCGGTGCTGGCCCAGGTTCGCGCCGCCCAGCCGAACATCGTCGTCCTCGCCTCATACATCGCCGACGGCGTCGACTTCCGCCGCGCCATGCTGACGAGCGGGCTCCACGTCGACGCCTTGATCGGCTCGACCATGGCCCAGTGCGTCCCCGACTTCGGCGCCATGCTCGGCGCCGACGCGATTGGGGTCTTCGCCGCCGACCGGCCGCCGCATGGCTTCAACCCCGGCGCCCTGACAGCAACGGGCCAGAGCACCTACGATCGGTTTTCGGCTGGCTATCGCCGCGAGTTCGGAAGCGACCCGACCGAGGAGGCGCTGGCCGGCTTCGGCGCCGCCTGGGCGCTGTTCCACTACGTGATGCCGCACGCGCACGACCTGAGCGCGGTGGCGATGGCCGTGTCCGCTCGAAGTCTCGACCTGCCCGCGGGGACGCTGGCGAATGGAGCCGGCATCAAGTTCTCCACCACTGCGGAGTCGATGGGCCAGAACACGCGTGCCGCCAGCGTCATCTGGCAGTGGCAGGGCGTCCGCCACAGCGTGACCGTCTACCCACCGGTGTTCGCGACCGGGTCGCCAGGCTTCATCCCGCTACCACGGTGATCCAGGTCGGCCTCGCCGCGCCGCGGCGGGCCCTGGGCCTCACCGCGCTGGTCCTGGGCGCGGCCGTGCTACGGGCGCTCCTGCTACCCCTGGGCGACCTGCTCAGCACCCTGGCATTCGCTGGCTGCTTGCTGGGCATCGTATGGGTTGAGCGAAGTGCCCCCACCCTGCCCTCCCCCAGAGGGGGAGGGAAATATGCCCTGCCCGAGCCCGCGAGCGGCGGAGGGAAATGGTCCGTGCTCTCACGCGCGAGCACAGCAGGGGAAATGGGCAGAGCGAGGTCGCTTTTTGTTGGCCTGTTGGTCGGTGCCGTTCTGCTGGTACCGCTGGCGGCCGGGCCGTTCAGCGCTCGCGGACTCGACGGGTTCTGGACCTGGGCGGCCCTCGCGGCCATCATCGCAACCCTGGAAGAGATCGCGATCCGCGGGGCGCTCTTTAAGTCCTGGAGCATGGAGGCCGGGCCGGTGGCCGCCATCGTTGCCGGCACTGCGGTGTTCGCCCTGATCCATCTGCCGCGCTACGGGTGGGGCGCGATGCCCCTGGATGCCGCGGTCGGTCTCGCGCTCGGCGGTCTGCGCGCTCTCACCGGACGGGTCCTCCCATGCGCCGTGGCGCACACGATCGCTGACTGGGGGGCGTGGTTCTGGGCGTGACGCGCGCGCGTCGGTTTGGGGTGGCTGCCCTCCTGCTTGGACTGGCAGCCGCGGCCGTGCTCCACGGCCGGCTCACCGCACCGCCCGTTTACGACGGCATCGTCGTGCCGCCCGAGCCGTATCGCTGGGAATCGCCACCGCCGAACCTTCGGGCCGGCAACAAGCCGCCATTGTCTGGACAGGCGACGCTGCCCGTGCTGAACGGCCAGGTGGCTGGGGGCGGCGTGCAGACCGACGACAGCCAGGTCGTGATCTACTTCGGCCCTGGCACCTTCAGGGCGCCGGCCGGCACCCAGTCCGTCACCTGCACGATCGCGCCCGACCCCAACCCGCCGCCGCATCCGGCGGGGGTCGAGATTCGCGGCAACGTCTACCGCATCGGCTGCGTGCCGCAACCCGGGGGCGCGCCGGTGACACTTGCCTCGAGCTACCACCTGACGTTGCGATTTCCGCCTGGCGCTTTCCAGGAGATCCACTACAACGACGGCAGCGGTTGGCGGGCCCTGACGACGCAGAAGTCTCCGGGCGGAGACCCGTACGCCGGCGTCAACGCCCCGGGATTCGGCGAGTACGCAGCGACGGCGCCGACCGGCGCCACCGCGCCTGGTGAAAATATCTTCGCCGTCCTCGGCCGCTACGCCCTGTTGTACTACATTCTGGCGTTCGTGGTCCTGTTCGGGGCGATCGCGGTCATCCAGGAGCTCCGCCGCCGGCGTCACCGGGCCCCAGCGCGTCCCCGGAAGCGAAGCTAGAGCCCGAACTTTCGGTATCGTGATGGCGATGAGTCTCGCGCCGCTGCATGCCTTCGGCGCACGCTACGACCTGCCCGCGCCGCTTTACCTGTTCCTGGTTGGGGCCGGCGCGGTGGTCTTCGTGTCGTTCTTGCTGGTTCTTCGGCGGCCGGTAGCCCGGCAACGGCCGGCGGGCGACGATGTGCCACCGGTGCCGCTTGTGCCGAGCTGGCCCGGCTGGCTGATGTTCCTGGTGGCCGTCGTCCTGATTCTCGGTGGCCTGTTCGGCGCCCAGAGCACACCCGACAACACCATCGTCACCGCGTTCTGGTTGGTCTTCTGGATCGGGGTCCCCATCAGCGTGGCCGTCGCCGGCAACTACTGGCCCTATATCAGCCCGCTGAATGTCATTGCACGCCTGGTCGGCACGCGGGCGCGGCTCGAGTGGCCGGCATGGTTGGGCTACTGGCCGGCGACCATCCTCTTCTTTCTATTTGCGTCCGGCGAGCTCGTCTTCAACGGCGTCACCACCACTCCGGCCGGAACCGCGCAGGTCATGCTCGCCTACGGGATCGTCAACGTCGTGATGGCGTACCTCTTTGGGGCTACGACCTGGCTTCGTCGCGGCGAGGTGTTCTCGGTTCTCTTTGCTACCTGGGGACGGCTCGGCTACTTTCGATTCGGCACGGCGGGCTCGCGCGGATTCTTTGGCGGGCTCCACCGACCGTTCGAGGCATCGGTCAGTCGCCTGACCTTCGTTCTCATGCTGCTGGTCTCGGTCAGCTTCGATGGGCTCCTGGCGACGCCCGCATGGAAGAACGTCGTATCCCAGCTGCCGGACGCCCTGCGTCCCGGGTCACCCGGATACACGGTCCTGCTTCTGGTGGTGTTCGTCCTACTGGTCGGCGTGATCTGGGGTCTCTTCGCCGGCTTCGCGGCGGCGGTTCGTGCCGTCGGCCACCTCGACGAGCCCTTCCTGAACGTTGTCGCCGGGCTGCTGCCATCGCTCGTGCCGATCGCCTTCGGATACCTGTTGGCGCACAACTTCGATTACCTCGCCATCAACGGGCAGCTGCTGATCCACCAGGCCTCGGACCCGTTCGGGATGGGCCTGAACCTCTTGGGGACCGTGAACTACGAGCCGAACCGCAACCTGATTCCAACCGCGGTGGTCTGGTATTTCGAGATCGTGTTGATCATCGGGGTGCACGTCGCAGCCGTGGTGCTGGCTCATGGCTACCTGGGACGCGCCGCCCGCACCGAGACGCAGGGCCGCCGCGCCGAATGGCCGTGGATCGCGGCGATGGTCGGCTACACGATGACGAGCCTCTGGTTGCTCGCCCAGCCAATCGTCCAGGAGGGGGTCAAGGGCTAATCCCGGTGCCGCCGCTGCACGCGAGCCTCAGCCTGACCACCTGGACCTGGGAGCCAACCGTCCTCGCCGGCGTGTTGGCGCTCGCTGGTGCGTATGGGTGGCTCTTGCGCGGCGGTTCGTCGGGATCCTGGTCGGCCGTCGCCCGGATCTATTTCGCGGCTGGGCTGCTGACGCTCTTTCTCGCCTTAGCGTCACCGATCGACGTTGGCGGCGACCATTATCTGTTTAGCCTGCACATGCTGCAGCACCTGCTGCTCGCGATGATCGTGCCGCCCCTACTCCTGCTCGGACTGCCGGAGGTGTTTCAGGCGTTCGACCGGATTCATGTGTCGCCGCTGCTGGCCAACATTGGCTTCAACGTGGTGCTCGCCGTCTGGCATCTGCCGTTTCTCTACGAGGCGACACTTCGCAATCAGCCGTTGCACGTGCTCGAGCACCTGAGCTTCCTGGCGGCGGGCGTGCTCTTCTGGTGGCCGATCATGGTTCCCGCCGGCCGGCGCTTCGCCATGAGCGCGATCGGGAAGATCGCCTATCTTGGCTTTGCCGGCGTGCCGCCCACCATCCTCGGGCTGGCGTTCATCCTCTCGCCGGCGGTGATCTATCCGTTCTATGCGGCCGCGCCGAGGGTGACGCCCCTTTCGCCCCTCGACGACCAGCTGGTCGCCGGCCTCATCATGTTCGGGCTGGGCAACCTGATCTACTTCGCCGCCATCTGGGTGATTTTCTTCAAGCTGGATGACAAAGGCGCAACAGCAGGCGAACGATCGGCGGTCGAGGTCGAAACCACTGTCAGAATGGGGCCATGAGCAACCGGCCAACCGCCACAGAGGCGCTCCACACCTCCGGCTACCGGCTGACGATGCAGCGCCAGCTGGTCTGGGACACCTTGCGCCAGAGCAAGAAGCACCTCAGTGCCGAAGACATCCTCGGGCAGATTCGCCGGCAGTACCCGCGCTTCAACCTGGCGACGGTCTACCGGAGCCTGGAGGTTCTGGAAGAGCTCGGTCTCGTCAAGGAGACTCGAATCCGGGACCGCGCCTACTACGAGCTGGCCGAAGAAGGCATCGATCACTACCACCTGGTCTGCGACCAGTGCGGCTCGACGCTTCACATCGAGGGCGATCACATGGTGCCGGTGCTGCATCACATCTCTGATGAGCACGAATTCATGGTGAGCAACGCCGACCTCGTCGTGCATGGCCGCTGCGCCCGCTGCCAGGCAAAGGCGGCGCGGACCCGCTAGCCGCGCAACTGCGAAGATAGGCATCGATGGCCGAGCTCGCTCGTGGTGCGCAACCCCTGCACGAGCCCGACGAGCAAATGGGCGGAATCGGCCGCCAGCTTCGCGACATCATCCTCGGCGGTCAGGACGGACTGGTCAACGTGCTCGGTCTGGTGCTGGGGGTCGCAGCCGCGACCGCGCAGCTGCGGATCATCCTGGCCGCCGCGCTGGCGGCCACGTTCTCCGAGTCCATCGCCATGGCCGGTGTCGTTTACACCTCGACGCTGGCGGAGCGGGATTATTACCTGGCCATGCACGCCAAAGAGCAGAAAGAAGTCGAGGAGTTGCCCGACGTCGAGACCGAGGAGGTCCGCCAGATCTTCCGCGACAAGGGCCTGCATGGCGAAGTGCTCGAGCGCGTGGTCAAGGAGATCACCAGCGACAAGAAGGTGTGGGTGGACACGATGATGCGTGATGAGCTCCACCTCACGCCGGTCAGCGGTCAGGGGGCCGTCGGCCGCGCCGTGGTGACCGGGTTCGCGACCCTGATCGGCTCGGTCATTCCCCTGATCCCGTTCCTCTTCGTGCCGCTCTTTGGGATCTCGGTAACGGCCGCCACCATCATGGCGGTCCCGCTCTGCGCAGTCGTCCTGTTCGGCGTCGGCGCCTACAAGGCCCTGACGCTGGTGGGCGATTGGCGCGTCAGCGGCCTGCAGATGCTGGTGATCGGAATGGTCTCGGCAGCGGCAGGGTACGGCATTGGCCGCCTGCTGCACGTGAGCGGTTGATACTCGTCGCGTTGAAATTCGGCTAGAGCCCGGCCGGGAACGTAAAGGGCTGGGGTGCGGGGGACGCGCTGCCGACGTCGAGCTGGATCACGGTATGCGCGTTGAGGGGGATCGACCGCGGGTCGCCGGTGAACGGCTGCCCGTCGACAAAGGCCGTCACCTGGCCGTGCGCGGGTCCGACCTGTGTCGCGCTCAGCGGCTGGTTCCAAATGTCAAAGTAGTTGCCCAGCGTATAGACGCGCTGGGTGGGTGACTCGATATGGATGATCCCGTCGGCCGTATGGGAGTGGAGCCAGTAGAAGCACGTGCCCGCCACTACGAATGGGCCGGCCGAAGTCTGCACAACCTGCGTTGGTGGAACGATGCCGATACCCTCGGGGACGATCCGCAGCTTGCCGTTCGTATAGACGGCCAGATGCGCGTGGATGTGGTAGACGACCTGCTCCGACGTGTCGCAGCTGATGCCGTCGACCGGCTGCCCCTGCGCCTGTCCTTCCGTGCTGGCCAGCAGAGTCGGGCTGTTGGTGGAAAGTAGGTTGACCACGAGGATCGCGCCTGCGACGACCACGAGCGCGACGAGGCCCGCCAGGACACCGAGCCTCCGGTGGTGACGGGGCGCACCGGCCTTCGTGGCCACCTTTCGCCGGCTCTTCTTGCTCACCCGAGTTAAGGTACCCTGCCGGGAATCTGGATGAACCTCGTGGTGCACGGCGCAGCCGCAACGGAAACGTCACGCGTTCGCTATTGCGAACGATTCGCAATAAGATATGCTTGGTGCTCGAATGGCGACGGCGCGAGCGGTTTTTCGAAGCTGGCGGACGACTTCGGTGAGCTCGGTCTCCTGGCGACTGACCGGACTCTTCGGCAGTGTGGCCTTGCTGCACGTACTGGGCTGGGGCATCATGCTGCTCCTGGTCGCCCCCCGGTATCCGGTCATGCTGGGGCTTGGCGGCCTGGCCTACGCCTTCGGCTTACGCCACGCCTTCGACGCCGACCACATCTCGGCCATCGACAACACCACGCGTAAGTTGCTGCAGGAAGGAAAGAAGCCGCTGGGGGTTGGGTTCTTCTTCTCGCTGGGCCACTCGAGCGTCGTCTTCCTGATCGCGCTGCTGCTCGGTATCGCGACCCAGTTCGTGGTCACGAATGTCGTCACTGGCAATGGGCAGGTGAAGAACCTCGGCGCGCTGATCGGGACCGGTGTCTCCGGGATCTTCCTGGTGCTGATCGGGATCCTGAACCTGATCATTCTGCTGGACATCGTCCGCCTGTTCCGCCGGATGAAGGCCGGAGCCTATGACCGTCAGGGGCTGGAGCACGAACTGGTGGCCGGCGGGCTGTTGACTCGAATCTTCGGCCGTCTCTTCAAGCTGATCACGCATAGCTGGCAGATGTACCTGGTCGGTTTTCTTTTCGGGCTCGGCTTCGATACCGCGTCCGAGATCTCGTTCCTGGCCATCTCGGCCGGCGCTGCGGCCCAGCACATCCCGCTCTACGCGCTGATATCGCTGCCGCTGATCTTTGCCGCGGGCATGTCGCTGATGGACACGGCAGACGGGGCTTTCATGTCGCAGGCGTATTCGTGGGCCTTTTCCAATCCCGTGCGCAGGGTCTTCTACAACCTGACGATCACGGCGCTTTCTGTTTTCGTCGCGCTCTTCGTCGGCCTGTTCGAGCTGAGCCAGCTACTGGTCCAGCAGCTGGACCTGCGGGGCGGCGCCTGGGACACCATCCGGCGGATGGACCTCGGCGTGATGGGCTTTGTGATCGTGGGCGCCTTCATCGTCACCTGGGCCGGCGCCCTTGTGATCTACCAGCGACTGCACATCGAACAGCGGTGGTCGCAGGCGCTGCGTTAGAGCCCCCACCCTGCCCTCCCCCAGAGGGGGAGGGGTGATGCCGCAAGGAGATGGATTGAAACTGGGTAGGCTAGGGTTGTGATCACTCAGGCCGTCCTTAACGCGCTGGCGACGGCGTTCGACATGCTGTGGGAGGTCTTCTGGCCGCTGGCCCTCGGCTTTATTCTTTCGGCAATCGTCCAGACGCTGGTGTCCCGGCGCGCGGTGGTCCGAGCGCTGGGCTCGGACTCGCCGCGCAGTCTCGCCCTGGCCACGCTCTTTGGGGCCGCTTCGTCGTCCTGCTCCTACGCCGCCGTCGCCATCGGTCGCTCGCTCTTCCGCAAAGGGGCGAGCTTTCCGGCGGCCATCGTGTTCGAGTTCGCCTCGACCAACCTGGTCTTCGAGTTGGGATTGATCCTGCTGATTCTGCTCGGCTGGTCGTTCGTCGGCGCCGAATTCGCGGGTGGCCTGCTGATGGTCGTGATCCTGGCGCTGCTCTTTCGCTTGACCCTCAAGCCCGGCATGATCGAAGAAGCACGGCGACAGGCCGACCAGGGTCGGCGCGGACGGATGCAAGGCCACGCTGACATGGACATGTCGATTACCGAGGGGCCATTTCTCAAGCGACTGTTCTCTGGCCAGGGGCTCACCGCGATCAGTCACAACTTCTGGGGAGACGTGACGTCGGTCTGGACCGACATTGGCCTGGGGCTGCTGATTGCCGGCGCGCTGGCCGCCTGGGTGCCGAACTCGTTCTGGCAGAGCTTTTTCCTCACCAGCCATCCCGTGCTATCGCAGGTCTGGGGCCCGTTGATCGGGCCGGTGATCTCGCTGATGAGCTTCGTCTGCTCCGTCGGCAACGTGCCGCTGGCCGCCGTGCTGTGGAACGGCGGGATCAGTTTCGGGGGCGTGATCGCGTTCGTGTTCGCCGACCTGATCATCATTCCGATCGTCGATATCTACCGGAAGTACTACGGCGGGCGGATGGCGCTCTATCTGTTGGTCGTCTCGTACGCGGCGATAGCGCTGGCCGGGCTGGCGATCGGTCTGCTCTTCCAGGGGCTTGGGTTCGTGCCCTCGCATCATCCGGTGACGGCTCTGTTCGCCGCCCCGTCGTTCAACTACACGAGCGTGTTGAACGTGATCTTCCTCGTGATCCTGGCGGTGCTGGGCTGGCGATTTTTGCGTACCGGCGGGCTCGACATGCTACGGATGATGGAGACGCCGGCGGCTATGACGGATGATTCGGCGGCGCATCAGCACCAGCATCACTGAGGGCCAGCGCCCGGGCGAGGACACGATCCATCGCCGAGTGGGCGGCGAGCATCGCGCCGGCGGCTTTGAGCCGCTGCCGCAGCGCCGTCTCCAGGTGACCGGTGACGGCGACGATCACGGGCGCCGGCCGGCGTCGCGCCAGCTGGTCAACCAGCTCGAGCTGCCGGTCGGGCCGCAGGGTTGCCTGTAGGACGACCACGTCCGCCGGCGCCCATGCCATCGATCGGGCAACGGCCGGGCTCAGGCCCTCGACGGGCACTCCCAGCCGCCTGGCGGCCGTCCGGACGCGCTCGGTGAAGAAGAGGTCGTCCTCGACCACGTAGAGCCGATTGCTCACGTTTGCAGGATATCCACCAAAGCCCTTTTGGTTATCGCCAAACGTTGCTATAATCGCGCCCGGGGAATGGGTCGAAGGCTAAGCGGAGCACTCCGGCGAAGTCTCTGAGATCCAAAGACAAAAGAAAGGAGATCCGCCGTGAGTTTCAGCGACAAGACTTTGACGTGCCGTGATTGCGGGCTCAACTTCATTTTTACCGTTGGGGAGCAACAGTTTTACGCCGCCAAAGGATTTCAGCACGAGCCGTCTCGCTGTCCCGACTGCCGGTCGATCAATCGCAACGTTCGGGGCACCGGTCGCGCCAAGGAACTGCACGAAGTGATCTGCGCCGAATGCGGCAAGCCCGCCCAGGTTCCTTTCACCCCGACGATGGGCCGCCCGGTGTATTGCAGCGACTGCTTCGACAAGGTGCGTGCAACGCGGCGGTAACGGCCGGGCCCTTTTGTAACGGCCGGCGTAATGTCCCGGGCGCAGCATTTGGATTAAGCCGGCACGAGTCAGCCGGGTCCGAAGGAGGTGCTGCCGTGGCAACCGGAACCAACGCTGCTTTCCGCCTACTGGATCATACGGATGAGCCCGCTGGCGCGCGCGTGCGCCGCGTTGGTGGCCTGACCTTCTGGGCGGAGACGCTCGCGTTTCATACCACGGCTCCCCGTGAGTTCATCGACGTGACCGACCGCGTCGCCGGTGTTCTGCGTCGATCTCAGGTCAGCCAGGGCTGGGTCTCGGTGTTCTCGAAGCACACGACGGCGGCCGTCGTGCTCAACGAGAACGAGCCGCTGTTGCTGCAGGACATGGGGGCCATGCTCGAACGGCTCTCGGCCACCGCGGGCTTGTATCAGCACAACGACTTGAGCCGCCGCACCGGGGAAATTGCCGCCGACGAGTGCGCCAACGGCCACGCCCATTGCCAGCATTTGCTGATTGGCGGCAGCGAGAATATCCCGGTTGGCGATGGACGGCTGGATCTCGGCCGCTGGCAGCGTATCTTTTTGCTCGAGCTCGACCGGCCACGTGACCGCCAGCTGGTCGTCCAGGTCTTCGGCGCCTGACGCGGTAACCTAAAAGTTCAGGCAGGCCGTCCGCAGGTCCCTTAAGGAGGCATCCATGCTCGAGAAGTTCACCTGGTACAAGCAGTCAGCTTATAAGTGGAAGGGCGATGGGATCACCGTCTATATCGATCCCTGGGGCCTGGCAGAAAAGGAGGAACCGGCGGACGTGGTCTTCATCACGCACGCCCACGCCGATCATTTCGAGCCCGCCGACATCGCCAAGATTCGCAAGAGCACGACCCAGTTCGTGGCTCCTCGCGACGTGGCCGAGAATCTCAGCGGGAACGTCAAAGCGATCAAGCCGGGAGAATCCCCCGAGGTCGCCGGCATCAAGTTCGAGACGGTCCCCGCCTACAGCACGGTTGAGCATCGGCTGCAGACCCATCCGAAGAGCAACAACTGGGTGGGATACATCCTGACGCTCGACGGAAACCGCTACTGGTTCTCGGGGGACGGCGATCCGAATCCCGACATCGAGAAGATCAAGACCGACGTCGCCCTGATCTGCGTCGGCGGCGACCCCTATGTGATGGGCCCTGCCGAGGCAGCCGGAGTGGTGAAGAAGATCCGGCCCCAGCTGGCCGTGCCGAACCACTACGGATTCGTCGTGGGGGTGGCGTCGGACGGCGAGACGTTCGCGAAGGAAGCAGCTCCTGTGAAGGTCCAGATCATGAAGCCGGTCAACGCCTTCGAGCGAACCGGAGCCGCCGCGCACTAAGCCCGTCCGTGGCTCTCCCCGCCAAGCGGGGGGTGGAACAACTACGCGGGAACTTTCCTGGCCCGTGGGCGTCTGAGTACTGACGTCTACGACGGAACAGGAGGTTCCCAATGGTCAATAAGCTCGTTCCCGCGGCGGCGGCGACCCTGGCGCTGTTTCTTACGCAGGCGCTCCCGGCGGCCGCCTGCGGCGGCCTGATCGCGCCCAACGGGGCGATCCGGCTCGAGCGTGCGAGCACCCTGGTCGCGTGGCACGACGGCGTCGAACGCTACATGACCAGCTTCAGCTACAACGGCTCGGCCTCCAGCTTCGGTTGGATCGTGCCCCTGCCGGCCGTTCCCCAGAAAGTCGAAGAGGGGGGAGGCTGGACCCTCCAGCGGCTCGTCCGCGAAACCCATCCGCAGCCTGCGATCTTAGACCTGGCTTTTGCGGGCCACGCCCAGGCTACAAGGGCTGAGGTCCTGCAGCAGGTCCAGGTCCGCGCGCTCGACATCACCGTCTTGCGCGGCAGCGGTCAGGGCGTGCTCGATTGGGCAGCGGGCAACGGCTTTGCTGTCGACGCCGAGACTCGTGCCCACGTGCTGCAGTACGCGAAGGGCAGCCCGATCTTCATGGCGGCGAAGTACAACGCCGGACGGGCGCAGCAGCAACGATTGCTGTTCGGCGACGGCGCTCCCGTCCTGATCACGATGAAAATCGCACATCCCTGGATTCCCTTTGAAGTCCTCGCGGCCGGGCAGCAGGTGCAAGCCGATCTCTATCTCCTGTCTGACAAGCCGGTCAACACCAGCGAATGGCGCGCGCTGATCGGCACCTCCGGCGTCGGCACAAGCGTTCAAGGGGCCGACGGTTTCACGCTCGACTTTCAGGAAAAAATGACCGACAGCCTCTATCACGACCTGTCGACCGATAAGAACATGGGCTGGGTTCGCCGCGACAGCTGGCTGACCTACTTGAGCCTTAACGCTCCGGATAGCAAAGTGACCTACGACATGAGTGTCACGCCGATGGGTGTCGTCAAGGTGGCACCCTTTGGCACCAAGCCGATGGCGATTGTCGATGGCACTGCGGCGGCGGCGCAGCCGCTCGACGCCCCGACCGCTCCGATGGGAACCGCACAGACGTTGCTGGTTCTCGGACTCGTCATCGGCGCGGCGATGTGGATTCTGAAACCTCGTCAGGCTTAGAAGCCCCCTCCCCGACCCTCCCCCGCACGCGGGGGAGGGAGGGGCGGCTAGATATTGCTGCGCGATTGACCGCCGTCGACGGTCCAGCTGGCACCAGTCACCAGGCTGGCGCGGTCGGACGCAAGGAAGGTGACCACCGCCGCGACCTCGTCGGGTGTGCCGAAGCGGCCCAGCGGCATCTCGGCCTTGACGTAGGCGGCCATGCCTTCGGGATCCGCCTGCTGACGCCGTTCCCATGACCCACCTGGAAAGATGATCGATCCGGGCGCCACGCTGTTGACCAGGATGTTGTCCTTCGCCAGTTCGTGGGACAGAGACTTGGCCAGGCTGATCTCGGCAGCCTTGGCCATGTTGTAGCCGGTTCGCCCACCGCTCTCGCGGCCCCAAACGGACGCGATAAAAATAATTCGGCCACGACGCTGGCGGCGCATGAAAGGTACGGCTGCGCGCGCGGCACGCAATCCGGCGAGGGCATTGAGCTCGAGACTTTGAGTGAACTCGGCGTCGGGTGACTCGAGCCCGGCGCCGCCACCGCCGCCCGCGTTGTGGACCAGGATGTCAAGGGCGCCGAAGTGCGCAGCGGCCGCTTCGACGAAGGCTTCGGCTTCGCCGGGCTTGCCGACGTCGGCCCGCTTTGGGAAGACATCGTGACCCAGCGTGCCGGCGGCGGCATCAAGACGAGCTTGATCCCTGGCGCAGATTGCAACCCGGCAGCCCTCGGCCAGCAGGCTCTCCGCGATCGCATAGCCCAGCCCACGGCTGCCGCCGGTGACGGCGGCAACCCGGTCCTGCAGACCGAGATTCAACGCTTAGCGGACTTGCTGAGCTTCGGCGATCGCGGGTACCGCGGCGGCCGGCGCCCCGCGGCTGACCAGGGCCATCTCGGTCTTCGTATCGAAGAGGTGCAGATGATTCGTATCGATCGCGACCTGGAGGTTCTGCCCCGGCTGGATATCGTTACTGCGCGGATCCATCCGAGAGGTCAGCGTCTTGCCCCCGATAGTGAGGTAGACAAAGATCTCGCTGCCCATACTCTCGACGACCTCGACTTTGCTGTTGACCTTCGGCAGGCCGTCGCGGCCTGGGAAGCGAACGTCCTTGATGTCCTCGGGCCGTACGCCCATGATGACCTCCTGGCCTCGCTCCGCGCCGGCCTCGGAAAGGACGAGGTCATCGATCGGAATCTGGAAGCCATCGCCGGTCAGGGAGGCTTGGCCGTCGCCGCCCACCTTCACAGTCAGAAAATTCATCGCCGGGCTGCCGATGAAGCCAGCGACGAAGAGGTTGACCGGGTGTTCGTAGAGCACCTGCGGGGTGTCGAACTGCTGAACGATGCCGTTGTTCAACACCACGATACGATCGCCCATCGTCATCGCCTCGATCTGGTCGTGGGTCACGTAGATAAAGGTTGTCCGAAGACGTTTGTGCAGCTTCAGAATCTCGACCCGGGTCTGAACGCGCAGTTTGGCGTCGAGGTTCGAGAGCGGCTCGTCCATCAGGAAGACCTGGGGCTGGCGGACAATGGCGCGGCCCAGGGCGACACGCTGGCGCTGGCCGCCGGACAGCGCCTTCGGCTTGCGGTCAAGGTACTGCTCGAGGCCCAGGATCTGGGCCGCATCACGGACTCGCTTGTCGATTTCGTTTTTGGGGGTCTTGCGCAACTTGAGCCCAAACGACAGATTGTCGTAGACCGTCATATGGGGGTAGAGCGCGTAGGACTGGAAGACCATGGCGATGTCGCGGTCCTTGGGGGCGACGTCATTCACGACTCGGTCGCCGATCTTGACCGAGCCATCGCTGATCTCTTCCAGGCCGGCGAGCATGCGCAGAGCCGTGGACTTGCCGGAGCCCGAAGGACCGACCAAGACCACGAACTCCTTGTCCTTGATCTCCGCGTTCATGTCGGTGATGACGACGTTCCCGGGGTACCGCTTGTAGACGTGTTCGTAAGTCACACTGGCCATATCAACTCGAGTTTAAGCATGAACTGAAGAGTGGTCAAGGTTGCGTTTCGGCCCGAGCCTCCAAACGTGTGTTCGGTAGCCGGGCGCCTGGGCCCTGGTTCTGAGAGGAAACGTAGACGCGCGCGTTGTACGACTGGCATTATTTGATTGGGAAGGGTCGATCTTCGACAGCGCAGCTCCCCGGGAGCGCGTCCAAACTGCCCAGGGGTTGTTGAGCACAGATGGCGACGGATTCAGACTCTCTTCTTCGACCCCAGACGTTTAGCCGCAACCACCGCACCCGCGGACTGATCTTTGATTTCGACGGGACGCTGGTCGACAGCTATCCACTAATTGAGGCGGCCTTCGCCCACGTGATGCGGACCCATCGGCTGGACGAAGCGGCCCGCGACTTGTTTCGGAAGAGCCGCGGGTTGCCACTGCCGGAGCAGATGCAACTGGTGGCCCCGCACATGTGGGAGGACCTGGTCGCCACCTACCGGTCGGCCGACGCCACGTTGGGCCAAGCCCGGGTCTTCCGCGGGATCCCCTCGCTGGTCCGTAAGCTGCGCCAGGCCGGGGCGCCACTGGGTGTGGTTTCGTGCAAGCGCCGGGCGCTGGTCGAAGCCGAGCTGGTTGCCGCCGGGCTGCGCGGGTTCTTCGACGTCGTGATCGGCATCGAGGACGTCACGCCGCCCAAACCGGCGCCCGACCCGTTGCTGGCGGCCATCGGCCGCCTGGGGTTGTCGCGGACGGGGGCGGTTTACGTCGGCGACAGTATGGTCGACCTGCAAACCGGCCGGGCCGCGCGGGTGCGGACGGTGCTCGCCGCCTGGGGACTGACACCCGAGCTGCGCGCGGCGTTCCGCCACCACCGGCTCTGGGCAACCCGCCCGTCTGAGATGCTCGCCCTCGTCCTGACAACCCCGAACGGCAACGGGCACAAGCGCGCCGCGTAGCGCCCGGCGTCGTCGGCTGCTGTTCGCCGCCGGGTTTCTCGTCCTCGGCCTGATCTTCGGCTTCGTCTCACTGGCGCTTGGCCCTCTCGGGTTGATCGAGGCATTGATCGTGCTCGGGCTGGTGCTGGTGCAGGTCCGGCGCTTGCCCGAGCGGAGCGGCGCCTACCTGGTGGGGTTCAGCATCCTGCCGGTTATCGTTCTCGCGTCGATCGTCTTTCGGCTTCCCGCCTGCCACACCCCTATTTCGCGCACGGCGCCGCAGTGCTACGCACCACTCGCGGTACCCGCGTTGATCGCATACGCCGCCGCCGGCGTTATCGGGGCCTTGCTGTTTGGGCGGGCATTGCGACGGCTCTAGGTCCGCGACGCTGCGACAACAGTTGTGATCTTCGAGTGATTGACACACAGCTGTCGTAACCATGGCGCACGCTTACACCATGGCCGCGGTCCAGGTCGAGCGAACAGCGGGGAGCCGTTCTTTCGAAGCCGCATTGGAGAGGATGCGGGACGGCGTGCAGGCAATGGCATCCTGGATTTGCGGGGCCGACGGCGAGTCCCTGGGCGAAGGCCTGATCCAGATCCGCGAGAGCGGCATCGACCCGCTGGAGGCCGTGTTCGCCAGTGGGGTGCGGCGCTTCGACCAGTCCGGCGAGTACAAAGCCGATGGTGCGGTGTCTCTCATCGCCTGGCTGAAATGGAAGTGCAAGCTCTCGGGCGGCGCCGCCGCCGAGCGGGTGGAGATCGCTCGTCAGCTCGAGAAGCTACCGAAGACCGAGGCGGCGTTCGCGAACGGCGATCTCGGCTACCAGCACGTGGCGCTGATTGCGCGGACGGCCGAGCACGTCGGGGCCGCCGCAGTGCGGAAAGAAGAGGGCAGACTGTTGCAGTCGGCGCAAACTCATGACCCGGGGCAATTCCTCGGTGTTACCAAGAATTTCGAGCACCGGGTCGATGCTGAGGGCGCGCTGACCGAAGCCAACCAGGCGCACGCCCGGCGATACCTGCACCTGGGCGAGCCGCAAGACGGAATGATCCGGATCGACGGTCTGCTCGATGCCGAAGGCGGTGCCACGCTCCGCAGCGCGCTCGAGCCCTTCATGAAGCCTATGAAGGAAGACGACCGGACCTTCGGCCAGCGACAGCACGACGCGCTGGTCGAACTCTGCCGGCAGCGTGCCAGTGGCAAGCGCGACGGCGCCGGGCCGCGGCCGCAGCTGATCATCCGTGCCAGCCTCGACACCCTGGCCGGGTTGCCAGGCGCACCTGCCGGCGAGATCGACGGCGGCGGCACCGTGCCGGCCGCAACGGTGCGGCGCTATGCCTGCGATACGGCGATCATCCGGATCACGGGCCGCGGCGAGCTGGAACACGAGTTGAGCCATGCCACGCGCACCATCCCGCCGTCAACGCGGCGGGCGCTCGAAGCCCGAGACCAGCACTGTGTGTTTGAAGGCTGCGACCGACGGCTGAACTGGTGCGATGGGCATCATCTTGTCTGGTGGATCAAAGGTGGCCCGACCACGCTGTCTAACCTGGCCCTGTTATGCCGGCAGCACCACCGGATGGTGCACGAAGAAGGCTGGACGCTCGAGCGTAAAGACGGGCGATTCAAAGCCATCCCGCCGAACCGTCGGGTGAGGCCCAGCTCGCGATCGGCTTAGACAGAGAGCGGCTGGTAGCATACGGCGGAATCGTCGATGGATGAGGCCGCCTATTTTCACGCGATCCCTAAGGCGGAGCTGCATCTGCATCTCGATGGCGCGCTGAGGCCGAAGACCGTCCTCGAACTGGCCAAGGCGGGGGGCGTCCCGCTTCCGACGAGCGACGTGGAGAAGCTCAAGGACTTTCTCGAAGCCACGGACCGGACCGCGTCGCTGGTCGAGTACATCGAGTATTTTCAATTGCCCATTGCCGTGTTGCAGAGCGTGCCCGCGTTGGAGCGAGCGACCTACGAGCTCTGCGAAGACCTGAGCAAAGACAATGTGCGATACGCCGAAGTTCGTTACGGGCCCTGGCTGCACACCCAGCAGGGCCTGTCATTGACGGACGTCATCCGCGCGGTGCTCAGCGGCTGGGCCGGTGGACGAAAGGCCTTCGGCGTCGAGGGCGGCATTATCGTGACGGCGTTGCGCGATATGCCGCCGGCGCAGAACCTGTCGCTGGCGCAGGTCGCCGGTCGCTTCGTCAGCGATGGCGTGATCGGCTTTGATCTGGCGGGCGATGAGGCCGGCCACCCGCCGATCCTGCACGAAGATGCGTTTCGCATGGCGCGGTCGCTGGGGCTGAATCTCACCATCCATGCCGGCGAAGCGGCCGGACCCGAGAGCGTGCGCCAGGCGATCGCGATGGGTGCGCGGCGTCTCGGACACGGCGTGCGCGCGCAGGAGGACGCCGACGTCATGGCGACGATACGGGAGCTGGGCATTCAGCTCGACATGGCGCCCACGAGCAACGCGCAGACCAAGGCCGTGAGTCGCCTCGAGGACCATCCCCTGAGACGCTTCTACGAGTCCGGCATCAAAGTGACGATCAGCACGGATTCGCCGACGGTCTCGGCCGTCACGATGACCCACGAATTCGAGATCGCTGTGCGGGTGCTGGGCTGCTCGCGGGATCAGGTCTGGGCGATGAATCTGCAGGCGCTCGAAGGCGGCTTCGCCGACGAAGTTACACGGACCCGGCTCCGGCGCGAGTTCGTCGAAGCCAGGCTAGCTTAGCCGGGCGGGATCGTATCGGGCGGGGTGATGGAGCCGCTGCGGATCTTGATCCGAATCTCTAGCACCTGGTTGATCACGTCCTGGGGAACGATGCTGCTCGGCATGCTGAATCCGGTCGCGTCGTCCTGCAGCGAGAAGACCTGCTGACCGGCACGAAACTGGCCGGCCTGAAGCCGCTCGACGGTGAGGGCGACTACGTGGTCGACATGCTTCAGCGCGCTGGTGATCACGGCGGGGCTGACGAACGCCTCATCGTTATCGCTGCCGATCGCGTACGCCGATGCGTCGTAAGCCGCGTCGATGTAGCCCGAGGCGCAGCGCCCCGTCACTTCGAAGACGATATCCGCGCCGACGGAGATCTGGGTGATGCCAAGCTGCTTGCAGAACGCGGGGTCCTGCGAATCCGAGTACGTGATCTTGACAATGACGCCCGGGTCGACGGAGCGCGCGCCGGCGACGAAGCCCGCAATATAGCGATCGATCGCCGGCCCGTGATTGGCGCCCAGGACGCCCAGCACGTTGTGGCTGGCGTTGCCGACTTTTTCTTTCTCCATGAGGCCGGCGAGCGCCCCGACCAGGTAGCCCGGTTCTTGCTCGTTGAATAGCAGGTCGGCCACGTTGCCCAGGTCGACCGCCTGGCCGTTGTCATCGATGGGGAGCGCGTCAACCAGGGCAAATTTTTGATTTGCGTGCAGGCCCGCCGCGCGCCACACGGCCGTCGCCATGTCGGGAGAGATCGCAATCACGAGATCCGGATGGGCGGCGGCACAGCGCTGCAGGCTGGATAGATAATCGCTGGCGGCGTGCGAGGCGACCACCTGGACGCCGGCGCCAACGCTGCGGGCGCCGTCGGCGGCCAGTTGATTGAGCGTGTGGGGCGTCAAGCCGTCGGCATTGGTCGCGACGCACACGTGGATCTTCGCGCTGTCCGGGGCCGCGCTGGGCTCGCCGCAGGCCGCCGCGAGACCGGCTAACAGGACGAACATGGCCGATAGAGCCCCCACCCTGGCCCTGGCCTGGGGGAGGGGAATCTGGGCCGGGCTAGCCAGCTTTGCGCCGATCGCCGGCTCCACCTCCGGTCATCAGCAAACCCAGGCGCTCTTCGGGCGCGTCGGGAGGCTCGACGCTCACGATCCGGCCTTCGTACATCACGGCGATGCGGTCCGACAGCGACCGGATTTCGTCCAGTTCGGCCGAGACAAGAAGGATCGCCGCTCCGCCGTCGCGCTCGGCGATCAGCCGTCGGTGAATAAATTCAATGGCGCCGATGTCGACGCCGCGGGTGGGCTGTGCCGCCAGCAGTACTCGCGGCTGGGTCGCCATCTCCCGGGCCACGATGATCTTTTGCTGGTTGCCGCCGGATAGTGTTCTCGCGGGGGTCGTCGAACTCGGCGTCCGGATGTCGAACTCTTTGATCAGCCGTTGAGCCCAATTGAAGATCGCCTTCAGGCGCAGGATCAGCCCGTCCCAGGCGAAGACCCGCGTTCGCTGCCGGCCCAGGATCAGGTTATCGGCGACGGAGTAATTCAAGACCAGGCCTGCGCCGCGGCGATCCTCGGGGATATGACTGACGCCGGCAAGTCTTATCGTGTCCGCGCTCAGGTTGCCGACTTCGCGGTCGGCGAGAAACACATGGCCAGCAGACGAACGTCTTGTGCCGGCGAGGGTCTCGACCAGCTCGCTCTGCCCGTTGCCTTCGACCCCCGCGATGCCGAGGATCTCGCCCTGGTGCAAATCGAACGAGACGCCGCGCAAGGCCGGCACGCCCTGGTCAGAATTTGCCGATAGATTCTCGACGCGTAGCGCGATCGGCCCGGGCTTCGCCTCGGTCTTCTCGACCCGCAACAGGACATCGCGACCGACCATCAGCCGGGCGATCTCTTGTTCGTCGGTTTCTTTCGTAATAAGGTGACCAACCACCTTACCGCGGCGCATGACCGTGATCCGGTCCGAGATCTCGAGGACTTCTTTGAGCTTATGGCTAATAAAAATAATCGTCTTGCCGCCCTTCACCAAGCCACGGAGAACGCGAAATAATTCCAGCGATTCCTGGGGTGTCAGCACCCCGGTCGGCTCGTCCAGGATCAGGATCCTCGCGCCCCGGTACAAGACTTTTACGATCTCGACACGCTGCTGGAGGCCCACGGGCAGGTCTTGAACCCGTGCGTCCGGATCGAGGGCAAGGCCGTATTGCCTGGTCAAGTCGCTGATCGCCGCTCGCGCCTTCGCATAGTCATAGAAGCCACCGGGCCGTACGGGCTCGCTGCCGAGGACGACGTTTTCGCCGACCGTAAAGACAGGAATGAGCATGAAATGCTGATGCACCATGCCGATGCCCTGCCGGATGGCATCGCGTGGTCCCTGCATGGGCGCGGGTTTGCCTTCGATCAGGATCTCGCCGCCGTCGGCCCGGATCAAGCCATAGAGAATGTTCATCAAGGTGCTCTTGCCGGCGCCGTTTTCGCCGACCAGCGCGAGGATCTCGCCCTGACGGACTTGCAGATCGACGTGATCGTTAGCGACGACACCCGGAAAGATCTTGACGATGCCGCGCATTTCCACCGCCAGCCGTTGGGCATCCGGACGCTCGCTCGTCTCGATTGGCTTGTCTGTCACTCGGCCCCCGGGACGTACGGGATCCCGTCGGCGGCCGGCGGGCTGCTCCGCCGGACAACGGCGGCTAACACCACGAGGGTCAACAAATACGGCGTCATGCTGAGCAGGTACTGCGAGACATGAATACTCGAGTTCGCATCGTAGATTGCCTGGCCGAAACCAAAGATCAGCGTCGCGACAAAGGCGCCGATCGGCGTCCACTTGCCGAAGATCATGGCCGCCAGGGCGATGTAGCCGCGGCCGTCCGTCATGCCCGGGACGAAGGTGTTGGCGATGCCGATCGACAGAAAGGCGCCCGCCAAGCCCGACAGTAAGCCGCTGGTGATGACGGCGCCGTAGCGCAAGACATAGACATTGATGCCTGCAGTGTCTGCCGCCTGCGGGTGCTCGCCGACGGAACGTAAGCGCAGGCCGAGCCGCGTTCGGAAGAGCACGACCTGCGTCAAGACCAGAACGAGGAGGGCCACGTAGACCATGACGTTCTGCTGAAAGAAGACGCGGCCGAGAAACGGGATCTGGCCGAGCAGCGGGACGTTCCAGTTGGGCAAGGCGTTATTCGACGGCACCTGTCCGACGTCGGCCAGCCCATAGAAACGATTCAACAAGAAGACCGTGATGCCGGCGGCGAAGATATTGATGGCCACGCCACTGACAATCTGGTCGGCCCGGTAACGGATCGATACCACAGCGTGGATCGAGGCCATCAGGCCGCCCGCGATGATGGCACCCAGCACGGCGATGAACACGTTATGCACGGCGAGGTCGACGACGACGGCGAAGAAGGCCCCCGTCAACATCATGCCTTCCATCGCGATGTTCACGACGCCGCTGCGTTCTGAAATGACGCCGCCCAGGGCTGGCAGCAGGAGCAATGCGGCGTACTGCAGCGAGGCATGCCACAAGTCGGGCGTCCCCATGAGCCGAAAAATGTCGCCAACGAACGTCATGGCTGGACCAGCCTGGCTCTCATGCCGTGTCCTTGTCGTCGGCGGCCAGGTCGGTCTCGATTTCACTGGCGACGGCGGCCGACACGGCGTCGGCGGCCGGCGTGTCCGGTACCCGTCCTGGCGACGGAAGCCGGATCTTCAGCCCCCGGAGAAAATTCGCGGCGATCGAGAACAGGATCAAGGCCTGTAAGACATAGACGAGATTACCGGACACCCCGGCGTCGCTTTGCATCGTGCTGCCGCCGGCGTGCAGGGCGCCGAAAAGAATTGCCGACAAGACAATGCCGACGGCGCTGTTGAGACCGAGCAGCGCCACGGCGATCGCGTCGAAGCCGGTCGTGTCCGTGAAGTACTGGTCGGTCAGGTTGTGATCGACGCCCGCGATCTGCACGGCTCCGGCCAGGCCGGCGAAGGCGCCCGCGATCAGCATGCTCGTCACGAGAGTCTTTCGCACGCTGATGCCGCCGTAGCGGGCCGCCCGCTGGCTTTGCCCCACGGCCCGAATCTCGTAGCCGAGTGACGTCCGCCACAGTAAGAACGCGAAGACGGCGGCCGCGGCCAGCGCCACGAAGAGTCCGTAATGCGCCCGGTACACGGCGCCCGGCAGTCCTAAGAAGATCTGGCTGTTGTGGGGGACCAGGGTCGCGAGCTGCGCCGAGGCGCCAATGGGCGATGACTTCGAGCTCCCACCCGGCAGCTGGAGCGGCCCGCCGATGATCAGGAATCGCAGGAACCACTGGGCGACGAAATTGAGCATGATGGTGGTCACGACTTCGTGGGCGCCGGTTACGGCCTTCAGGACGCCGACAATGCCACCCCAGACGGCGCCGCCCAGTGCGCCGCCGACGAGCACCAGGGGCAGCAGCAGGAAGGCCGGCCAGCCCGCGAAATGAATGCCGACCGTGGTCGCCGCGATCGCGCCCATGATGAGCTGCCCTTCGGCGCCGATATTGAACATGCCCGCCCGAAATGGCAGGGCGACGGCGATCCCGGCCATGATCAGCGGCGTCACGACGACCAGCGTGTTCGCGAGTTGCAGCACCGACGGCTCGCCGCCGAAGCAGAAGAGGCCGAAACCGCCGCACGCGAGCGCCTGATAGGCCTTGAATGGATCGCCGCCCGTGACCGCCACGATGACGGCCCCGACGGCGAACGCCAGCAGCACCGATCCGATTGGCACGGCCAGCGCCCGGCCGGCCCCGCGCAGACTCTTGACGATCTGCGGCGGCTCCCGCCGGGCGCTGCGCTTAGCTGCTGCGGCCATCTGGCCGCTTCACTCTAACCGGAGTTTTAACGAATTTCTAGGGAACCGTGTCCGGCACGGTAACGGAGCCGGATTTGATCTTCGACGTCATGTCGGTTAACGCGGTCATCACGTCCGCCGGTAAGGTGCCGTTGTCCGCCTGGTAGCCAACCCCATCGTTGGCCAGCCCAAAGAGCGTCACGCCACTCTTAAATGCACTGTCCTTGACGCTCTTGATCGCCGTGTACGTCGCCACATCGACGCGCTTCAACGCGCTGGCGATGACGGACTTGTCCACGGCGCCCTGGTCCGCGTCCACGCCGATGCTCCAGATACCGGCCTTTCCGGCCTCGGTCAGCACGCCGTTGCCGCAGCCACCCGCCACCTGGAACAGGATGTCGGCGCCGCTGGCGATCTGGTTGTCGGCAACCCCCGCGCACTTGGTCGGGTCGGAGAAGTTATTGGAGTAGCCGTTGAGCGTGGTGACCGTCGGGTCCACCTGCTTAGCCGCCCACTGGTAGCCGGCGATGTAGTGATCGACCGGCGGGATCTTAATGCCGCCGATCGAGCCGATCGTGTTCTTTTTCTTCGCCCCGGCATTGTCTTTCTCGAGGACGCCCGCGATCGTGCCGACCAGCGCGCCCGCTTCCTGCTCCTTGAAGAGCAAGCCCACGACGTTGGCATGCTTGAGGTCGGTGCCCTTCGAGTCGGTGCCGACGCCGTCGATGATCGCGAAGTGGATGGCCGGGAAGTTACCCGACACGGTACCGATGGACTCGGCCATGAGGAAGCCGACGCCGATGACGAGGTCGTAGCCTCGTGTGGCGTAGTTCGTCAGGTTGGGGACGTAGTCCGAGTTGGCGTGCGACTCGGTGACATCACCCTGTACCCCGAGCTGCCCCGCACAGGTCAGGCTCGAACAGATATTTCCAGTTGACGCCGCTTTGGCGAGACCGACCGCCGCCAGGTGGTTAAAGCTCCTGTCGTTAAGACCGCCGGTGTCAGTAACCAGCCCGACCTTGATGGTCTTGGCGGGGGTTCCGCCGCCGGTGCTGCTCCCGCATGCGGCCAAGACGACCGCGAGCGTCAGAGCGATGCCGAGACTAAGCAAACGAACGGGTGGCTTCCTCATGCGTCATCCCCTTCAGTGGTAGTGAGACCCCTCGAACCGGGCGATTGTAACAGTTAATTGTTGGAAATTTTTCTGCTAATCGGCCGCTCAGGCACCCGTCGTTAGGACCCCGGCGGCCAGCCTGGCCGCAATCGTCTGTATCTCTTCCAGCTGCCCGGCGGATAACTCACGCTGGACCGGAGCCAGCTCGACCGCGCCCTCGGAAAGACCCAGGCGGCGAGCGCCGCCGGACCAGTGGCCGGCGGCCGCGTCGGCCACGATCAAGGCAACGCCCCGGTCGAGGTGCTTGATGGCGCTGGCCAGGAGGCAGTCGCTCACGGCCGGGTCCGACGGGGCCACCATATCGGCGCCAATGCAGATGCGGCCGGCTTGAGACGCGCCCCGCAACGCCCCCTTGCCGGTCGAGCCTCCCGTCCCGAAGATGACGTCGGCGCCTTGCCGCGCGAACTCGCGAGCCTGCGCCGCGCCCCATCCCGGGTTGGCGTAGGGCAGGCCGTCCGCGGCGGGCTGGTAGGCGCCGAGCACGCGGATGCCCGGCCTCACATACGCGGCGCCGTGCTCGAAGCCGGCGCGTTGGCGCTGGTCCGTGGCGCCGGATGGACCATAGACGCCGGCGATCACACCAGTCTTGCTGACCATGCTGGCCAGCGCACCCGCAAGAAATGCCGCCTGGTCCTCGCGAAAAACAAGCACAGCGAGGTTCGCCGGGCCCGCCGGCGCGACGATCGGGTCGACGAGCACGAAGCGCGTCCCAGGATTGGCCCGAGCGACATCGACGATCGAGTCCGTCAGCAGGAACGTGCCGGCGATCACGAGGTCGTATCCAACGTAGGCCTGCAGCAACTGGCGATACTCCGCCGGGTGGTTCGGAACGGCGGCCTCCGCATGGGCGCACCGTAGGCCACGCATACCGTCGCGAACGCCGCGCCATCCGGCCGCATCAGCCCGGGAATCGAGGCTGGCGACGTCGGCGACGAAACCAACGCGAAACGTCTGGGCACAGACAGCCAGAGGGGAGGGCACGGCGCGGGTGGGGCTGGCGCCAGCCTGAACCAGCAGCGAAAGACAGACGACAAGAAGCAGGACGCCGGCGGTCAGGTACCGAAGAGTCGATCGCCGTAGTCGCCCAGCCCAGGCAGGATGTACTTCCGGGCGTTCAGCTCTCGATCCCGCGCCGCCGTGAAGATCTGGACGTCCGGATGCGCTGCCTGCAGCGCCTGGATCCCCTCGGGAGCGGCCACGACGCACACTAGGCGAACGCTCGCCGGATCGTATTCCTTCATGATCTCGACGGCCTTGATCGCGGTGCCGCCGGTGGCCAGCATCGGGTCGAGGATCATGACGGCTTTGCCGGCGATGTCCGGGGGCAGCTTGACGTAGTAGCGGGAGGCGACGGCAGTCCGCTCATCCCGTTCCAGGCCGATATAGCCGACGGTCACGTGGGGTAAGAGCTCGAGCACTGGCCCCACGAGGCCCAGGCCAGCCCGCAGGATGGGGACAGCGACGACTCGGTCGCCGATTGCGTTGCCGTCGGTCTCTTCCAGGGGCGTCTGCATGCGATAGGTCCGGGTGCGCAGGCCGCGGGTCGCGTCGTACAGCAAGAGCGTGATGATCTTGTCCGAGGCTTCGCGGAACTCGTCCGGGGTCGTCTCGCGGTCGCGCAGCCGGGTCAGGTAGTGCGCCACCAGTGGATGCTCGACAACATGCAGAGTCATGAGGCCCCCTCCCCGGACGTCTCAAACGCTCGCCTGGCACTAAAGCGCCGCTCGCGTGGGCCGACGGGCCCGCCCCGCCAGCGGGGGAGGGGAGAGGTGACGCCTTCCCGCGAGCGGGGGAGGGAAGTTGCGGGGCGCAGGCTTTCGGGGAGGGTGGCGAGGCCGGGCTCAGCCATGCGGCCCTCGGCGAGCAGCTTCTTGACGCGGGCGATATTCGAAGCCGACCAGTTGCTGCCGGGGCGCCGGGGCGTGAAACGGCAGGCGTAGGTCGCATCGTCGATTGACTTGGTCAGGCCGTCGATCCAACCGTAGGCGAGTCCTTCCACGACGGAGTCTTCATAACTGATCCCCGACTTACCGGATGCCTTTTTGTAATAGACCAGCCAGATGTCGTTTGTATCGGCGTGATGCTTGGCCAGCCAGCGGCGCCACTCGAGGCTGTTGCGGACGGTGAGCGTCTTGCCGAGCTCCATGCTCAGGCTCTGGCTGGCTGCTGGACGGCACTGAGCGCGACACGGAACATCGGCGTCAGGTCGAGCGCGGCGACCCGGGCCGGGTCGATTTCCTCTTCGCCGGGTTCATTGACGACGGTCAGCACCGACCCGCCACGAAGCTTTCGCAGCGCGCAGATGACGAAGATCGTCGACGTCTCCATGTCGTTGCAGAGCACCTGCGCCCGGGTCCAGACCTGCAGCGCTTGCTCGAGCTCTTCGCGTCGAGGCATGCGCGCGGCGTGCAAGTCCGCGTACAGCGCGTCGTGGCTGCGGACGATCCCGGCGTGGGCAACCTGGTTCGCAGCACGGGCGGCGCCGAGCATGGCCGTCGCGAGCTCGAAGTCGGCCACGGCGGGATAGCTCAGCGGCACGTAGCTGGGGGTCGTGCCCTCATCGCGCACGGCGCCGGTCGCGATCACGAGGTCAGAAAAATGCACGCCCTTTTGGATCGACCCGGTGGTTCCGACCCGGATGAACGTGTTGGCTCCGATGGCCGCCAGTTCCTCGACGGCGATCGCCGTCGACGGTGAGCCGATGCCGGTCGAACAGACCGAGACCATTCGGCCACCGAGCTCACCTGTGTATGTCGTGTACTCGCGATTCCGCGCGATCAGTCGCGGACGGTCGAGCAGGCTGGCAATCGGCTCCGCGCGCCCGGGGTCGCCAGGGAGCAGTACGACCTCGCCGACGTCGCCCGGTTTGGCGCGGATGTGATACTGCAACTCCCCCATGGACGACGTGAGTTTACTCGGTGATAGGCCCCACCCTGCCCCCACCCTGCCCTCCCGCGCGAGCGGGGGAGGGAAAAGAGCCGCGCGAGCGGGGAAGGGAAAAGAGCCGCGCAAGCGGGGGAGGGAATTGAGTTTGCTTATTGGCTCCAGGCGTCGCTGGTCGTCGTAAACGTTTCGCCCATGAAGAGTCGCAGCAGCGGCGACGTGACGGCCTGCCGGTAAGAGATGGTGACGTGAATCGGCACGTTCTTGCTGCGATTCAGGAGCGTTGGCGAGACCGAGAGGGTGATGAGTGCGGGATTCAGGTCGCCGAGGTTCTCGAGCGCGGTCCGGCAGACGGCGGCGTCCGCGTAGCCTTCTGGATGAGCGAGCCCGCCGGAGACGGCCCAGCACGGCGTTGAATTGCCGCCGGCGGCTTCCAGGCTGCTGCCCGCGACGAAGGCCGCTTCCTGGGCGGCGTGGTTCACCTTGGCGGCGCTCAGCGCGAGACCAAAGAACTGGACGCTCATGATGCCAAGGGCAAAGACAAACGCCAGCACCATGGCGAATTCGGCGCCCACCTGTCCGCGCGAACCCCGATGCACGAGTTCAGCATCGGACGACGGCCTTGCCGGAAGCGTTACGTATCGAGCCGTTCGACGCCGGATTTCGTAACTCGTCGTAGCAGCAGCGCTATGGGCTGCGCCTGGCTTGCGACCGTGTAGGCCGCCGCAATGCGTTCCGTAACGTTGCGCGCCGCGGCGGCCGTTCGCGCGTGGATCACCGCCAGGACCTCGCCCGCCTCGACCGGGTCGCCGATCTTCTTTTCGAGCACGACGCCGACGGCCAGATCGATCGGCGCGGATTTCGTATCCCGTCCGGCGCCCAAGGCTTTGCCGGCGAGCGCGATCTCGAGCGCGTCGGCTCGGGCAACGTAGCCGCCGGCTCCGGCCGTCACCGGTTGCTGCACGGGCGCCGCCGGCAGACGGCTGGTGTCTTCCGTGACGCGTGGGTCGCCATCTTGCGCCGCGATGAGTTCCGCAAACTTGCGTAACGCAGAACCGTCAGTCAGTAGCCGCCGCAGATCTACCGGGGGGTGGCCGGCGAGCCGGAGCATCTCCGCGCCCAGCCGTAGGGAGAGCATCTCCAGGTCGGTGGGACCGCGGCCCGCCAGCGTCTCGATCGCCTCGTTGACTTCGAGCGCGTTGCCGACTGCGCGACCCAGCGGCTGCTCCATGTCGGTGACGTAGGCAACCGTTTCGCGGCCCGCGTTCGTGCCAATACGGACCAGAGCCTGGGCCAGCGCCTCAGCCTCAGGAATGGTCGCGATGAACGCGCCGCGCCCGCACTTGACGTCGAGCAGGATCGCGTCGGCGCCCGCGGCCAACTTCTTGCTCATGACACTGCTGGCGATCAGCGGCACGGAATCCACCGTGGCTGTCGCGTCGCGCAGCGCGTAGAGCGCACGGTCGGCGGGGACCATATCGGACGTCTGCCCCGCAATCGCAATGCCGATGCGACGGACCTGGTCAATGAAACGATCGATCGATAGATCGACCTGGAAGCCGGCAATGGACTCGAGCTTGTCCAGCGTTCCGCCGCTGTGGCCGAGCGCGCGGCCCGATAATTTCGCGACCGGCACGCCCGCCGCCGCCACCAACGGGGCAACCACGAGTGTCGCTTTGTCGCCGACGCCGCCGGTCGAGTGCTTGTCGACCTTCCGGCCGGGGATCGAGGAAAGATCGAGCTGGCGTCCACTCGCCGCCATCGCCAGCGTCAGGGCCGTCGTTTCGACCTCGGTCATGCCGCGCAGGCGGACGGCCATGAGCCACGCTGCCAGCTGGTAGTCAGGAATGCTGCCGTCGGTCGCGCCCCTGACCAGGAACTGGATGCCGGCGTCGCTGTGCGCCTGGCCATCGCGTTTTTCGCGGATCAGGTCGAGCGCCGTCACCCACGAAGTGTAATTTGGCCGGGTGTGGCTGACGCTGATCGGGCTGATCGTGCCGCTGGGCCTGGACACGTTTGCCGTGGCGGCCGCCCTGGGCATGGCCGGTGTAAGCGCTCGCGATCGGACTCGCGTCAGCCTGATCTTCACGGCGTTCGAGGCGGGGATGCCACTGGTCGGCTTCCTCGCCGGCAACCTGGCCGGTCGCGCCGTGGGCAATGCCGCCGACTACGTAGCGATCGCGATTTTGATCGCCCTCGGGCTCTTCATGCTGCGTCCGCAAGCCGACGATGAAGAGCGGCGCTTGAGCCTGCTGGCTCGCACGCGAGGGCTCGCCGTGATTGGCCTGGGCATCGGCATCAGCATCGACGAGCTGGCGATCGGCTTTACCATCGGCCTGCTGCATTTTCCCGTGCTCGTGATCCTCGTCTTGATCGGCGCTCAGGCATTTATCGTGACCCAGCTCGGGATCCGGCTCGGGCAGAGAATTGGCGAGCGCATCCGCGAAGGCGCGGAGCGGTTGGCGGGCGTTGCTCTCGCCGCCCTTGGGCTGATCCTGCTCGTGGAGAAGCTGAAATAAACCGGCGGGCTATTTGACCAAGTAGGAGTTCACGCCGGGGGCCGGGGCAAACTTGGAGTTGAACTGGACGAGCAGCGCCGGATGCCCGGGGGTAAACCCGGGGCAGCCCGGGGTCCCCATGCTGTTGCCAAGGACGTTCCCTCCGTTCAGTTGGAGGAAGGCGCCAATGAACTCACCGTTGATCGCATACTGGCCGCTCGAGTTGCCGTCGGTGGCTGAGGTGTTGTGCGGACCGGACGCGACGCCCGTCAGGGTCATGGATCCCGACGGATCGGCGTCAAAGACCGTCCCCCAGATCTGAAAGCGCGGAACGTTGGAGGAGCTGGCGTTGAACGTCTCACTCCACACCGCCCCGTTATTGCCGTTGGCGGCGCTGATAAAGAAGGCGATGTTGGTGCTTCCGGTCGGGACGAAATGTGGGGCGACGAAGAAGACGCTTCCATCGTTGGGCAACGACGAGTTGTTCGCGGAGAACGTGCCACCGGCGTCCAAGATGAACTCAACTCCGTTCGTGCCGTCGGATGCCGGCGGCAGGTCGGTCGCGCCGATCGAGGGGGAGCCGACGAAGTGGGGAAGACCATTCGAGGTATTCGAAACGTAACCGCCGGTAATTGCCAGGCTAGCCCCCGATGTCAGGTAATAAATGCCGTTGAGAAAGATGTAGACGCTGTTGCTGCCGTTATCCCCAGCGGCCGGGATGTTGATCGACGACGTGTATCTGCCGGGTGTGTACACGTACACCCACTTGGAGGTGCTCGAGTTGGTAATGGTCACACCGTTGACCACTCCAGAACTTCCGGGTGCAAGCTTCGTCTTGTTCGTGGGATTGACCACGTTGGTGATCAAAGACGTATCAGGCGCCAGGTAGTCCGGCTCGGCGTCCTGGCCCGTCCCGAAATTGACCGGGCTGCTCCAAAAGGTGAAGAGCGAATGGTTATCGCTGGCAGCGTTGACCGTCACGTCGCCGTTCACGTTGAGGGCGACCTGAGTTGGGTTCGGGACGTGGAACTTTGCATTGCTGACCGTGAGGCCCTGGATGCTCGACTGGCAGACGTCGGTGCCGTCAAGGCCGTCGTCAATTTGCGCATAGCCGTTCTGGTCGTTTTGGATCGTGTTGCCGCTACCGCCGCTGGTGTAAGCGAATAGGGCGTAGGTCTTGGCGTTCGTGCCCGCCTCGGCGGTCGCCGTCGCGACGATGGCGATCTGGCTAAAGCCGAGAACCTGCACGAACGTCGCTACCGCGTTGTAGCTGACCGTGACCTGGACCTGCTTGTTGTTATAGCCCGACGGCGCCACGGCCGTGATCGTGTAGCCGCCCTGGATATCGGTCACGGTGTTGTTGACTGGCGACGTATAGAACGACGAGGTCGGATCATTATTGGCCGGGTTCTGGTTGAAGACCGCGAATGTGTCGTCCAGCGCGTAGTAAAGGGCGTAGTTCGGCTGCCCGTTCGGGTTTGCCACGGTGCCGACCAGGCTCTGAGCCCCGGCGAGCGCGCCCGAGTCGACCGCGTCTTGCATCAGCCGGCGCTGGAAGTAGAGACGGCCGGCATCGATCGCGAGCGCGAGCATGCCGCAGATCGCGACCATGGCCAGCGCCATGATGACAATTGCTTGTCCCGATCGACCCCGGCGCCTATGGATGGGCACGTCAGTATTCCGCCCTCATCGACGACCCCGCCGACATCATGAAGCTCGTGCCCGTCAGTTCGGAGATCATCGCGGTCATCGGCGCAAACAGATAGGTCACGCGCACGGTGACCTGGGGATTCCCCGTGGAACGGTTCGGCGAGATCCAGATGTACCCGGTGTTCGGAACCGTCGGCATCGACGGACTGGTGCAGGGGGTGGGCAGCCACGCGAGGCATGGGTCTTCGGTCAGGACCATGCCGCCGCCGCCGATCTTCGCCAGGGTCGCGTTAATGATCACGCTGTCGGGGGGCTGGCTTGCGTAGTTGCTACGCAGGACCAACTGGCGGGCGCCCTCGTGGGCCGCCTCAGCGATGTTGATGTAGACGGAGACCGCTCGCCCGAAGTCGAAGATTCCCATCACGAGCAGGAACAAGAGGGAGGCGAGCAAGGCAAACTCAACCATCGCCTGTCCCCGCGATTTGCGCCGATGCATCAGTAATTTGTCCTCATTTGCACCGACACACTCATGTGAATCGGGTTGCCAACGAGCTGCTGCATCAACGGGGTGTAGAGCTGAAAGTCGTACTTCACGTTGACGGTGACGTAGTAGTTCTGGTTGGCCGCACCGCCAGACACCCACTTGTCCACGCGGTTGCTGCTGTCCGGACAGCCAGCCGTGGAGTTGGTCGAGTCATGGGGTGGACAGATGGTGATGGACGAGGCTGGGATGGCGCTGTACGTTAGCTCGTGGCCGACCGCAGCGATGATGTTGGCATCGGTCTGCACAGGGCAGGTGGCGTAGGCATTCGAGGTGGAGCAGCTCGGGTTTTGCGGACCCGTGTAGATGTTGAGGATGGCGACGCGCGCGCCCTCCCGGGCGGCGTTGGTGATCGAGACCTGGAAGTAGTAGCCGCGGCCAAAATCCACCAGGCCGAAGGTCAGCAAGGCGAGGATTGGCAGGACCATCGCCATCTCGACAAGCGACTGCCCGGCGCGGCCCCGCCAGCGATTGATTTTCATTGATTCGTTACCTGGGGCACGGTGCGTTGGCGGCCCACGCCCCTACTGCAGATAACGCAAACGGTAAGGGTCTTTAGCTTCAAGTCGAGACACGGGTCCTTACAGGTCCCGTTACGACTTACGCGAGGGGCGGTCGCGGCGGCATGAATGGGAAAACGAGCGGTTGTTTGTGAACAAACGTTCCGTATTGCGGCTTGTTCGGGCAGCCGCTAACGTTCCCCGTGCGACCTGTCAGAAAGCCAGCAAGAGAAGGAAACGACTCTTGTAGGTCGCCGACGAGGGAGCCGCAAGGCCCCCACTCTCGGATCGTGAGGTCCG